>Ga0163217_1113098_pt1 | contig 12780 bp, 13 predicted proteins | sample SynspAceP_FD_185933 | JGI IMG/M metagenome (GOLD analysis project Ga0163217, IMG submission 185933) | Saline lake microbial communities from Ace Lake in Antarctica - Synechococcus sp. Ace-P (PacBio error correction) | ecosystem: Environmental > Aquatic > Non-marine Saline and Alkaline > Saline ... | reverse complement strand
CGGCCCAAGGCGATACAGTGAGAGTCAACTGCGGCCAAACTCATAAGGGTGGCCACCCGATTCCCCTTTGAGGGCTCAATTGATTCTGCACGGCATGACGGTGGCGAGAAGTGCCGGGGAACTGCTTCTGGGCCCTTTCTCGCCGAGGCGAACAAGATGGAAGTGCGCTGTGTTGCGTGTTACCCATGGCGCAAGGGCGCAGACGCAGAGGAACGGGCGCAACCCTATCCCAAAGAGCCATGTGAACACCTTGGTTACGGCAGCACAGCCAGGTGCTCGGCTTTACTCATGCCTGCCCCGCCCATGGCGGCAACCCGGTTCCGTATATTCTGCTCAAACGGACGATGATGGAGGGGGCGCGACCGATTGAGAAAGCGGCCAAGCCTCAAGCCTCAAGAAAAACCCTGGCAATTTCGCCTAACGTCTTATGGCTTGTAGCCTTGTAGCTGTTTTACGATTGGCCCCCAGGTAGACCCGCCATCTACAGGTAACGCGAATACCAGGTCTTTTTGGTAAAAACCTGCCCCTTCAGAGCCAAAGATAAAGAACCGCGGCAGAATTTTCTTCGGCCTTGCCGATCGCCCGACCGGCGTGCAATGCAGCCGCCAAACTCAGGCCTTGCGCGGGTCAATCGGCGGCGGCGCGGCGGACATCTCGGTGTCTATTACCGCCGGCAGACGGCCGTTTCACCCGAATGGATTTCTTCGCATACTCCACCGCAGCGGACCTGGGTAAGACCCAATACCGGCGTGGCTTGCTCGCCGCATAGAACTCATCTTGGGTGCAGCGCCCAAGGCGGCTATGGGGACGCAGTGTTGACGATAGCGCCGGCCACCCTGGCCAGCAATCAAGGGAATCGAAGCGCATGCACTTGCCAGACACCTTTGGAACGCTTCCAACGTCCATGTTGATCTGGTCGAAACACATCTTCATTACCGTCAGCCAAGCTTGTCCTGTTCAATCTCGATTACCGGCGTGTTGAATGCGCAATCCAGACGGCCGTTAAATGAGCGTCACGGCATTTCCATTCTCAGGGCTTTTGACCTCACTGCCTTGCGACATTTGCAGGCCGACAAAACATCCGCTTCTCCGACCCGACGCCTTTGATTGCCTGCGACAACGGCTTCGCCTGCGGCCTGGACTGATATCCGAGACCACCCCTTTGGCGCCTGGGCGCAAAAGTTTCTGCAGTGACCTGACAATACCCGCCGCAACCACCTGTAAACCAAAGCAACCTTGCCGGCAAATGTGTTACCTCCATAATGTCCAGGCTCCTGACAGTACATTGAACTTGCCGGAACAGTATCAGCTAGAAACGCTGTTCAAACTATACGACCAGATTGAGAGATGTTCACGCTTTATACTGGTTTATTCAATAACCCTGATCGCCGGCCGTGCTCTCGCAGATACTCAATAACGGTGCCTGGTCACCGCTGAATACCCACACGCTCCTTTCCCCACCCGTTGATGGCAGATACATGGGTCGTTCGCACACTCGCTGTTCAGCAACCCTTCTATCCAGCCACGAGAGCCTGTACATCGCCGGCTTTGCTGCCTGCTCAGCAGAGCCTGCTGCATTGATCGCTTTCAAGGCTGCTGAAAGCGCTCGCCGCCACGGCGCTTGCGAATGCGCAGCAAGCCAACGGTAGGTGTTCGGCAAAGGCCGAAAACGCCTTGTTCGGGATTTGCTGCGGCGAAAGCGCAGCGAACTGGGCTGCATTGTCCGTCACAATTTAGTTCGCCCAGAATGCGCCCTACCCGGTGTTCGGAAACTGTCCTCCAGCCAGACCAGCGGGCGCGGCTTTGCATGGCATTGAAGAGTTCCAAGGGCACCGTGCAGCTGCCGACCATGCGGCTTTCATCCTCCAGCACCAACCGGCCCAGCACCACCTGCACGCACGCGCAGGGCTTCGATTGCAAAGGCATTTCAAGTCGATTCTGACCCGGTGGGCCGGGCGTGCGGCCGAAACTGGAACCCCGGTGATGGGCGTGACCTTCAGGTCCAGACTATTTGCCCAGCGCATTGAAAACCTCGGGTCTTGCCGTCCCGGTTCAGGGCCTGCGACCCACAATGCAGTGGGCAAGAACCTTGCACTGCGGATTCAAAGCGTGTCGGACAGGAAACCGGCGCATTGCCTTGTAACCACCATAAACACGCGGGTACTTCACTCCCGCGTCAGCCAGCACTGTTGAAACGTATCTGTGAACGCAGGCCGGCCACGGATAACAATTACAATAGATAATATAGAGAGAGGTACTGCCGGGTGGAAGTCTATCCACTTGGCAAGGACCGCCTGTTCCTTCAGGTCGCCACACACCAGCGATTAACCCAGATCAATGGCTGCCTGCTGGGCCAGACTGCTTGTAACAGGTAGCCCCACCTGTTGACGCTCGGCTATCGTCATCCAAGGGCCGGTTGATCCCGAATAACCACCCGAAACCATCCGGAGCCCACGTCACATCCACCAGGAACAGCGGCGAGGTCTTCGGTTATTGTTCAGCCATCATAAAACCTGTACGGCAGAAACCGCCATCCGCCTCCGACACACTCGCGCTTATGGGCTTTGCAGTTGATAGCCTTCCTGCCGCTTGCCATAGCGAGAAAAAACGCCCCCCAATCAGCCCATCTCAAATCAGCCCACCACTGGTTGGGATTCACAGAGTAGTTGCTTGCCATGCCAGCGGTAAATAGCCGCTACCTTCTGACCGATAACTGTCAAAGTTGGCGGCCGAGCCCCCCCGGGTATGCAACCCTGGGCCATGTAGTATTCGGACACTGCCGAGTACGCCCGGTTACCAGGGACTTCGCTGATCGGCGCTTTGACGCCGGAGCCCTTCGGCCATTTTCAACCAGGTGACCCAAGCAAGCCAAAGCCCTGAACATCGGTCATCGCGCCACGCCTTCCGTGTGGTTCGCAAAACGGTGCGCCAACGCTGTTCAGGTTGGGGCACATCAGATCCCGCGCACCCCCCCAGCATAGTCCGTTTTTCGGCGGGTATGTGAGGATGCGGATACCCAGAGTTTGGGTCGAGGATACAGGCGATCCCCGGGCGTGGGCGTATCGTTTGCGCTTGATGTTCCTCGGTGACCGCCAGTGCCAAATATCGTTCCGCGTGCAATTCCAATCGAAATGCCACCCCAGCCAATGGCATTCCTCGGCAGTGCACCACGGCGCGGGCGCCAGCGATCACCCTGCCCGGCCAGGCTGCGGCAGCAGATTGATCTGGCCAAACCCAGAATAGCAATCGCCATTTTCATCGGGCTTCCCGCCCATGGCATAAGATGTCGCTGATTGGCATTGGTCGCAGGCGATGCGCCCAAAAATTCAAAGGCATCGTCAACGATACGGCATGAAGAAATCAGTGGTACTGACGATTGCCTGCTCCGCCATATCCAGGGCCCATACCAGCGGCATCATCGCGGCTGTGCATTTCCCACCCAGAGTTGCGGAAACTCGGGACCAGGCTGCCCCACAGCGAGAATTTCATTCCAGCACCCGCGTGTCGAAATCTTGCAGCCGCAGCCTGGCACCGTGGGCTTTACTCCGCGTAAGACGTATTTCATGACTTTTTCATGCGCTGCTCCCCGCTGTAACTTAAAGCGCGCATTTTAGCACGCGAGCGATCCTTAGCGCTTTGAGCCCTTTCGAAACGTCCAGTCCAGGGTGTCGCTGGCGACCATCCGGCCGAGTTCTATCAGCTCCGGGAGCCTTGTGAACTCAAAGAAACGGGCACAGCCGTTTGGGCACTTCGATCACACATCGGGTGGATAGCGGCAAATCTCCTGTTACTGGTGTCAGCGACGCTGCATGGACTTCAAAGGACAGGTTGACAGCTCCAGCAGGCATGGCCGGCCCCACCGCACTCAGGTAACCCTTGGCGGGCGGCTCGGTTTCAATGGCATCCATCTTGGGTGCAGGTTTTTTCACCTCCGGTACCGCCTGCTCGCCTGGCTCGTCGTCAGGCAGGGAAATCGAGTTTGGCCTGGTTTGAGCTCTTCCTCAGGGAATCTCCCGGCGCGCCCAAGCCAGGTTGCGCACATTCAGTGGGTTACCGACCAGTGATCCCACTTGGTGGCGGCATTGGTGCTGGCCGTTCGACAATCGGCAAGGTGTAGTGCCTGGCGCAATGGGTCGCCATTTGAGATTCAACCGCCATTTGATCAGATCGCAGTGGGCAGACACCACCGGGATGATCGGCAGCGGGGTGAGCAGGACCGCATCAACAGCACTCGCCCACCCTGGCGGACCGGCGAAAAACAGGCCTGGAATGCTGCAGAGGCGCGACCATGGCCTGATGCAGACAAACCCTGCTGAAAACCACAACTTCCTGCTGGGTTTTGGTCAGGTCAGTCGCCCACCCGTTTAAAGGGATCGGACCAGATGCCTCGATATTCACTTCACCGATGATTTCCCTGATCCGACCGGAAAAAACCCGCTCGCCCCTGATCGCACCCAGATTGCCAAAGGCCACATCCAGCCAGGACGCAAGCACATCCAGATAGGCCAGGCCGGGACACCCACTCCACGGTAGGCGGCCAAGCCCACCCGCCGCATAAATTACCGCCTACTACGGCGGCCATGGGAGGCAGCCGGCAATGCAGCGGATGGTATAAACCCACGGCGCTCTATCATCTTCAATGACACCAATATGGGCATAGCCTCTGGCGCCCCCACTACCGAAGCCACCAATGCTTGCAACACGTTTGGGACATGTATTCCTCCTTGAAAATAATCCCGATTGACGAAGCAAGGACTGTCTAATCATCATGCGCGGACATCTTTCATAGCGTTATAAGGTTTACCCTGTGTATCATATACCCCGTGTGCTGATTTTCTTGGAAGTGGTTTTTTTCGCCGCCGCCTCTCTAGTAGCTTACTGGCACGCTGGAGCCTGGGCGGCTGTACACCGCAGAACCGCAACGCAACGGCCAGCTCAAACTGCAGGACTGCAGAAAGCCGTTTCGGTCCATTACGACGCCTGGGTGGTGCCGCATATGGACGCCAGAACGACACGACGCTTACCCTTGCGCTGGGTTATCTGCATGCTAGGAACCTTCCGTGTTTCATAATGGATATGCTGCGCGCATTGGGCGCCGGGCGCCTGGTCCGAGCTGTTCGGCCAGGGAAACCTTCGAGACCGGACCGTTTCTTTCGCTCAACTGGGTATATCAGCCGCTTTGCCCGCCAATATGCCAGCGGTCTGAGCGCCAGAGGACGGACAAAGCCGCACGGTCGATCTGATCAACGCCTATCAGGCCACGGGCAATTTTTTTTTTTTTTTTTTTTTTTTTCAAAAAAAAAAAAAAAAACCCTTACATTGATAGCGCAATGCCGGGCTTGAATACCGTTTATTGCTGACCCGACCAGACTATTTCGATGCTGGCCCGACATGCCCACGTGATGGGCTACCATTGGCCTACTCCTTTGCAGAAGCATTCAAGACTGACGCGCTATTGAATAACGTCCGTGGGCAATCTGAGCGAGCCGCATGCTCGGATCTTTTATGGTGCCCGGCTGGACCAGGGACCCTTGCCACCGCGGCGGAATGGTCGACAGGCAATATCAGCGGCCTGCTAGACCCCCTTCTGCCAGCCAAGATCAGCAGAGCCGAACAGGCAACTGCCCGCAGGCCAGTTTTCTGGGCAGCAATGCCTGGGGGTCAACAGCAAAACGCAGCCTCAACGGTGCGCCGCTGTTAGCCAACGATCCCGCACATGGCTATTCCGCGCCGGCGGTTTGGTCGAGGCGCACATCCGCACGCCAGAGCACGAAGTCTATGGGGGCATTTTCTGGCCGGCATCCCTTTTCCCGCTGCTGGGGTCAGACGCGCCGCATGCGTGGGGCTGACCATTGCTGATGAACGATGAAGTGGACTTTATCGCGAACGGGTAACCCCGGACGATCCCAATCAGGTGCGTTGGCCGGAGATGCCCGGATGGCAGAATCTTGCCCTGCATGAGGAAGTCATCAAGGTCCGCGGCCATGAAGACCGCTTGCTACGCTGCGCAGCTCGCGTCACGGCCCATCATCAGACCCCCGCGCCGGGCACACCCTGGACTGCGGAGATTGCTTGCGCGCCCCCCTGTCAGCCTGTTCTGGAAACTTTTCTGATCCGGACAACGACGCGGCCGAGCGCCTTTCTATGGGCTTACCCAGCGGCCAACATGGCCGAGTTCGAGGCAGTCGGCTTGCACTGCACGGCTCGCCCGGCCTGAACTGATCTACGCAGACCGTGGATTGGGACAATATTGCGATGGTGGGCGATCGGGCAGGCTCAAAACAAAAAGCTGGCCCAACAGCAACCAACAGTTTACTCGCTGCTCAAGCGGGCCAGTGGCCGTGATGATTTTCTAGGCTACAGGCCATTCAGCGCCAATCCGCGGATCAGTCAATCCCCCGTCCGGCCAACCTGTTCGCGCCAACAACCTTACCCCTACCCCCGGCACCCAGCGCGTTTGATGCCAGCTATTACGCACCGAGCGAGCGAGCGGGAACGCCTGAACGAGCTGCTCGACAACGATCAACAATTCGATTCTGGCGCGCTTCAAGACATGCAGTTGGGATACCGGCCGCCCCCCAAGGCGCTTGGCGATGACTTGACGATGCCCTGGCCTTGCTCGAGGCGCGACTGCTCGGCGAAGACCTGCAACCCACCGCTGATAGATGTCAGCCGAGATTCTGCGCGCCTTGGAATTGGCACCTTTACCGCAGAGCAAGTTCGGCGCAAACCGCTCTTTTCAGCGGCTGGCAGGACAAACCTGATGCGAGGCGCTGTTCGCTGAGAACTCGGCGTAGACAGTCGCGATTTTTCCGCAATACCGAACTGGCGGAAAAAAAGCTTGTCCCCAGCAATCTATGGAAAACCCCGCATCGGCCCTGGTGGGTACAAATCCGCCTGCAAATCCGGTCATTGGAACCGAGCGTCAGGCAGGCCATTGAGCAGCCTGGATCAAAACCATCGAATCGTTTTTAGCGAAAAGGAATTTGGGTAAACGGAACGTCCGACAACTGGGGCCTGGAATCAGGTCATCGCCTTTCAGGCACGTGGCATCCGCTGAGTGAAACGCTTGCCCCTGAGCCGCTTTCTGGATAGCCAGCCTGCGCCAGTCAACGGCGCGCTGAAAAGCCTCAATACAGCACTGTTCTTGTCACACCGGCGCACGGACACTACCGTAGTCAAGGCGGGCCCTCTACCGAAGGACTGGTGACCTCTCTGGACATGAATCGCAGTCTGGGAAAATCAATTACCATGGGGCAGTAAGGCAACCCGGCTGCAAGGCACTATCGAGACCAGAACGAGCTGTTTCAATCAGGGGCGCTACCCGGCGGCCAGTTGTTCGCTGGCAAGCGATTCAAGCGTGCCGGATCAGCTAACCTTGCACCCCAGCCAACAGACGATGACGGCCTAAGCTTGTCGATGCCGCTCGGCGCGCCTTGCGGGGCGGCGTCCTCCTACATCCCCGTAGCTGCGTTTGATTGCGGATACCCATATCCACCGTTGCTAACCGCAGCGGGTTGGCCTGGCACCCACTGACCGAAATACGCAGACGGGGTGTCTAGCGCAGTGCCCGATTGACCAGGTTGAGCCAGGATTGCCCCTCTTCCGGTTTCTGCGGCCAGTCAACAGGGGGGGGGGGCGGCATCACGACTTCACCATCGGCGTGCAAACAATTTGATCAGGCAATGTCGCTGGCTGCGTAGGATAGAGCCGTTTCAGCAATCGCCTCGCTGGGGTAGTGAAACTGTTCTTACATGCAGGACACGCGACGATTGCCCCGGGCTTGATCGCGTGACAGGCTTGACAATAGCGCTGCGGTTCGGTATCAGCTGCATGACGATATACGCCTGATTATCCTCTGGGCCATAGAGCGTCGCGTTAACCCAGCACCTGATTGTCCATAAGCTACTGCTGCCACCACTCCCTGCCCCTTCACAGAAAAAACAGCATGCTGCTCAGGCTGATCCAGCAATTGACTTCCTTGGCATGTCGAAGGCCTCTTGCCTGCCATGCTCTGCGGGAATCTGGTAGGTCGCGCGGAATCAGCTTCAGTCCGACAGAGCGCGCACTTCACGGCTCGGCCCGTAACTGATTGTTGAGCGGGCGGGAATTTACTTCAATGACCCACCCCGTGGTTCGTCATCTTGCCTTTGAATTGAGGAGCGACAGCGTGGCCCGTTGGAAAGGATTCCACCACAAGCCGTTCGGAGTAGGCTTTCTCGGCAAAACACTTGGGTAAAGCCATTAATGTACAACATGAGGGCCAGACGCACCCAAGGCAAGCGTGGGTAAAAAAAAAGCATTCAATCTCCCTGTAAGTACCCTCAGCTCGGGATACATGGGGTGTGACGCATATTACCGTCGATCATTTGCCCTGAGCGGACCCTCGGGTTCAAGCCAGGTTTCTTGAAAAAACTGTCAAATATTCGTTGCGACCTGCTCCGCCGGGCTCCTCAAGATGGCGATGTTGGCCGCCGTTCAATCTGATGAAAGTCTGGAATGTTTGATAAACGTTCAAATGCGTCTCAAGACCTGCGGATGTTTGTGCATGACGCCCTGATTGTGGCCAGCACCAGGCACGCGGGAGGCGATGGCCTCGATAAAAAAGCCACTGCGTGATTACTGGTGAAGCGCATCGGTGACGGCAGGCATCCAATTGCGATCGGTGTTGCGCCCATGTCCAGCCACCATCTTTTCCAGGATCAAGCCTGCGCTCCACCAGCAGTGCAGCCGCCTCGCTGCTCAGAGCAGTGGTGCCGCCCTTGGCTCTTGCACCAATGGCTTTCTCGACACTGTCGTTACACCGGCTTGCGCTTGCCTTCCAATTGCCAGGCTGGCGCAAATAAAGCGCCCGCCATCTGCTTGGGCGCGGGTCTTCTCTTCTAGAGTAAAAAAAGGCAGCAGTCCGTCTATCAGCAGGCAACCCATGATACGCTTCTGGCAAGCTGCCCGCCAGGACGCCGCTGATAATCGCGCCATTTGAATTGGCCCAGCAGGGGCAAAGTGCGCTTCCAGCCAGTCTTCAGCCACTTCGTTTACTGTCGCCGCCTGCTGCCAGAGGCTGTAGCCTGGCGTGGGCAATAATAGCGCCGTGAAAGCCATGACCCGGCAGGTTCAAGAGCGACCAGATTGCACATCCATCTTGCATCGCTCAAGGGCGCTATGCGATCAAACGTCGGCCGCATTTATCCAGCCAAACGTGCAGCCCGGATGACTGGCAGCCCGGCTTGCCGTCGGTCCCCAGACCTTGCCGCCACTTCAGCGAGGGGAGAGAAAATCGAACTTCGTTGCGACTTGCTTGTTCGCTCATGACTGCTTTCCTGTGCCGTAAATTCATTCCGCTGCGGACCCCGGCCACAGGCAACGAGGGGGCAATCTAAGCTGGTGCCACAATCAAGAAAGTAATGCACCGGGATTGAATGGCCAGCGTATTAAACCTGAAATGCAAAAGCACCAAGCCAGGACGCCCGTCAGCCTTTGCTGGACGGGCACTTACCGCCGATGGTCAACGGGCAATACAGGTCAGTTGGGTCTGCGTTCATTGTGCAGGCGGAATATCCCACCACAGGGTAGTGCGCCCTAAGTTGAACTAGGGGCCGCGCAAGGGCCATTTACCCGGCCACTGCGCACCGCCTTTGAGATGATTGGCCTGTTAACCTCGAGACCCACGCAATAGAGGCGACGTTGTCGACTACACAGATAGAGGCCGTATTGCCCCATACTTCTACTGGGCGAAGCACCACGACGCACCCCATGCAGCAGAATGCCCGTTAGGGCTGATTGTGCGTACGGGCATTCGCACGGGCATACTGGCGCTGATCCAGTCATCGCCTATGGTCCTCGAAGCGAATATCAAAGCAGCGAATTGATGTGCTCGCCAGGCTTGTTGAGCTCAGCGAGATTCGGTACCTCTGATACAGATAGCACTCATTGCATCTCTCCGTGAAAAGTTCCGTGCGGCAGCCCTTTACTGCCCTGCCACAGCACGCTGGCCGCTGACCGACCAGAAGTTCGAATTGATCCTGCGTTAGGTGGCTTTCAACTTACGTTGCGCTTGATCTTCAGAGGTGGCGTCATGAACCGTTCTCTACCGCCCAGTTATCCTCTACCACTACAGGCAGGATGAGCTGCTCATTGATTGATTTAATTCCTGGCATTCACTTCATTCAGTAACTCATTGAGCGTCTTGATCAACTTGCTCACGATTCTGGCTGGCCTCCTGCTGCCCCGCTTCGGACAGCTGAAATCAATTGCCAGGGGCTGGCCCAGATTATGCCCGACAACAATACCGCTCCACACGGGCTTTGTGCGCGGAAAAGCCAGATTCTCTATGGGTGCCGGCGCGGACATACTTGCCTTTCCGACGTCTTGAAAATATCCTTTTGATGCGGCCAGGTAAGGCGCAGGAAGCCCTCATTTGGTCGATTTCCCCGACATCACCCGTGCATAGAAAGCATTCCTCGTTGCATTGGTTTCTGTCCGTTTCTCGGCTTCCTTGAAATAGCCCAGGCATGGTCCCGCCCTGCTGCGCACCTGAAGTTCGCCCTCTGCGGACAGGGCGACTTTCAACGCCGGGATGGGCAAGGCCGATCAGCCAGGTTTGAAGCGGCTCGGCCGACCCAGGTGGGAATAGCCTGCAATCTCGGTTCATGCTCTAACAACCTTCGGCGATACTTCAGCCCCAACCGCCGATACCAGGCAGTGTGCGTATCGGCGAACCGTGCGGCGCCGCACACCGCATTAGCGGATCTTGACCAGCCAAGACCCGTCAGCACCTTCCGCGCCATCACGCGGCAAATAACGGGTATTTTCAACCAGGTTATCCAGCCACACCTGAGGGGATCTTGCTGATCACGCCCATATGGAATTTGACCAGATCCGCGGCACGCCGAATAAAACACGGTGGGTCTGGCCCGTTCATATTCGCGCTGGAATGGTCTCCAGGCTTTCGGCGAAAATTACTGTCTCTCCGGCGAGCCAGTGAGGCCACCTCGACGAACGCCGTTCAGCCACATGACACAGCGGCAGGATTAGCGACATCAGGGCGTCCTGGATCACTTGATATTTGAACAGGACGCAAACAATTGTTCCCCGAGAAATTACATGCTGGTACACTGAGCATCACGCCCTTGGGCATACCTGTGGTGCCTGGAGGTGTAAATGATCGTCGCCAACTGCTCGGGATTCGGGTAACGGCGCACCCTGAAGCGCGTGTGTCTTCTATATGGCTTCCCAATCAAGCAGTTTGCGAATCCTCGGGGCGCCAAAGGCAGGCCAATCATCGGCAGATTCGGCGGCACCCCTGGGCGCATGGCTTTCCACTCATCCAGTTGCCGACAAATACCGGCACGGGCTTCGCGAGTGTTCGAGGAGTCTGCCGTACCGAGTCAGCTCCGTCAGCTGATTCGGACATACAAGCGGCACGGACACATGACCCGCCATCCAATCGCCAGATTTCAGCAATGATCCAGTGCGCGCAGTTTTTCGAAGGATCAGGGCGATGTGGCTTTGCTCGGGGAAAATTCCAGGACTGCGCAGATAGGCTCGCTAATGCGGCGCGCCTTGATCGCCCGTCTGGCCCCAGGTTATCTCCTGTACCTGCCCGTCACCCAGAGGCTGAACCAGTAAACCTGTCCGGATTGCTTTGTCTCACGCTTGGTAGAAAGCTTCCAGCGCGGATGGACCACGACCAGCTGGTCCTGATCTCCCATCGGACTCCTCATTTTGAATCTTGTTTTTTATAAATGAATGGCCTTCAAGGCTCACCCCATTCGATAGTGAAACACTATCCCACCTGCTTTCCCGGGACATGCTGCCAAAGCACACCGCATGGGTATTTCGCCAGTCTGCCGATGGATGATCAGCTATGCAAAGGGCTGGGCTGGTCCAGCAAGCGCAATTCACCCCCAGCCCGGCGCTGGAGGTCCAGGTCAAATGCAGGCCAGACCCCGCTGTTCGGCATCGGGTAATGTCCGGACGTGTTTGCCTTCAACCAAGCAAGCTGTATGGAGCTGGCTGACCAGGGGGCTGATGGGCTGACCAGGCAGCAACGTGCTTTCGCTTGCCGCTCAGTCAAATAAACTCTAGTGCCTGGCTGCGCGGATCATCGTCTGGCGTCAGCCCAGCGGCCGTGGAAACGCCCGCGCAGGGTCTGCAACTGCTGCTGAACAGAATTCGCTGTTTTCCTGTTGCCCGGCGGTAGGGGCTCGCCCAGATATGGCCCTGCAACGGCTCATTCTGCCAGTTGCGCCGCCATCGCCAAGACTTCCTTGAAACCAGCGTTCAGTCAGAGCGCTCGCTAATGCTCGTCCACTGGCCGCCATTGCTTCAGTCCTGACCGGACGCCAGATCCAGATTTCTCACAGTTTTATCGACCGGGGCGGTCCACCTGCGCTGCCGCTGGTGTCATGGCCTGCCGGCCATTTCCATGAATGGCCAGGGTTTATGCTCCGTAGCACCGGTCACATAGCACCCTATTTGCGCGGCGTAGGCAGGGACAAGCGTCTGCCGAAAAATCCGGCCAGGCGAGCATTCTGCCTCGCCGGTAAACGCGCCGGTAGCCTATCTTGCAGCCAGGCAAACAACAACCAGGCCAGCAACAAGCTCGGTAAACCTTGCCAGGCCAAGCGGCCAAGCCAAACAACGTGATAGAGCCCAGTCGCAGCCAAGAAATCAAGCCCGAACCGAACACCTATGGATTTAGCTTTGATTTTACTCACATTCAGGACTTCTCATGGCTCGCATCCTAGCGGCGCATGCGAATTGCGGCCAAATTCAACG
>Ga0163217_1085584_pt1 | contig 12780 bp, 6 predicted proteins | sample SynspAceP_FD_185933 | JGI IMG/M metagenome (GOLD analysis project Ga0163217, IMG submission 185933) | Saline lake microbial communities from Ace Lake in Antarctica - Synechococcus sp. Ace-P (PacBio error correction) | ecosystem: Environmental > Aquatic > Non-marine Saline and Alkaline > Saline ... | reverse complement strand
TTAGCCGGGCCTTACGACGAAGCGCAAACGATTACACACAAGTTCATTATTTGAAGATTCCGATCGTTTACGCGATTCTTTGTTGATCGGCTAATTAGGACCCCCAGGACAACACCTAAAAACAAACCACTAAATGACACAAGGTAATCGAAAAGATAGACAGCTTTGATTTCGTTGGAAAACACAATGCAAATCCAGCGCATTGAGATATTGACCTAGTATTCCAGATTGATTGCGGAATGAGTCACATTAATAAACAGGCATTACTCAATATCACCAGAAAACGCTATGCAAGCCCTAATGAAACGAAACAATACATAGTTAAAACCATTTCATATAGTGACTCGCTGCTTACGCCAAATTCCACCCATAGGCTTCAAAACGTCACCGTTTGTTTGCAAAAATCAGCATCATTGACAATGGGCCCGGCATCCCTGGAGGCCATCTTAAAAACACTATTTTATCCAATGGTAAGTAGCTAGAGCGGATGGAACAGGCTTAGGCCTTTCTATCGCCCCAATCCGTAATCCCACAATTTCACGGAATAGTGGAGTGCAACAGCACCCCAAAAGAAACCGAATTTAATATATTGATTCCCATGAGACGACAGCCAAGACCAGGAGAACACTCATGACACCAGGAAGAGGAAACCGTATTGATTGTTGACGACGATCGCTCAAGTTCCTGGTATGGAAAAAACATTAGAGCAGGAGGAATTCAATGTCGTCTCTGTTGATTCCGCCGAAAACTTAGTAAAACAATGCTAGATAAAGAGCAGCAAGTGCCATCATCAGGACATATCGCATGCCTGCATGATGCGCTTAGCACGCTCGAAAAAACTACAAAAAGATGCATCGCATATTAGCCTTCATCTTAGAGGCACATCAGACCTTGAAAGTGCTGTGGGCTTCTTATCAAGGCGCGCGTTTTGAATATCTACCAAACCTTTCGAGGTAGAAGAAGCTGTTAGCCTTGTGAGTAAAACGCGCCATACTGCATCATAGAAATGCCACGGACCCAGCCCACAGTATTTTCTGAGAAGAAGCCGAGCCAGAAAGTAGATAAAGGAAAATCATCCGGTGAAGCCGCTCTGCCATGCAGAGAGGGTTTTTCCGTTGCCATGGTCGACTCCTAACTCAAACATCACTCTGCTAATTAACGGTGAGTCCGGTACTGTAAGAATTAGTCGCAAGGCACTAACCATACTCACAAGCCCCTCGCACTACCAACTTTCATCGCCCTTTAATATGGCAGCCATTCCACACCGACTTAATTGAATAAGAACCTATTTGGCCAGAGAGAAAGGTCGCATTCACTGCCGAGATACTCAACCCGAGGTCGTTCGAACAAGCCAACGGTGGCAACCTTATTTTTAGATGAAATGGTGACATGCCAAGGCCGCAGACACAAACTCGCCTTACTGCGCAATGTTCTTTGCAGATGGCGAGCGATTCGTGTAGCGGCCCATTCCGCCAGTTGAAAATTTACATAAGAGGTATATCACCCCAGTCCGCGAATTTGTGCGCATCTGAATTTCGCCGCCAACACTAAACAAATAAATCAATATAACATTTAGAAACAATCTGCCGTGAGCAAAACAAGCGTTGACTTCATTTCTCCCGTGAAGCATTTCTATTTCATCGTCTAAAGCGTTTGTTCGTTACATTCAGCGCATTTCATTGCCCCTAACGCTATCAGAACGCCTGTTGAAAAAATTCCAAAATTAGCACGTCACTTCATTGAGTCGCTTGCCGCAGTGGCCGAGCTTCTCTGATTGAACCTAAAGTGCTTGAACCAGACCAAAGAAACCGGAAAACAATAGGCCATCTACTCAGCGGAATTGAAAGTCCCGGTAACGTTGCCGTTCATACTACGAGTAACTTATAAACTCCTCTGTTCGCTGGCTATCGTTCATGGCGTTCAAGGCGTAGATATGGTATTGGTTTGAGAAGCACTTAACCACCCGAGCTTAGCTCGCGGCCCGCGCCCTCATTGTAAGCAGCCTTTCCATCATGGGAGGAAAGCCCTTAAAAATTGGGTTCGAGAGCACGCTGGCGACAGAGACAAAAAGGCATTTCTCGATCAAGCTGTTTCCAAAATTAACGTATCATGATTTGAAAACGGCACTCGCTCACACGCGTGACGCCGCCGAGATGCTCTCTTTATAGGCTTGGGGCGTAATACGATGATCGTTGTTTTGGTACCTCGTAAATTCAAAATGAGTTTATTAAACATAGATCAAGCGCGCCGTGATACCCCTCCCGCTCGTGCCAAGATCGAAGATTAATAGCTGCTAGCTGCAGAAAAAAACAAGGCAGGCAAACCTATTTTACCAAATGCCTGCGTGTATCTCAGCTTTCTCCTATTTTTGTACTTGCATTTATACCTACAAATCCCCTCCCCCCCCCCCCCCCCCTACTAATTAATGCTATTGAATGACCATAATAAACGGGGAAAACTGTTAATGTACCAAACACTTCAGCTCCCATGGGCATCACAAGCATACAGGACATTGAAAAATTCACTTTGCGCTTTCGAAGGCGGGCACGACGTTTTTAATAAATTTATTACCGTCGGGAAAAAGGCTCCTTGCTACGCTTAAAGTAAAAAATTCAAATTGGTTCGCTCACAAAGACTGTATTAGCAGACGGTGGTCAACAAACCTATCGTTCAATACAAGAGCCCTTCCTCTTATCGTATTTGCGAGCAATAGGAAGCGGAACTAGAAAAAATTGTTGGCAGGAAACACCGACCGTTAAAGTCACAAAAGATGATTTGGTCAAGAGCTTGAGCCACTTAGAAATAGCCTGCTGAATAGCAAGATCACATGAAATCAAAGAAAAAATGCTCAGCAATGAAAATTTAAGTCCATTAGACTACGTAGCAGGAATTCCTTATTCTTAACGAACTATTAGACAGCCTGTTACCTTAGAAGGGAATACCTGCTAGCCCCCATTTCTCAAAAATAACCTCGCTACATCTTCCTGCATTTCTTATTATCCCTAATTAAGGCTATTTGTATTGGGATTATATATTGCGTTTTATTACCTTCTGAAACAGAGGCTTTTGCGATCATTCAAATAAAATTTCGGATGAAGGAGCGTGTTCATCGGTCTTACGAACGCTTACCGTAAGCGTTTGGTTGGGCGCTTTTGATCGGCTGTTGATGCCCTTTTAAGATGATTCTATTTCTAGCCCTGTGACGCGAATTTGAGGAAGCACTGAGAATCTCGCCCTGAATTCAAAAGGCGTTGAATTTTTCTTCGTTCTGGCGCTTTCAAGAAGAGTTGCTGGCACTTTACCAATAGTGGGTCTTTAATATAGAACCATATAAAAAAAATAAAGAGAAAAAAATTTATTAGACAGCGATGCTCACGTCAACAGATCAAAGGAGGCAGCGGACCTCTTAAGTAAACTCACTATCGCTTAATATGGGTGTGCCATCCGAAAAATAACGGGACACGCCATACGCTCTTGCTTTGCCGTGTGACGCTGCCTGCAATAACCCTTTGTGACTAATTTTCAAATCACCCCCAGCCCCAATCGATCGTTTTGCTAGGTTAATACTTTCCCGATGTAAGTAGGAGATACACCAAAACGACGTCAATACAAACCTTTTCTACAGCATCTGAATCCAGACAGCGCCATATGTGACCGCTAGTTATATAACAGTGAACCCAGCTGTGTAACGTTGAATGGTGTTCTACGATCAGGCGCGAATCGCCCATCACTGTCAGCGACACATTGCTCCCATGCAAAATATGGACCACAGAATGGCAGACGAGGCTATGCACGTACTTGGGATGTAAGATTGCGCGTATCTTCATGGCGTCAGCCACCATTCGATGGAGAAGCCCTTCTCAACCTTCGCAAGTTTCGAGAGCATTTTTGACGCAATAACACTCTTCTTGTTCTTAGGGATGAGACATAAAACACGTTAACGGCATATTTCATACTATCTGGTCTAGAGGTACAATTTCGCGAAATTCTTTGACACACGTAGTTTGTTGACACTCTTTCAGTGTAGTTTATATACGATTCGTTTTATCGCACATTAAAGTAAAAAGCGGCCATTTTCATTTCAATGGTATAAATGAACGCCGCTTTTGATTCTAGTTAGGCGGTAAAATTTCCGCTTTATCACATCTCAATTATATGTATAAAAATCCTGTAGCTCAAACTCCCAATAATGTATATATTTTCATTTTTAAGATTATGTATTTCTACGCCAGACGGTTCATAATCTTACCGCGAACTATGCCTAATGGCAATTAAGTAAAGCAATAATTTCAATGGTCATAAATCTCTATCCTTTTCTTCGCTTTGTTAGAAAAATGAAAAGAGTTGCCCTCCCAACTCAAATTATACGCTTTTCACGCACAGTCCTGGTGTTCTTTAACCAATTTAATTCCTGACCTTTACATGAATTTCTTTGACTTCCCTATTTAGTGCCATTGGCAACTACATTAAATAATCATATCTTTCATACGAGAATAAGCGTCAACCGCATACTTTAATTACACATACCTTGGTTCAAAGACCAAGAATCCATTATCCAAACGTTATGAATTTAAATAGGGCCAGTGTTGTTGGTGCATCTCAAATTGCATTTCTCAAATCAATTCTTCCCTGGATAAATTCCGAAAAACCCAAACTCTTTATACCAAAATTCCACGGCTATAGTGTATTTTGCCATTTGATAGCGTGTGTCAGGGCTTATCAGCGGAGAGGTTTATTATTTAAGGTACATTGAAAATATGGTTCCATTTCCGGTTATCCTGTAACTCTAAATTATTTTCCGTAGACGCTACGAGATCCCAAATTTGAAAGATTGTCTAACTCAAAAAAAACCCACACTAATGTTATGGTAGCATTTAAAACCCAAAGGCTCGAACGGAGCATCAACCCCATTAGAATTTACAACTTTTTGGCGGTATCTTTCATTATGCTTTTTCGTGCATATGTTGCAAATTTGATGCTTGCTATTACCATTATTTGACTTCATAAACCTTGATCCACACAACTCCAAGCATTTACGATGAGGTGATGCACGTCGAGTTTACTAGTCCGGCGATCCAATAAGACAATGCGCTCGAATGAATAGCAATCTAACATCATTCACTGTCTAATGATCATTCTTTCTAGTCAAAGTTCCATTTTTAAAATTGTTTCCTGCCTACGAAGTTTTCGTCCCCATTCATAATAAAGAATTTTTTGTCTGCCACCGGACTTAGCGTTGCTATTACTTTTGGGAATAATACTTTTTCAGTGCCTTATTCAGGTTCCGTATGCCTAGCTCTTTTTCGGCCCATATACCATTTCCATCCGATCTGCTATCTACAGCATAGCGCGCAGATATTTTGAATGGGTAATTGATTCCACACTCTTACGATTTAAATTAGATTTTTCTACCTTCCAGAATGAATAATACTCGTGTGGGGCCAAAATAACCTTAGCACTATCTAGTAACTCGTATCGTACCATTACCTCGCGCATCCCATTCGCTCCAATCATAAAGGTTCTGTTTTAACTCTAAATTAAATTTTCACTTCATCACTTCTCCCGTTTAACGGAGTACTAATTATGCAGGTTTATACGTTCGCTTGGAACCTGGCCCGTTATAGACAACGTAAACAACATCTACCACTCCTGATCTTCGCACTTAGCTATTTTAGCTTTCTCTCGGAGACATTTATGTAGCTGTAACATTCAAACTACATCTAAACCTGATGCACATTACATAAGCATTACTTGAATTTCGTTGAGTTCATCCTCGATCTAGGTCGTGTCGAAATTCACAGTTTTAGATACTCCCTTACAAGACTTAATATCCAGATGACCAATCTGTCTTGTTGCTTGCATTAAAATCGAGTTGTAATGAATGCTTTCCCTTTTCTTTTTCTTTCACACAAACGATGTAACCTAAAGCGAGCACATTAACGTTCGGGTCGTTTTTAATTCTATCATTCTTCCGTATCTCTTCGTTTCCTTCTTCCCTTCCGTTGAGCGTCAATTTTCTTGCTGTATACCTAGTGGGATATGTAAGATCCTATGTATTTTCTTTGACATAAACGTTCAAAATGGATTTTGAATAGAGGGCATGATTTATCCCCGAAGATTAAGATGACATATTAAATAAAAAAACGACAGTCCTGAAAACCAGATAATTCGCCGCTTAGTCACGTTGTGCATAAGAAGATGATCAAGTAGTGTGACAACCTATGACATCTTTGCATTGTGATTTAAAGAGGTTGATTGGATCCACTACGGCCAATCCAAGCTATTTAAAGGCGTCTTCCCTTTAACAGATGAATGAAGGTGATCATAATTGTTACCTTTGAATTGGAGCGAAATGTGCGGGTAATCAGGACGTACCTGATTGTCTATTATTTGGCTCCAAGCCGCGCGTATTTTCTTCTGAGAAATTATTTATCGTGTGAGGTATATTTCTATACAAAAATATCTCTGTTGCCCAACATTATGTCGCTGTTCTGAATGGTTTCTTGTCTCAATCCCTTGAAGTGCACGACGTTTCATTTTACAAGTATTGTACAGGATCGAAAAATATAATCTTTCGAGAGGACGATTCCGAATCGGCATGGATCATGAGCTTGAAGTAAGACATGCAGCGAGATGTTACATGTTTTCCTTCGCCTACTTTTGGAGCGTTCGTAATACAGCGCTGCAATCAAAACTAGCTCTGGTCGAGTGAGCCTGTCAAATGTTAGCACATGCATCGAAGCATAAAATAGCCGTTGTCCAAAAGTGTTGATTATTTGGTCATGTGAGCCCGCAGACCTGGTTTCAGCCCCCATGATAATCAGTGTAACATTACTGTTTACGTCTCAAATTCTTCAAATTTTGGGATGTAGTCGAGTACAGCATGACTAATATTTCCGAGCAAAAACGCTAAGCATGCATGTATAACTGGCTAATCGTGAAGCTTATGGTGTATGGTCACTTTGTGAGTATTCGTATGACGGGCTCAGTCTAGAATTATTGTGTTAACCCAGAAGTTGCTGAATGCGTATTTAATGGAATGGTGCCAACTAAGCATAAGGAATTATTCTAATAATATAGATTTCGATGCGTAGATTTTACGCTTCACTACTCCAAAGACCTCGTCCCGTTTCATTATAACTCATCACATTTCTACAAAAAATAGTGATGAGGAATATGTCTCGTTGTTCCATCCAGTACTGCATTTTTCATCTAGTTATATTATTAGATAAAAAGTATACGTTTTTATCACAACGGAAGCTTCAACTCGATGTATCGACATGAAGCTGAAACAATGCGTTACGTTTATGCTGCTAAAGAGTTTGTTCGTCAAAATGTCTCGAACTTGCGAGGTAGAGGCTTCTCCGAAAGTTGACAGCATTGAACAGATAGCGTCAATCTTTATTCCCCAACAAGGACGCATTAGACCTCGTCTCATTTATTCGCAGGAAGCAAGTCCTTGCAGAGGTTGCAGCCCGCACTGTTTAGACCACATACTCCACGCCTATTTGACAAAAAAGACGACATAGGCGGCTTGTTATCTGGAACGTATGCTGAAGAAAGTCGTCTTGTTTAATTCTCAGACGCTTTTTGTGTCTCCTTTCTTACCCAGCTAAGGAGGAGGATTATTGCAGTTATCATGGCACTGTATCCCAAGATGGTCGAGTGCTCGTCTCAATTTTGGCTCTGTCTTGCGTCGGATAATAAGAGCATTCCTGTCTAATAGTTTTAGCCAAAGTGCCAAGCTTCTTCTTATAGAGTGATACCCAATCGCCTCTAACGAGAATCAACCCTTTTTATTGCAGCGAGATTTTCCTCAGACGTCTAAAATTCTGAGACGTTTGGACAGCTAATCATTCATTAAAAGGTATCTGCGGCCTAACCCCACATAAACCGCTTCGGTAGGGTAAGCGATGACACCGCCTTTCCGAATGATGTCAGCAAGCTCTTTTCAGATGTAGTAAAACGAGTATTAAAGTGAAACCTCAATAGCTTAAAATTAGGGACTAGAACACAGAGAGCATTGTTAGACGAGGTTATAGAAATGGGCTAGCAGTGTACTCTCCATTTACATATCACAGAGCTAAGTGGTTAATACGGCTTCGTTAAGAATAAGACATTCTTTATTTATTATTCCGGGGCTGACGTCAGTCTTAATTGGACTATATTTTCATTGCTTGATATATTTTTTTGCTTGTGATTTCATTTGATCTTTGCTCTATTCACCACTTTATCATGCGCATTAGGATAAGATAAGTACTCAAAGCTTGCCTTGTACAAATATCTTTTGTGACTTTAAACGTCGTGTTTCACTGCCAACAAATTTTGTTCTAGTTCTTCCATGCTCCGCAATACGATAAAGACGAAGCTCTTGTACTTGATGCAATATTTGTTGATCCACCGTATCTGCTAAAATACAGTCTTTGTTGACAGTCGCAATAAGTCTGATATTTTCTTAATTTTAGAGCAAGGAGCCTTTTTTCTCCGACGGCAATAAATTTTAAAAACGGTCGTTGCGGTCCGCCTTTTCTGATCGGCAAATGGTCCGACCGTGTGTTCAATGTCCATGTAATGTGGCTCTTTGTTGATACCCATGGAGCTGAAGTGTTGGATACAGAACAGTTTTTCCCGTTAATTAATGCGTCATTCAATAGACATTGATTAGTAGGGGATTTGTATCGTATTCAAATGGTTCAAGTGTCCCAAAATAGCTAGGAGTGAAGTGAGTAGTAACTCGCAGGTACAATTTTGTATACTTATAGGTTTGCTCTGTCAATTGCGCTTATTATCTTCAACGCTTAGCCACGCTATTTAATCTTCGTGTCTATGTTCCGCAAGACGTCACTCTCTCTATGTGTTCAAACTCTTTGAATTTTACGATCAGCGCTTACGACCCTCCAGCCTATATAAATAAGAGGACGCAATCTCGGCGGCGTCCCAACCGTGTGCCAGCGAGATGTGCCCTCGCTATCACATTCTCATGATACTCGTGTTTCAATATTTGGAACAGCTTGCACTCGATGAATTGTGTCGCTTTTTTGCTTCCTAGTTCCCGTCCTCGCCATGCTTGCTATCGACCCCTCTAAATTTTAATGCTGGCTTCCTCCATTGTATGCGAAAGGACTGCTCGATTGTGAAGGCGCGTGCCGTACGTTTTAGCCTTGCCGAATTTGTAGTCTCCTCAGTGTGGGTTAAATCTTCAACCAATTACCTCTCGTCCGTACGCCCATAGACATAGCCTCAGCGACAAGTGATTCTCTAGTTTACGCACGTTACGGGCCATTCCGTGAGTTAGTAGTTTCGGTTTCTTTGGTCAGCCAAGCTTAGGTTTTCAACAGAGAGCTCGTCTGCGCACGGACTCAGAGAGTGACTCTGCTAATTTTTGGTATATCTGTTTTCACGGCGTTTTTCTGTGAGGCTTATAGTGGGACAATATTGTTTAAATTATTTAAACAATCCTCTGTCATTGGTGATTGACGTTTGAGACGATGAAATAAAAATCTTCACGGAATGTCCCTTTTTGCACCAGATTTTCAAGAATGTGTTTTCGATGCCTGCCTGTGCTCAATTAGGCATTGAACCCAATTCGTATTTTTATATCAATGTCGGGGTATGGCCGCCCTTACAACCGATGACATTCTCGCCTCTAATCTGCAAAGTACGTCGCAGTTAGGCAGTCAGTTTTGATGTGTACTTCGGACATAGCATATGTCACCAAAAATTTCAATCTAAGAAATTAAGGTGCCACCGTTGGCTTGTTCGAAACGACGTGCGGCGGTTGGGAGTATTCGCGCCGAAGTGAGAATGCGCACTGTGTCTCTCATGCGCCATAGTTCTTATTCAATTAAGTCGTGTGAATGCTCCATATTTAAGGGACGATACATAAGTGGATTGGCTAGTGCGAGGCTTTGAGTATGTAGTGCCCTTTTTGCGACTAAATATCCCCCCTAAGTACCGAGACTCATCCTTAATTAGCACAGTGAGAGTTTAGATTTATGCGAGTCTGACAATGGTCAACGGAAAACCTCCGCATTGACATAGGACGGCTTCACCGGGATGATTTCTTTAATCTACTCTGGCTTCGGTCTTTCTTATTCCATTTAGAAAATCTGTGCTGTGGTCGTGCTGCTTTTACTATAAGATCGCATACTCACAATTATTTACCCAACAGTTGTGCGTCGTTTTTACCAACCGCTAACAGCTTTATAACATCTGATAGGTTTATGGTTAGATATTCAAAATACGCGCCGCTCTTCTGAATTAAGCTGCCAACTTAGCACTTCAAGTCTGAATGTGCCGTCATAAATTGCATGTAACAGGCAAATTATGGTAATGATCTTTTGTAGTTTTTTCGAGGCAGTGCTGTAAGGCCAATCGCATGCCAGGCATGGCGGAATGGTCAAACTGTATGTGGGACCACTTGGAATCTGTTCTCTCCTCTTATTACTAGTCAATGTATTACTATAGCTCTTTTCGGCGGAATTCAATAAAGGTACGACATTTGATATTCCCTCTTGCTCTAATGTCTTTTTCCCATACCAGCGAATTGTGAATACCGATCGTGCAGTCAAACAATATCCATACGTTTCTAATCTGGTGTCTCCTCGAGCGTTTACTCCTGGTCTTGTACTGCTCGTTACTCAATGGGAATCAGAGTATATTATTACTCGGTTCTGATTATCCGGTAATCTGAGTTTGTGCACTTCCACCACTTATCCGTGATGTTTGGTTAGCGATTACCGAATGTGGCGATCAGAAAGGCCTTATTAGCCTGTTCTCCAGATCCGCTTCTAAGCACTTTAACATGGATTATAATAGTGTTTAAGATTTTACGGCACTCTAGAGTGATTTCCTCTCGTCTTTTTCCCATTGTCAATGATGCTATTATGCAAACCATGAAGACCGAGTGCACCGTTTTTGACCCACATATTGGTGAAAAATTAGCGTAGAGCACGTGAAGCTCACTCATAATGAATTGGTTTTATTGATTGTTTCTCGTCTTCCATTGAGTGCGCTCTTCTTTTTGCATAAAGGCGATATACCTGGATTGATTTAGAGAAGTAATGCCTTTATTGCATTCTCATCATCCAATCAAATCGGTTGAATACTAGCTACAACATGGTCTCTAATGAGTCGGATTAAAATTGATCATCGTTTTTCAACTCGGAATCAGCTGTTACTAACTCTTTCCGATTACCATTTGTTGTACATTTATGGTTGTTTTAGGTAGTTGTCGGTCCTAATAGGCCGATCAACAGATCGCGTAAACAGATCGGATTCTTCAATAATGACTTGTGTTAATCGTTTAGCGGCTTCGTCGGTTAAAGGCCCGCTAATGAGTTGCGCAGGCACCACGAATTCCGCCCAAAGGGTTTTTGATTTCGTGGCAAAGACCTCGTACCAGACTCTTTGCTGATGTTTCATGGTTCGCTATAACTCATCTTCTTGTGAGTATGCGCGCTCATTCTGGTCACGGTGGGTAGCAGTTCTATGATTTAGGCTTTCAGTGTCATTTGACCGTGCCCCATATCGGATCCCAGAAATGACTGGCTGTAATCACTAACAAAAAGTTTTCTTGGTTATTGCTTGCCCACTCGGATTCAGCTTCCACAGCTGTATAATATGGAGGGGCCGGGACCTAATGTGCTCGCTGTGGAGTGCTGAGGATGCTGCCTTCGTTTCACGAAAGCGGCTCCAGGTCGTGGCCGATAACCTCGACACGACTTTACTGCGAGGCAGCATGTTACAGGCGAGCGCCGGATTAATACTATCCGGAGTCTTCACGTTCGTTGTTATTCGCAATTGAAAACAGCGGTGATAAGTGGTCGATTGAATAAGCTATACAACAGACAGCCGCCTCACTATTGACTCGCTGCTTTTCTGAACTCTTTGCACGAAGCGTGTACTTGTAAATACGCGGTAAAAATAACACGTCTTTACGTCACTTCTGCCTTCGTGCGAAGGCCTTCTATTGTTTCCGTATATGATAGTTGCAAAAGCGAACCAACATGGGCGATCTGAAATGGCATTAGTATATTAAGGCTTTTGTATCAAGGAATAAAAGCTACACCCACAATTATAGCATGCCGGATGTGTTCGTGATTGCTTCTTTTGCAAAAAAGCCCGATCTGCATCGAGGCTTTTTAAGTATTTATTAACACCTAATGTTTTATAGGCTTGTAGTATAAGTCTCAAACTCTAATGTGTGCTGAGTTGTTTTTATTTAGCACCCAATCTCGTGCGCTTCTAAGCTGTTTAGGCTTTGATGAGCATTGATCATTTCATCAGAGAATACCCGCCTTGATCTCAGAAATCCTCGATCTTCTTCTTAGACACTTGCTACGATATCCTTACTATGGCTGCACACCTGAGGAATAAGCCAATGCTTCTGAGCTGGGTAAGTCATATCCAATTGCCTGTTTTGCATCGCCAGGGTGAATCTTGTTTTGTTATACCATCGATACCGCCATCCAGCATTGCTGAAGAAGCGAGGTATGGGTTAGCAGGTTTGATCAGGGTGAAGCGATGCTCAATGACGTTTGCCTTTAGGCTGCAACGTATGGGGTATCGATAAGAAGCAAGACGTTTACGGAGGCCGAGTAGCAAGCATGTCAGCGCTTGAAATGTGAACAAGACGCTGTGTAAGAGAGTTGAACGTTAGTTGAACGCAGTTCAATGCTTAGCGTGTCTTGATTAGTACCGCCGATGTAGTAAGTGCCATTTCAGATAGGGCCAAGCGATATGATCGCAGCGAATGGTTTCACCATGTCGAAAAAGAGC
>Ga0163217_1108656_pt1 | contig 12781 bp, 3 predicted proteins | sample SynspAceP_FD_185933 | JGI IMG/M metagenome (GOLD analysis project Ga0163217, IMG submission 185933) | Saline lake microbial communities from Ace Lake in Antarctica - Synechococcus sp. Ace-P (PacBio error correction) | ecosystem: Environmental > Aquatic > Non-marine Saline and Alkaline > Saline ... | reverse complement strand
CCCTGAAATGTTGGTCACGAGGATAAAGCCTACCATAAGAGCCAGAGGATTACCGTCGAATAAAGAGCATCTGAGTTTACATCCGCTCCAGCGCCACCAAATGGCTGGTGTTTTTTATCGGAGCCCAAAAGCCGCAGTTCAATAGTACTCAAGCAACTCGCCGTGGGCCTCCGGTGTGGTTTCAAGACGGACAAACTGGGCGGTGAGCCCTTTGCGGCCCAAAAGGCCCCAGGGGTCGACGTATCTCCTGTAGAGGTGTTGGGCCGGAAGGAGCCGTTAAAGGAATAGACCTTTAGGGAGGAGGAAGGCAGCCCCTCACCCCCCCACTACGGTCCTTGCATGCCTCTCCTCTACAAAGCAACACAGAACTAGTCCCGGTGGAGGGGGCCCCATCAACACACAAATTTAAAACGTTCTTCCCAAGGTCTTGGGTCTGGATTTGAAAAAGTGTCTTTCGCCCGCCAACCTCCGGGGTTCACCTCTATAACTAACTACCTTATCCTGGCGAATTTAGAGCTGAGTGTGTGCGGGCTGTATCAATGGACAATGGGAGTAATAAATTTGGCCTAGGGTGCAGCCATATGCTGGGTCTTTTCTTACTCATTCTAATACAATGAGATACCCACACGAGAGAATCTCTTATTTAGTGAATAATGCAGGGTTGCCGATGCGGGTAGGTGACGAAGTTAGTCCACGTTGGTTTTTCGCAAAAAGGAACGCGGCTCGGGGCTAAGAGTGATTCACCAGAGTGGTGGACCTTCGCTTCCGATCCGAGCTCCGAAAGAGCTAGAAATGAGCGCTGCTACTTACTTCTTGTATGGGTTCAAGCGACAATGGTGGCCCACACGACCACTAGACTTCGTAAAGTAAGGAGAATTGAAAAGCAAAAGGTAAGCTTCCTGGGCGCCGTCTATCCCCACTTAGTTGATCGGATGGGAGTTGGACCCGGACGGTTGCTGATGGCAGGACCCGAATATATAAGGACTTTCCGTACACCCCTAATTAAACTGTGCCCTTCACTGGCCCTCTGCGGAGTTCCAATATGGGAGATGGGGCTACACCAACTCCCCTGCCGACGGGAACACAAAACCGTATATTGTGCAAATCCGTAATTATTCGCTCTTGGGGCCAGCCCGCCACGCGGGTGGGGCTGCTGGGCATGGGGGAAATGGACACATACCGCCCGTTCCGGGTGACATCGTCGCCGGATCCCTTTGGCGCGAGCCCGACTACACAGGCTTGGGCCTTGGGTTCAAACCACCTAAAGGGGTGCCCCTACTCTGGGGTCCGCCCGGGGACGTTGTAAAGAAGCAATTGTCCATATGCCTAAAAATTCCTGGGATAGGTATCAAGCAGCCCGAGGCAAACCGCGATTCTTATATATCATTTTACTTTAAAGCTCCGTCTGAGGTGCGAGACCCCCGAGGAGCACGCCTGGATTAGTTCGTCGCGCAACTATTTGGAACTTCCGTGGTTGTTCCAGAAAGGGCGGGATACTGGCAAAACCACTGAGGCCTATCTCTCACGTAGTAAAGTCATGTGACTACAAAGGATACTCTAAACGTGCTTTCAGTGTTGCCTGCGAGGATGTTTCCAAGAATCCCAGCCTTGGCAAACTTGTTCCACAAATAAAATCCCACTGAGGCCTACGAATAATACTGTGTGGGGGCCCTCTCCGTGGGCTCCCCGTGCTCTTTAGAAACCCTGGCGGGCATGCCCGCCCCGGCACCGCTCCTTGGTGAATGCCGCCCCAAGGCCCCTGTACCTTAAAGCACCTATTTGACGAAGTTACCCCCTCTTTTGGAAATGCCCCAGTAACGTTGTCTTGGGAAACAACTTGATCGGGCATGTTAATGGGGCATTGGACCTCACACCAATCTGCCGAATGGCTCTACCTTAGGCGTTTAAGGAATACCGCTCTTGTATACCGCGCGTAGGACCACCACCACGGACACGAATTGTTACGACTTATAGAAACGCCATGGAACCCCGAGGAGGTATAGGGAAAACCCGAAGGCGTAATAACTGGCTCTCCATGTGGACCACTCCAATAGTGACCTGGTAGCCCCCTTTGACGTTAGGTTTTCGGTCGGTGTTGAGTCCCAGTGGCCTTCGTGCGAACATTGTGCCTCGATAGAAGACAAGGCCATCGGGCGGAGGGGGGAGCGTGTCTCGTATGGCCCCATCGATGGGACGGGTCCCCAGACCCCCTCGATAAACTAGTGGATGTCCTCGTTGATATGTCTAAAAGTGATGCACTTTGTCAAACTCCATGTCACCTGTTAAGCACAGGATCATGGTTTGAAATATTCAACAAAGCTTCTAAACGACCTTGCGCAATTCAGCTTGCGTAGGGCGTTGTATCGGGTATACCGATCCGGCGGAGTAGTTTGCTCAAAAATAATTCTCTTTGAAAACCGAAGGGGTAATACTTTTCGCTGACTATTCCCTTAAGCGCTATGTAGGTAGAAAAAGACTTTAGGTTTTTTTCTGAAGAGTTATTGGAAGTATGTTCTATACGGAAATTCGTTTTTCCGTCCATGAGGCATGCTTTCTATGCTTTCTAGTCGGAATTCTTTCACTCTATTCAAGTGTATCCACCTGAACATTTAAATCAAATTTGATCCCGGATAGGGAATGACAGCACTTCCTCTGCGGCGGTGTACATTAATTAATATGGATGTCCTAGCAATTTCGTTATTTACGTCCCAGCATTTCTTTTAAGCACATGTGTTGAAGATCATTGGGGCGTTGTGCTGGGCGCCTGAATGCTCAGATACTCGCAGGAACGTGCCAGTCGCGGCAAACTATATATCGAGTCAAACCCACTCCGTACCCTCAGTGAGCACACCCTCTAAACTATGTTCTTTTTGGATAGGACAGCACAGTTCCTCCGAGGCGGTTGGCACAATACATAGCTTGTGAAGTGGGCAGTATTACTACAAAAACGCATTACTCCCTAGAAAAATCCATCCAAGTCGCAAATTACCTGCCTCGGAATTCGGGTCCTAACCACTAAACACGCTGCTCTTCTCCCAGCCCACACAAACGCGCGGGCAGGGCAGGGGATTTATATGAACCAGCTTCGTTCACCTGTTTTGTTTTGTGAACTGACAAGGGTGCGGTTGTACGTACCATGAGCAGTGGCCTTCCGTCATTTTCAATTTTTGCTCTATTGACTGAATAGCTTCCTGGGTAAGAGGGCAGCTAGTTAAGCTCACACGCATCCGAGAGACCCCGTTTACGTCGAGTTATAAGTAATTCATGTTGTATGATGCTCATCGACTAGTGCACGATAGCAGTTTTGTGTATAAGAAGGCGGCCGGAGTGTGTTCATTGACCTAGAGTTATGGTTCAATTACTTAACTATAAGTTAGGATTATTTTTTTGTTTATTTATTAATTTCTGTTGCCAACTGAGTCGAACAATGTATTCATCTCGATATTTGTGACGTACAGTTTAAGTGATTACAATATGGGTTGTTATCGCGTCTATGACAGTAAATCTATTTTAGTGCTAGTGATCATGCGCCCATAGGAACCGAAAACACTACTCCTATACTACAATGAGTAGTATGTCAAAATATGGCTAGTATCAGTGTGTGTGTTAAGTTCCAGATCTATGTTCGATGCGGACTAGTTTGATAAGTCACGCGGTGTAGATCCCTTAGTAAGTACTACACACTAAAGTCAGCGTGTCCTATACTATTCTTTACTATTCTACCAGTCTTCTTATGATTAGGAGCCGAACTGCTTTTGACTGACTGCGATGATTTGGCTTAAGACCTGATGTCGACTAGCGGCAACGTGTACGTTCCATCATGGCTATGATTGGAGAACACCTACACTCACGAGAAAGGACTGACCGACGGAAGGCGCATAAAGCATAGTAAGTTAATTGTTAATGAGCTCCGATGAGTAGTCACTCGTGGCGTCGTTGTGGCGGCCACACGACATCCGCTAGCTTCGGCCTTCACCGCGTCTACTTTTATACGGCGGCCTATAGGTAATGAGCGCGGATTCGTTGATGTTCTTTGCTGGATTTGTGTAAGAGAAATATCCGATAGAACCAGCCGCTGTTTTACAGCGTCTTTACATAGTAAAGGGGCTGGTTTGGTGGAGCTTTATTTATTATGGTCCTCTCTTATGGAAGAGCTTATGGCTCGATATCTTAGACCACAATGGAGCGTGTATGTGCACTCGGTAGGGAGAGATTCGGATTAGCAATAACTTGCGATGGGCCCCATCATAGTGCCAGCGTGGCGGTCAGTGGCTGGCGCGCCTCTGGTCGAGTCATACTAGGGCGAGCAGTGACGTTTTGATATGACGCCATTGACTGCCACCGACCAATGCTAGGACTTTAGGTAACCCTTTAACAATTTTAATAGAGAGAACAAGTGCTGGCAAATCGTGTGAATAGAGCATCTCTTATTACATATTTCTGTGGGACATTCGAGTGAGCGGGGAGGGCAACATTGCCCCCCGGTAACACAATGGGGCCAGGCATCAACCATCAAGTCTGCTCATATGTAAGGCAATGTTAACGCGCGAAACAGGAGGGAGCACTGTTGTTGCAGTGGTCGTGTACTCAATAAAACCGATAGAGCGGGTAATCGGGTAAAAGAGATGGGAAAAGAAGTTTACGTGATCCTAGATCTACTTCTCTCTTATTGCCGGCGTGGTTTTTGCGGAGCGTTATTTTATTTGTTACACATTAGATAGAGGAGACAGCATGAACTTCGGTGTCTCGTGCATCATTCTCATGTCTATATCTGTGACAAGCGAAAGCTTTATAGCGCGATGTTCATCGCGCACACTCACTTGTGTGAACTCCTCATGATGTCGCGCAAGACCATAAGTTAGTATATAAGATTAGATTGCCGAAGCGCCTACTGTGTTATCGATCCTTTCATAGTCTGGGCAGATATTATTATTTGGCTCTATGAGCCCTTTACTTTCCACTCTCAGACTATGTATGTCTGTATTTTCAGCATGTACTACGTTTATGATTAAGCGTGTGAAAGTTACACATGGCGATTATGTCCATGTGATATCACGACCGAGCTACAGAGCGGAGTCAACTAGTATCATTTTGTTCTTTTTAGTGCTCGTATTCTGATGAAAACATCTTTTACACATAAGTACATGAAACTTAAGCTGTACATCTCACTTGAGAGTAAAGTCAGCTCGTGAATAACTAGGCGCATCTCTCTGCAGATATTAGATTAGCGAATCTAATATATCGCCAATAGACTTCTACACTAGAGAGCGCAAAGTGGTGGCTTCTATGTGACCGTGCGCGATTGTCATTAACGGCTGATGTGAGTGACTTGTGTCGGTATATTACTATAAAATTACGGCGCGAGATACGGCTAGCATCGATCGTCCCCAGCACACATTAAGGGCATGCTATACAGACTCGATAAATTCTTTCCTCAAGTACATGAAGAACCTGAGACTCACATCGTGTGGCCTCAGCCAAGCCTTGACTTCGTGCCAGTCGATGGTTATATACAATATGTACTAGAAGATCTGGCCCTGTTTACGGTAGCACAGTCTATATAGCAGTACTGTTTATCTCTAAGAGCCGAAGAGTATCAGTACGCGGATACGGAATGCTGAGAGTGGAAGTTGTTCGAAAGATTTAGGTGTCGAGGATAGGCTGCTTTAGCGTTAGTGTCGTCCTCTCTATAATTACCTTCGAGAGGCTGTGAGAGTGCTCGCTTATTGTCTCAATGTGCTCGAAAAACTTATGGACCCCCTCTTGTAACTACTGTAGAAATATGCATGCGCTCTCAACAAGCATCAAATTTGTCCATCGCTATATAGACACGAATCTCTCATGCACGCTCCGAGTTGTATCGTACTGGTGTGCCAATATTATCATTACGACCGCGCTCTCAGACTTCGCGTTATACCGTAGCTCATATTCTGATATATAGTGTGTTAGGTCACACTGGACAAGTGAGGTGCCGTTTATTATATTTTCACCACAATTTGGCAGTTATACCGCCTACTTAAGAAACACTTTTAAACGCGCCAAGTGTCCCGTGATTGAGATCAATGTACTTTCTAGTAGGACTGCGACGCCTAGTATTAAGCCATAAGCATCGCCCGTCTGAAACTGAATCATAGCTGTGAGACGAGCATCGCAACAAAACCATATAAAAGGCATATTATTGTTCATGCGCTAGACATTTAGACTCCCTGGCAATGAATAGTGGTTGCAAAATGGAAACAGAGTACGTGACCCAGGGAAATGAGGAGCAGCGTATTTGGCTAGTAACCTTCAAGCAAGATTCTTGCATGATTGATGTACTGGTAAAAGAAGCGAAAGATGCAAAGCAGAAGTGTAAACAATACGAGTAGCCATTATCCCGCGCGTTGGTGCTCGTAGAGATTGACGCGCGCGAACTTTTCCTCACGGCGAGGCAGTGTCCGGCCGGCTGGTGGGGATCTGGTCAGGCCTTCACCCGGTCCTTTATGTGCGTGCAAAGCTCCCCCCCAAACGCAAAATTCTCTAGGGGAGGGAGCCCTACACATATTCGCATCCTAACAAGTTAAGCGAATGTGTCGTAGTTTGTGAAAAAGATTGACAATAGACCTCAACGCCTATTTAAAGGCTGGGGAACTTGTGTGTAAAGGCGGGAAAGATCTCTGGTGGTAGTTTAGGAAATTAGATCAGGGTGGATCGAATTTCGTTGAGTTAACCGGCTTCTCGCCCATACCATCAACCAAAGTTCCATTTGAAACCATACTGGATTATGGCCCCCAAAAGAAAGAAAAACCCCCCCCCCCCAAAAAAGAATTTCAAGGAGGGGGAAAAAAAGGTAATTAGCGGCTATTTTTAAGGCGCTGTCTTCCGTCTGTTCAGAGATGACGTTGGATGTGGGATAATACGCCAACCCACTAACTTTCCCACCACCTCACTCTAGAGACAGGTATTAACTAACCCAGGACGTGCGTGTCATTCGTGCGCCATTAGGTCGGCCTGGCCTACAATGTAGAGGTATCTGACCATTTTATTCAGCAACTATTTTATAAAAGAGACGACCCTCTATAGCCTAAACCTGTCACCTCAAATAACCTCTAGTTTACCTATGTGTGAGTTGTAATGGATCCCGGATGATTATATTTTACGGAGCACACTAAAAGTAACACTTGGCTACAAAAGGTGAGCGAATTGACAATACGTCTAACCGGTAACCTACCAATGTGCAATTCCTAGACAAAACATCACGTAAAAAGCCACGGTATTTCATTTTAACTTCTTACTGTATGATTGGACTACCTCTAGCCAGAACAGCCTCATTAGTTTGCTATTAGCCGTGTAAGATCTCTATATCTTTTCTTACTGTGATAAATAGTATTAATAGCCTCGGTATATCTCTCTAATCTGTCTTCAATAATCACCTCAATTCAAGATTTAAGTCATAGATATACCTCCGCCAAATCGACTAATTTCTTCAGCGGCCACCACTACGCCTCCCGGACCTGCAGTAACAGATAAATAGTTGATCTTTTCGGAGGTGCTTCTATCCCGCCCTTGGCCGTCTAGGAAAACATCTTACGATTCAAACCTATCTGATTGTTTATCTGTCATTTCTATGCGAATACCTTTCGAGTAATGTTTTCTGCTCAGTATTTCGTACATTCAAGTAAAACCACTTTTGCTTAATTCACTACTCCGTCAAGTTCAAGCCAAAGGCCCTATACTTGTATTTGCTCTTGAGAGCCCAACCAAAATTGGATCAAAAGAACAAAAACCAGAAAAACCCCGTTAATGCCGTATATCAATATCTAAGACTTGAACTTGAGACTATGAAAAAGAAGGAATCTAGATCGCTAAGATGGTTAATTCTTAATATTTCCATTACATGAATTGAAAAAATGACTCCCTAGATCTTCGATGGATTAAAAACATGCACCATTTAGTGAAAGGTTCAATGTTTCGTAATGCTCTGACATAGTGTATAACCATCAAAACTGTGTTTCATCTGATGAGAGCTACTTCGCGTCTTTGATACCTCCATATATCGACTCAAAGTCAGTGCTACTCTCTTCTCCTTAATTATTAAGCGTGATTCCCAGACGCGCCTAATGACGCATGCGAATTCCATGGCACAGAGGTTTGGCTTAACAGGTCTACCTTTAGCAGCTAAGGTCTCGCCACAAAGTAATTTAAGGCGGATGGCTGCCCGACAACCGCCACCTTGGGCTCTATCGCGTATTTAAAGCGCAAGAGTTATTGAGTCAAATATATCGTAAAATTAAATTGCTACATAAAGGCTAAGCTGAGTAAACCGCCTGAAACAGTAACAGCATGTGTCAAACCGATGCCGAAGGCGAGGTGGGTTAGAGGAGAAAGTTGCGGACCCCTCGTTTATTAGCGAAAACTCGACACCCTTGAAAATGAGGAATGTTAGGCATCGCTGGTTCAAGTTGTATTCCTAAACTTGCCTAAAAAACAAGCCTTGTGGTCCGTTTACCATGAAACACCCCATCCCAAGGAAACAGTACCGACAGACGATGTTGTCTCATGAATTAAATATCAAGCCGTCTAATCTCCAAGCTTCGGGCCCTGGGGATGCCGTTCGGGGCGGGTGATTGGATGGCCATAGGTCTAGAAGCAAGCAACTACATGAATGCCTTAATAAAAATTGGTTTAACGTATGAATTCTTGCGAAAAAGTTGCTTATTCATATGCAACAAAGCCCACCAGTATTCACGGAAGCTACTTACTAGAAAAGTTTACAGCTTTAAGTTTCATGTACTATGTGTAAAAAGATTTCTAAATACTCAAAACCGAAGAGACAGCACAATTAGGTCAACCCCTATTGGCGATAAAGTGCAAACTTCAAGCCTTTCAACCTCAGAAAAGAATGAGGATGAAGAGAGAAGATAGAAAAAAACGTAATTAAAAAAATACTGCATCATAACAACATCCCAAGCCAAGAAAAAGCGGATGAGGGGATAGCCTCCCAACCCAAACAAGCAAAGAGAAATAGCGGCGATTCTTTCTTTGGTTACTACAAAATAGGAAGCCCAAAACTAGAAAAAAGAGATTCCTTTCGCCGGTTGCATCGACCATCAAACACACCAGTGCCTCTTTCAAACAAGGTTAAGACGTACAAACTAAAAGGGACTCCAAAACCGTGAAGCACTAGAATGTTGTTGTATTGGTCACTCCCCAAAACGCCCCTGTGGCAAAGCCGTTTCCCCTAACCTCGGGGCGCCACTCCGTATAGGCTAAACTCATCTAATTTCAAAGGACCTAATAAAATAAGCACCACCAGAAACGCTGTACCGTTTCTATCATCACATACCCAAAGAAAATAACGATTCCCGCTTCTATAGCAGGAAAAATACCGTGGTTCCTGCCCAAACTAAGGCTACAATAAAAATTTTTAATCCTCCTAGGGCTTCTAAGGTTTTTAGCATGAGTAAGAGAAACGGCAATGGCAATAACCCCTCAGAGTTACAGTAATTACCAAGTTAAAAAAATACCAACCTGATTTATTATCTAAAAAAACTAAGTAGATAATATGATGGGCCAATTAGGCGAACAAAACAACTCTGAATATTTGAATATATTTATTAGGAGAGGATGTTAGGCTACTGAAAACATACTCTCCTTTTTAGCCTACTTACCCCAGTATGTTTGACAAAATGGTAGCTTGATCGTGCGCAAAAAAAACCATTAAAAATTTGAGAATGTAATATCTATCCGAAATGTTTAACAAAAACATCGGTATTCAATACCAACAATGAAACTACCCTCCGCTAAAAGCTACTGTGCGGGGATCACTAGCACTTCTAATATAATTCATTGAATAGACTGTTTCAAAAGCTTCATTAAACAAGAAAAAATTAACAAACTTTATATAACCTCTGCTTTTTGGTTAAAAACTTTAGTTTATACAATTCACAATATAAGGTGTTTTTTGAGTAAATAATTCCTTATTTTATGCACGCTCGGAAGAGTCTCTCATTCCCAAAAAAAAAAAAACAAAAATTTGTTTCATAGGAAGGACACGACGTGGTTTGCAATACGCCATATTCGGCATCAAGAGAAGAAGATCTTCAACACAGTTAGAAAAAAGTGGGCGCTTGGAAAACAACTCCGACTAGAACAAATTAATTTTACGAAACCCATTCTTACGATTATTCGTTCTACAAAGACATTCCGCTGAAGCTAGAGAGCAGGCCTATGACGCGAACAACACACGCGCACCGTTCTTAGGGAACAGTACTTTCCAAAACTTTCAGAAAGAAAACTCAAAGTTCGTTTTTACTACACCGTACATAGGCTTAGGAATATCACGAAAAGTATTACCCTTCGGTTATTCCAGCCGAAATATTTTGAGAAAGTGCCGGGCAGGTGCCTTGTGATTGGTATTGACCTCCGCCATACACGGCCCCTTACAAGCCGTGAAATTGCCGGGCAAGGTCGTTAGTAGCTTGTTGGAATTTTCAAACCTATGATTAGTGACTTTTTAATAAAAATACCATGGGGGGGCGGGACATTTTGCGGAGGAGTTGGAAATGCGGATGCACTCTCTACGATGGAACACGTCACCAGCTGCTCTGGCTGAGCACTATTGACGATGCTTTTTGAAGTGAGAACAGGGATCCCAAGAGACAAACATAACGCTAATTAATGTTTCTTTGTTCTGACGGAGTTATTTACCGCAAAACCAGATGATCGCCTTTAGGAAAACAGAGCCTTCCTTAGAGATGAATTGGTCATTGGCAATCACGGAAACCTTGATTTTAGTAATTGATTACTACTGGTGCTATTTTTGCAGTATCCTGGAAAACACGTCAAAAGTGCGACGTGACTATCAGAGGCTGTGTGACTAACGCTAAAGACAAATGATATTAACTAGTAGCGGGTCTGCTGTCTGATATTTTAAGCTTGGTGCTTTTACAAGCGCCAGGAGATATAGGGTTGACGTGGTCGGTAGGTACAACGCAACGTTTCGGAATTCCATTAGGTTATTTGGTGGCCGGTCATGCGAGATTCTGTTTCCACAAAAGGAAGAAACAAAAAAGAAGTATCCTGGACGTATTATTGGTACGTACTATTGATACCGGATGGCAACCGCCTTACGTAATGCCTTGCAAACTAGAAACAACATATTAAACGTGACCAATATGCACATCAATACATTCGCACAGCTCAGTGTTTATTAGCCGTTAATGGCGAGTATGTATGCCGTATACCACGGACCTAAGGATTTAATATATGATCCAACAAAGTGCCATGCTTCAAGCAAACAAGCACTTCCGATTGACTTAAGAAAAGTTGGGTTATTACCAAGCAAACCACTGTTTATACTTTTGATACATTACGGTTAAAGAAGCAGCGCTAGCATTGGTTAAAAACCAATTGCAGAGCAACACGAAATAACTTTATTCACAGCGGAGGATAATGAGCATCTCTATTTTCGCTTGAACGAAGCCTAACATCGCTTAAAAAGATTTACAGGATATTGATCAGCGGTTTTGCAAAAGCATTAAGAGAAAAGGAAGTATTCAAATAGAAAGCTTAACAGGCGACCACTGCAATTCCTTTCGAAATTTTAGCGGCAACTAAGCTGTTTCCATATTCTTAGAAAAATGCAGTTTTTTAAACTCGTATATCATATCGGAAACATCACTAGATGCAGGTATATTCAAAAAAGGTTAGAGAATAAAGAATCTAGCTTTAAAACCCACTCGAGATTTATCTCTAGGTTCCTGTAACCATGAAATAAATGCACTACAGAAATAGTTGCCTATTTAGTGTGCGTGCGCAGTGGAAGTAACAATTCACCGATTGTTATACCTGATGGAAGCAAGCCCGAAGAGTAATCAAATATGCTTGCTGAATTAGGAGAGAGATCTTAACACGCACCCTCTACTGCGTTTGCTCAGCAACCCATCATTCGCAACCCGAATTGCTGCCGGCCTCTCCAAGTGATATTGCCCGGCCTTTTTAATGGCTGACTCAGGAGGCTCTACAATGAATCTAGAACGAACTCGCATAGGAACATTTATGTTTAATTAACCTGCTCTTCTGCCCATCCCTCTGGTCCAATCCTGCTTTCGGCTTGTATGGCTGGAATGCAATTGTTGTAACAAAAAACGGCATGCAAAAAGGAAATATAGTGATGTTGCCAGGACTGTAGAAGAAGAAGTACGCCAATACACTTCCGTATAATTCCTAGCGCCTTTAAATGGTTGACCTACCCGGATCTACCCATGGGTGTTTTTGAATCATTCAATAAAAACACATTACACAATAAATACGATTAACCGGATGACAAGTGTATATTGGATGGTTGCATATATTGAATGCCCTATAGTAGCCTAACAAATCCTGCCAAAACTAGTTGGGGGCTGATGTATGCACTCTAACCCTTTAGCACAAAACCTTTGCTATTCCACATTGGTGGTGGTGGCCCAGGTGTTGGTCCTATCTGTGTGGCCACAACAACTGGTTCCATTGTGCTTTACCTCGGAAAATCCGATTATAAAAAAACGGCTCGGAATCGAGCAAATTACGTCTATTCTGCCTTGCTCTTGGGTAGTTCTCTTGTGTGCTGATTCTTTATGCTACATAACAAATGTTGGTTGAATTTGGAACTGAGACACTCCACTGAAATTGCTATTTAAACGCCCATTATATCAAACACAGATTTGAGGCCGGGCAATTTTGAAGTTTTATTATTCTTTACCCGGAGAAAAAAGGTAGAGCTGCCACACTGAAATGTGAACTTACTCGTTTGTGATCCTCC
>Ga0163217_1049007_pt1 | contig 12781 bp, 19 predicted proteins | sample SynspAceP_FD_185933 | JGI IMG/M metagenome (GOLD analysis project Ga0163217, IMG submission 185933) | Saline lake microbial communities from Ace Lake in Antarctica - Synechococcus sp. Ace-P (PacBio error correction) | ecosystem: Environmental > Aquatic > Non-marine Saline and Alkaline > Saline ... | reverse complement strand
CGTGTGTGATGGGGCCAAAGTGGGCGATGGCTTGTCTGGCAGGTGATGGCTCATCGAGATGTTTACAGGCAGTCGCGCGGGTTCGGGCAGAATTGGCGCCGCCGCAGGGCCGATCGCGAGCACCAGATCATGGTTTGGTGACGATTCACATCCACTTTCTGCACGCCTCCCCGGGCTTTGTAGGGAACACGCACTGGTTTGAAATGCCCGCAGCGTCGGTTGGTGCCACTGATATGACGTCTGTGTGCGTCAGCCGCGGACCAATCCTGATTCTGCCAGCGTTCCGGCCAGGAGTTCGCGGTTTCGCCGTCCCACTTCTTGCTGGCCAGTGATTCGGACCATGCGGGTGTAAGCTGAGGCCGGGCTTCATCCACTTCCAGATTGAAACCTTCATCGGCAAAACCCTGCTGACGGCTGCCAGGGATGTGGTTTCGCTGAGCAATGGTCGAAGCTTGGACAGACAACATAAGCGCCCGCGGCCTTGGCCAGCGAAAAACTTGGAAATTTCAGGCCGGCATGCGCTGGATATCGGCCAGATCCTTGGCACGATCTGCTCCTGCAGCGGCGGACCGTGCGCGGTGGAGATCACCCAGCGGTTTGCCCAGATGCTTGGCGGAATAGGATAGCCCGCCAGGGCAATAGGCTACAGTCTTGCCGTGCCTGTTCCCGGCTTCCACAACGGCCACGGCGGGTTTTCGCCATCGCGGCGATTCTCGTCGGTCCAGTTGATGCCGCCAAAGAGGGCCACCTCGGCAATTTCATCACCGCTGGCCCGTAACGCGCCTCAGCGGGAACTTGTTTTCGAGAAAGGTGCGGGTAGGCCGTCTGGATCTGGCCTTTCAGTTCATCATCAGCAGTGCGGTCTCGGCAAGACCCGCATTGATAGCATTGATGCTCCGCTGACCAGAGGTCAGAAGCAGGTAGCACCGCTGGATCATCTTTGGTGCAGTTTTCTACTTGCGGGGAGGGGTTTCTGGCATTGGAGCTGTCTGCCCTGAGTTTTCTTTGCCTAACGGATACTGATGGTCTGATTAGCCCCACTTCTGCTCTGTTGGCATTCTGCGGACCAGTATCAGGCAGCCAGCCTGCTGTGCGTGAGCCGTGAGCCGATACGGCGTCAGTGCTTTTTTTGCTGAGCACCCCAACTGCGAGAGTGACCGGCACTGATCAGGTTCCACTTCCGCCGCATGGGCCAACCGCCTATGATCTGCCATCGTGCTGACCAGTGGAACATGGGCATGCGCACTTGGCGGAAACTGCTCGCCGGGCTGCGCAATCTTGACCTGTCAGCGCATGGCGGTGGCTGGTGGATCTGCAACAGGGCCGATGGCTGGCAGGAGAATTTATGCAACGCATTGCGCGCTTCAGCAAGGATGAACGCAGCCTTGACGCTGTTTACCTATGATTCTGGCCGAATTACAAAGGGCGTGCCGGATTGGCTGAATTCAAGTTACTGCGGCCATCCGGGGGACCATGGTTCGACAAGTACTTGGTGGTAACAGAGATGGCGAGCTTGCAGGCGATTACGCCTTGCTGAATCTACCATCCCTCCCCTGCGGCCTGTGGTTCAGGCAGGCCTATGCAAGCTGCTGCAAATCGTGCATCAGGGCGCAGCGGCGGCTCAGTGCAGAGCAGCTGATTGCGTTCGCGCTATTACCGGCCTACGCCTTTCGGGCTTGATTGATTACCTGGTGAGCCAGGCACCCTGCCGCTCGCAATCCCAGGCTGGATCGTCAGGCGATTGGCCTCAGTGGAGCAGCGCCAGCAAACTGGGCTTGGGACTGATCATAGAAGGGCGCGACACCCTGTTTGATGCGCACACGCAAAAAGCCCAGGGTAACCTTGTTGCGCGCTGGCTGATTCCCGACGGGCAAACAACAGAGCCACCGGCGAATGCTCGACTTCGTTCAGAAAAACACGGGACATTGGTATTTTCGTTGGACCCGAATCACCCGCTCAGGCTGGCAGAAATGATCCCTGCCCTTGCGCGGTCTGGCAAGGAAGTTCAAGCAGTGCTGCAGGCTCTTGAGGCTGCCCTGCTTTAGTTTCCTGCAACTTGAGATGATCGGTATTGGGTGTAACGGGCTTACATCCGGGCGCAGTTGCTCAATGTCGCTACCGGGCGGCGCCCAGGGACTCTAGGCCGACAGATCAACCGGCAAGGGCGACAAACTTCCTCATATTCGTCGCATATCGGCGCCAACGGCGCGATACCGAAGTCAGGCGCCCAACTCGCTGAAGGCGGGCCATATAGGCATCACGCGGCCGGACGGCAGAAGCCAGACTGACCGCTGCTTGAACCTACGGCTGAGCTGGTCAGCTGCGGCCGGTGGCCACCGTCGCGGGGGCGCTTTTCCTGCCCCATGGTATCGACAATGCAGATTGCACCAGCCCGTTCGATTTGCCTGCTTGGTATTTTATCCGCCGCGGCTCATCAGACCCTGCTTGATCACCACTCGCCGCCGGAAAAAACAGCACTTGCAGTGCTCGTTCGCCCACCTGAAACAACTGCCCGATACGCGCTTTTGGCCTGTCCAGCGTGACCCGCGGGCGGAAACCTGTCCTTGAAAAGCGATTTTCAAAAAAGGGGCATTCTTTGTCTCTCCCGTTGCAATTTGATTGTTAGGCACTAGCGGCTGCATTGATTAGTATGACAGGCATGGGCTTTACGACAAACTTTAATAACTAAAACCGGCCAACGCGGACAACGGGGGATATTCGTGTACAAAATCATTGCCGACCCTGACACTGCTCCTCAGTTAGTGTCCTGTGGCTAAGCGGTTGCGCCATGTTGCATGGGTCGCCTCTCATGAAAAAGCCCGACATCAGTCTGGCCACGTAGCAGGTGCTCAAAGCCAATCTGTGGGAGCAGAATTTCCAGCTTCAGCCTGCGGGTCGATAACACCAATGACCGCAAGCTTTGCCTATTTCCGCGGCATGCATTATGAGATTTTCCTCAATGAAGCACGCCTGGCCCCGGGCGCCAGTGATACGCACTTCACCGTTCCTGCCTACGGGTCGGAATATTTCTGAATTGAATGTCAGGTCCAATCTGTTGGGCGTCACGTGCGGGATATTAGTTTCAAGATGTGAAGAGCCAGCAGCCGGTGAGTTACCGCATCGAGGCCACATCCGTACCGGCCTGTTCATGTCACCCACGGTGGACAACTCCATGAAAGGGCACGCTCGACCCGGTCAATTCTTCGTTTTCTTGAGTTGACTCCCTTGTCGGGCGATGTGTCTGAACCATTCCCCAATAGTGGCGCTTTAACCATTGACAACTCAACTGGCTTTGCACTCGCAGGCGTATTATCATCCTGGCCCTGGCCACGTATGCTTCGTGCTCTGGCGCAAAGTGCTGGCGCGGCAAGGCCGAGCAACAGGCTTTGGCGTCGAGCGCAATCAGCGGCTGGCTGGCGACATCATCATCCTGGCCAACAGCCCTGCTGGACGGCAAACTGGCGATGATCGAAGGCTCCATCCGCATCAAGGTACTACTCGACAAACTACTATGGTTCGCCGCCGCGCGGATCTGGGATTTTTTACCGGTATCTTTGAAACGCATTTACGATGCCAACTGCCATATCCGAACCCACCAGGGCTGGAAAGACCTGCCCAAGGCCGAGGCACCGCTCCACGAGCAGCAGATGCCAGGACGCTGAGCGCGATCACAAGGAAGCGGTGTTTCGAGGCGGCGAGAATATCAGCCGCGGGCTTGGCCCACACGGCCTGAGCAATGCATTAAAAAAAGGCGCCTGATGGGCCTTTTTTGTCAGCTCGTTTTTTTGTCACACCACCGGAGTTACCGCCGTCCACCGGCAATCGCCTGAACCAGTCACGTGACTGATGCTTCAGTCGGCCAGGAAGACCGCAACGCCTTTGATATCTTCTTTCGCCACAATACGGCCAGCGGTGTTGCCGGCTTTGATCAGCTGGTTGACCTTTCCAAGGTCCTTGGGCCATTTTTGCGTCGAAGTAACCGGGGCAGATGGCATTTGACGCTTGATATTGTAAGGGCCCCATTCACCGGCAGCGCGGCGGGTCAGGTTGATAGCCGCCGCTTTACTGGTGTTATAGGCCAACAGTTGTGGTGCCGGAGTTGGCACGATTGCCCTTGAAGCCGGCGATCGGGCAATGTGATGATCTTGCGGACTGGCGCGGGATCATGAAGCGCCGGCCACTTCCTGTGCATCAGAAAACACACATTCAACGTTCAGGCTCATGACTTTCTGCCAGCCTTCGTAGCTGTGTTCTTCAGGCCGCTGACCCAGGTGGTCCCTGCATTGTTGATCAGGATATCACAGTGCCGAAGCGCCTTCGGCGGCATCCAACCAGCGTGGTGATCGATTGGTATCCAGGCTTTGCCAGGTCACAGGGCAGCCCGCGGCCTTTGATACCCTGAGGCTTTCCAGATCCCTTGACCACCTGCTCGACTTTCGGACGGAGTACCGCGCGTGATAAAGATGCTGCGCCCTGCTCGCCCAGTGCTTCGGCCATTTGGCAGGCCAGGCCTTTGGTACCACGGTGATCCAGGGCCACCTTGCGTCAGATCGAACAGTTGCTTGACGCTCATAATGTATCCTCTTGTGGTTGCGTAGGGGGCACTTCAGGCAGGCATCATTAGCCTGCATGGCGTTTGCGCTCCGACCATCATTGAATTCGAGGATTATTGCCACCCGGTCTCCAGTTTATCATGCCCAGCCCTTTTTGACTGGTTATTGGGACATGGGCTGAAACACGGGGACTTCCGGCGCAACCTGCTGAACTCGCTCACACAACTGATCGGGTGCCGCACGCTGGCCGGTGGGCTGTACCAAGGTGGACGGGCCAGGCGGCGGCGTGCATCCGGGGACACTTGATTCTGCACCGTCAAGGCAGCCGCGACCTGCCGCTGGAAGTTGCAGGTGGGACAAGATTCGCTACCTGCATCAAACCGCCGGCCAGTGGACTAGCCACATGCAAGAGGCCCAGACCTGCGGGGCCAATCAGGTACTTGGCTGGTCATCAAGTGTGGACCAATGCCAGAAAGAGCAACCTTCGAGTTTCTCGCCATGGACAGGGATGACCTGCCCCCAAACGCACCGCGCTGCAGTTGCAACGCATCAGCGAGTATGGGGGCTGGACGCCGCCACCGGGACATCATTCTTGCCTGCCCAAGCTGCACGGCACGAACCACCACTGGGCTGCGGCGTCAGAACAGGTTCAGTTGTTCGCCGAGCAGGCTGTGGGCGCTATCCAGCCGCCACGCCCACACCGATCAGTCGCACGGCCGATTGCCGCGGAGTGAAGGCTTGCGCACACAGCTCGCGATAGCTTCCGGGCTCACCGGCGCAACCGGCCTGTTCCAGCGTGGTTTGAGTTAAATCGTGGAAACTTGAGTTTGACGAAGGGTTTGCTGACCCGGTACTCGCCTTCCAGCGCCCAAGCCCGCTGGGCCAGTTTCTTCCAGCAGGGGTGCCAAAGCGCCGAGGACATGCATCCAGATTTGAACAGGGTCAGGTTCATAGGTATTTTCAACGGGCTGACTGATTGGCGCTTGCTCTCCACCACCAACCGGCCGATCGTCTATTTACCCGGCGCAGTTGCCATAAAACGCTCGCCAAACTGCCAAACTCTTGGCCAGATCCTGCTTGGCGGCAGGGCAAAGAGCTCGCCGCACACTCCAATTGCCAAGGCCTTTCATACGCGCCGCCGTCACTTGGCCGGACGCCGTGCAGACGTTCGATAGCAAGGTTTTGACGAAAGGCTTCCACCTCATGCGCAGTATGACTTTTCAGGGCCCATCCGGCTTGTTTTCCAGTCGTGGCAATTCTTGGCAGAAACTTGTTCGCGGCCCACACGGCGGTACGTTATGCCCTGGCTCGGGCAAAGGGCCTCTGTCAGCGCCCGCACATTCCCCTCCTGCGCCCCCTCGCCCCCCCCCCCCCCCCCCGCGCTTCGCGCTCCCCTCGGGCAGGCAAGGTCTTCGAACCCGGATTGCTACATCATCCGAGCGCAAGGCTTCGGTGCAGCGACAACGGCTGGATCAGCGTCGTGTAGTTTGTGAAAGATCGCCTGAATTGGCCTGCGACGCTACCCGCGTAGACCGCCACTTCGCCGGGCGCACAATCAGCAGGCCGGGCACAGCTTGCGCGCGTAGGCCGAGGCCATTGCCGAGCCGTACTCCGTAGGCCCCGCGCTTTCAATAGTTACAGGTGGCGACCACGCCCCGTTTGCCCGGGTCACCGCCTACGCCAGCGGTCGGCCACGCAGGCGCGGGTCATCGCGCATCTCAATCGCTGCGTAGGAAGCAATCACAATCAACGTGGATAATCTTGCGCAAATAATGCTTCTGCCGATGGACTTCAACCGCAGTTGTAACCGATCCAGGACGGCCACCTTTTAACCTGGGCGATAGAAGGCGTTCAGCTTGGCGACCACACAGTTGCGACCGGTTTTCTTTCCCTTCTACAGTTGCCCGGTCGGCACGGCGGATGACACTTCGATACTGTATCCTGGTTCATTCACTCGGTGACCGCAAAGTCGCGGTTCAAATTTGAGATTTCAGTCCATCGACAGGTACCGAGGCTTGCTGCAGGCATTTCTCGCAAAGGCGGGGCCCACTACCTGTTAATGCGCAGCTCAGATGGGTTACGCGGCAACAGCAAAGATAAACTCTCCGCCCCCGAAAACGCCGACGATGTCGCTGTTTCTTAAGTATCCACAAACAACCTGGATACATGTTTAAGCACCTTGATCGCCCTAATCGTGCCCGTTGCTCATCGTTGATCATTTCTGAAGTGATCCATCCACCACGCACAGTGACAGCGCATGAGCCTGGCGGCGCACCGCTCCAGCTCGCAGGTTAGTGAAACAGGGCCTTCATATGACGACGGTTTTGGAAACAATCAGTCCAGGCGGGTCGGTTCGTAGCCTGCAGATTTGAAGTTCGCCTCGAGTTGCTCGCGGCGGCTTTATTTCTGCCTGGAGAGACTCATGACACGAACCCGTTTCGGTGAACAGGCATAATTGCTTGGGCGTTTGCCCTTTCTGCAGGCGCAGGCCGCCGCGTAGGCCAACATGGCGTGGAAATGCGAGCACAAGAACAGACCGACCAGCAGACGCGCAACGCTCCCTTAGCGCGGACGCAGTAGATTGGTGCCGGCATACCGAAGCTGGCCGGCAATTCGACAGGGCACCAGCCTGTTTGGCACGAAGATGTAAAGCTGATGAGGCATGATCAGGTGACCCCGATATCAGGGGACAAGATATCCGGGCGGATTGATGTGATCAGGAAGAACAGCACAAAAACGAGCACTTCCAGCGCTGTGAACCGCATAGCCCTCGGTCGCCAGGCTGGGTCGCTACGCAGGCGCCAGGCGAGCAACATCAAGCATGCCGCTGGAGCATTTGCGCGTTGCCATCAATGTGCATGAAGCCTTCTGACCAACCCAGCGCCACTTGTAGTCAAGGCAAAAGCCAAAGGCCACAAGCAGAAGAAACGGCCCATACCTGCAACGCGACCACCAGACTTGCGAAGCGGTGGCCTGCTCCATCACATGCGCACGATAGGCCGATTCGACGGCTGGATCGGCAAAACTCTCCGCTCCATCTTGATATTGTAACGAACCTAGAAGGAGGTCCAATCCCGTCTCGATGAATGGCTTATTTTTTATTGTGATGTATCAAGTCGACTTAAGTATAGACCCCGCGCCCACGGGGAGAGACCAATTTATGATGATGTCATTTTGACGTCAAAAACTATCTTTAGCTCTAGCCCGAAACTGTTGGATCTTCCAAGCATTAGATGGCAACCCACGCCCCAGATAAAAAAATCTTTTCTGTTCAATCGCTTGACAGATTTTCCTTAATGAGTAGAATGGCGCCACAGACGCGGGGTGAGCAGTCTGGTAAGCTCGTTCGGCTCATTAACCCGAGGTCGTAGGTTTCAAATCCTGCCCCGCAACCAGTTTAAAACCGTTGAACGGACTTGTCCTTCAGCGGGTTTTTTTTGCCGGCAATTACCTCTCCCCGAGGTTAAGGCCCCCCTCTTTGGCCTATTTACCCACCTGCCGATAGCGTCCTGGACCGTATACTCCAAGAAAACGCTGACCCGGACCATGGGACATTGCACCTACGTATTGCCTGCCTGCTGCTGGCCTTTTGTACGCCCAATGCCGTCAGTCAACCGCCGGACCTTGAGTTCAAGGTTACGGCCTTTATGACTGCAGACGTCTGGCCCTGGGGCTATCTTGATGCCACGCCCAACCTGTTCGGGTTGATCAGCAACCTTTGCCGAAAGTCTGGCAGGTAGCCGAAAACTACCTTTGACAATCGCGTTCTACCCCACCAGCGCCTGCTCCGTTGGAAGTTTCAGCGTGGTCTTGGGCGACTCACCGTGGTATTTGAAAATCCCAAGCTGGACAACTTCGGCCCGAGGATATTGGCAATCGTACTGGAGGCCGACATCCTGCTGGAGCCAAATCGCGAATTACACCGGAAAGCTGACGCTCCAAAGCCGGCCGAGGCAAAAGAGTTGGTTATATCAGCGGTACCTATTTTATGGGGAGCTTTTTCCAGCAGAACGACAACATTTCAAGGATCCCTGTCTATAACCTGGATCAGGCGATGGGAGATGTTTGCGCAATTGATCGGCTGGACGCCACTGATCAGCAGTGATGTGGTTTTTTTACACAGTTGACCTCTCAAGGTCTGCGACCGGACCTGTGTTCCTATGAGGGCATGCTCGCGGGCAGGCGGCGCATCTCTTACATTTCCACAAGGGCCACCCACAAGCATTCTGGCGGCCGCGGCTGCAGGGCCGCCCTGCAAACACTGCATCAGCGGGAGAGCTGCGCACCCTGTATCTACTCCGAACTGCGCTCTAGTGCCGCAGCCTTTACGCTGGACGACTAAGTACCCTTGGAGTGGTTCCGTCTACTTCAACGCGGGCGTCTTACCCGGCACCAGTTGCGGCTTGAGGTCGACTTCCGCAGTTTTTACTGCCTGAACAACCCTCACAGACCCTCCTGAACATAAGCTATCCTTGCACTCCAAAAAATCCCACCAGCGGAGCGCCAGGCCATGGCATATCGGCTTTATCGGACTAGCAACATGGGTAGCCCCATGGCGCACAACTGCTCGGCGGCAGGCCATCAACTTTCAGCGTATTCGACCTGTCCCCAGGCGGCGGTGGACGGGCTGGTCATGTTGCCGGGGCCAAAGCCTCCAGCATTGAGGGAATCGCCAACAGGCGATTGCGAGCTGATTATCAGCATGCTGCCGGCAGCCAGATGTGAAAGCGGTATTATACCTGGGTTTGAAAACGGACTACCGCACAGGTAAGACCCGGCGTCAGACTTATCGATAAGCTCCACCATTTTGGACCCCGCGTCAGTGCCCGCGAAGGTCGCTGGCGGCAGTCGCAACGCCCAGCACAACCCGATGCTTTGATGCACCCGTTTCAGCGGCACTGCGGCGCAGGCGGCCGGCACCCTGACGTTCATGGTTTGGAGGCAGCAAAGGTCTGATTACGATTCGCCCTGCCCGTGCTCCAGGCGAATGGGCAAGAAAACATTGTGCACTGCGGCCCCTGCCTGGTTAACGGTCAGCCGCCAAGGTGGCCAACAATATGCTGTTGGCGATCTCCATTGATCGGCCCGGCCGAGGCAATGGGAATCTGCGTGGCGCTGGGTATGGAGCCTTGAGGTGCTGGCCGGTATCACAATACTCCAGCTGGACGTTGCTGGAGCTCGGATATTATAACCCCTTACCCGGCGCTGATGCTCAGAACGTTCCGGCAGCGCGGGGTTTGTTATAGCGGTGGTTTTTGGCACCGACCTTGATTGCTCAAGGATCTTGGGACTGGCCACCGGAAGCGGCCCGGCATGCCAGCAAACCGGGTGGATTCCTCGAGCACTGGCACAGCAGCTATACCAAATCCTTCAGCAACCAGGGCCATGGCGCCTGGACTTTTTCCGCGATCATCAAACTTACACCGGAGATAGCGAAGACTGTATGTGCAGCCCCCCCGTACTGGCCGAAGTTGCGAAATCGTAATCGGCCATCTGACGGCTGACGCTGCCCAACAGACTCAATGCCCTGAACACTGGGAAGATGGTCCGGCTGCTGCAGGGGGCATCTGGATAACTTGGGCGGCGGACAGCGAGATTGAAGCCATCCTGCTGCGCGGCGGGCTGGTGAGCGGGCATTCTGCCGCCGGCGGCGATATCCGCACACTCTATGATCAGCACATGGCCGTGATCCCCAGGCAATACATACTTCTTTTGCCGAGGAATACGCGCTGGATCAGTGTATTCACGCCTTTCCCAAACCGATTCTGTCTGATGGACGGTTTGTACTGAGCGGCGGCATGGGGGCTGGCCCCAGGGTGCCAGCCTGCGTATTCGTCACGAGCGCGCCAAGCTCGGCATTTGCCGGAAACCGGGCATAGGTTACTTTCGGAAGTGGGTGGGCAGCTATTTTCCTGCCTCGCCTCCGGGGGAGATTGGGGCTGTATTTGGGCATCATTACTTGGGCGCTCAGTCAAAGCCTCCGATGCCCTGCACCTGGGGCCCTGTGGCCGATCAGTACATCGCCATCCGAACGGCTAGCTGAGCTGGATCACGGCTGGACGCCATCGACTGGCAGAGTGAAAACGCTTGGGAACAGGAACTCAGTCAGCTGCTGAGCAAAGACCCTTCCCCCTGCCGAACTGGTCGCATTGCACGGCAATTGACCTGCATTTTGCTCAGCCAACGCTGACTTCTATACGCCAGTCGACTACTTGAGGAATTCGTCCGGAATTCACTGAATGGGGCCGCGGACCCACCCGTCAAAGCTGAATGGACAGCCGTTCTCGCTGGCATGGCAGTCACCCTGGAGTTGCGTGCGCCCGTGGCCGGACAATGTCGGCTGCTGAATTGCTTTGCAATTGAACTGCCATCTGGATCGCCAATGGGTTTCATGACGGGAGATTATTTGCCGAAGGGGTACGAGCCCTGTGTGCGACAGAACAACAGCCGCGCGGAACCCACCCGACTATCGGCCAACTGCGTCCCGCACGATGTCAATGCCTTTTTTTGAGGGGCCTTTTAATATGAACGATCTTGGAGTGACCGAGATCAGGCGTCTGATCCGCGATTATGGGCCCGCCAATTCCGCCCAGGCCGAGCTGCGCCCCGCGCCGCCGAAATGAGGACAAGAGCGGCTGGATCGACAGTAGCGTTATTCAGCAGATGGGCGAATGGTTTTGCTCGGTATGGTGGTGCCCGAAGAATGGTGGCAGCTACGCGACTATGTTGCTATGCTTTTGCGGTAGGAAGAAGTCCTGGGCCGGTTGCGGTGCAACCGGTCGCTGATTGAGCGTGCACAACTTTCCGTCGGCTGCGGCCCGGTATTGGTATTACGGCACGGACGAGCAGAAGCAGACCTGGCTGGCGAAAAACTGGCCAGCGGCGAGGCGATTGGCTGCTTCTGCCTGACTGAACCAAAAGGCCGGGCGCCTCCGAGGCCCATAACCTCGCACCCCGCGCGGTACTGGAGAACGGTGAATGGGTTGCTCAATGCCGCCAAGCAGTTTGTCAGCAATGGCAAAACGCGCCAGCCTGCAGTGGTGTTTGCGGACCGATCCAAGACCTTGGCAAAAAAGGGTCTATAACCGGCGTTTTCTCGGTGCCCACGGACAAACCCGGCTTCCGGGTTTGAGCGCATGGAACACAAGTTGGCGTATTCGCGGCCGGCTCGGATACACTGCGCCAATCAGCCTCGCAAATTGCCCGGATCCCGGAAAGCGCTCTGGTTGGCAACGCGGCCAAAGGGCCTGTCGATTTGCCCTGTCGAACCTGGAAGGCGTCGTGCGCGTATCGGAATTGCTGCGCAGGCTCTGGTATGCCCGAGGCCGCCTTTGAAGCGGGCGCTGGCTATGCCCGTGAGCGCACCCAATTTGGGCCCAGGGCACTGACTGAACACCAGAGCATTGCCAATTATGCTCGCCGACTATGCACCAATGCAACTCAACGGCCAGCCGCCTTGCTGATTCTAGCACGCCGGCACGGCTGCGCACCGCCGGGCTAGCCCTGCAGCCTGACGGAGGCTTTTTTGCCCGAGGCCAGCTGTCGCCAGCGAAATGCCGAAGCGGTTTGTGCAGCAAGGCGATTCCAGATCCATGGGGGCTTAACGGCTATCTGGAGGATTATCGGTCGAGACGGTTTGTAGTGTCGGGATGCGCGTATTACCAGATCTACGAGGGCACCAGCGAAATACAGCGGCTGCTTGAATTGCCCGCGAGCTCTCGGCATTACTCGCTTGAAGATTTGACCGTAGGTGAAATCCCGGCTGCGCCACATCCAGATCCCGCAATAACGGGTGAGATTGTGCAGTCGTCGGGAGCTATCAAAATTGAATACACCCTCCTCCGATTCGGATATAACCATCCACCTGATCAACGCGAACCCAGCAAGCTCACGCCGCTGGCGCTCACGAGCTCGTGGCCAGACCACCACGTTGACCTCCGAACTCATCCTCCAGGGTGACAAAACATACACCACCGGTCTGGCGGTGCCGGGTTTCTGCCGCCAGTCACCAGCCCGGCTTACGGAGCCGCCCGACAGCTTTCGATCAGGGGCAGCTCCCGCGAGCTTCCGGCAACGTCTTTGCGTTAACTGCTCACGCAGCAGATTGAAGTGGTATGCGGACCCAGGGAGTCCCTTACATCTCAAATCCGGCCTTGCAGATCTTGCCCTTGAGCGGGTCGGGTAACATCACGGCGGCTTCTTCCTCGCAGGCCACACCGGCAAACAGC
>Ga0163217_1104321_pt1 | contig 12782 bp, 16 predicted proteins | sample SynspAceP_FD_185933 | JGI IMG/M metagenome (GOLD analysis project Ga0163217, IMG submission 185933) | Saline lake microbial communities from Ace Lake in Antarctica - Synechococcus sp. Ace-P (PacBio error correction) | ecosystem: Environmental > Aquatic > Non-marine Saline and Alkaline > Saline ... | reverse complement strand
CGCCAAAATCGCAACTGCTGGCCTATCAGCGGTGGGCGGCGATCTCTGCCGACCGACAACCCTTTGAAGAGGAGCATTAAATGCCGGACCGTCGATCTAAACGCCGATATAGCGAAAAAGCTATGGGCCCATGGAAAATGGGCGATGATGCGCTTGCTGCAAATATCAGCTCTGCAACATTCGGCTGTGGTGGCCATGCAGGCGACGCCGATGTGATGTCAGCCACCAGATGACGCGGCCGCGATAACGGTAGTCGGCATTGGCGCGCCACCCCGGTTCATGGATTGGCCGGGCTTTGCCGGGCAATCGCATGTCGGTTGCCACGTGGGCATCACTTGCAAAAATCAGGTCGCTTATCAAGGTCGCCGCCAGCGTCGGGCATGCCCGCGAGCCTTGGCACATCGGTCCGTCACCTGAACTGCACGGCGACGCTGGCCAATATGGCGTCAGAGGATGAAGTTGTTGGCCGAGACTTTACGAGGGCCGCGCTCAGCGTCGCGCCTGATGGGATTCGTCATGGGTACTGGCCGCCCACAGGCGCAACAGGACGCGGGCAATCGCTGGCTGCGCCGGGCCGGAGAAAATCTGCCGACCGCGCCTATAACGCCGACGCGACGCTAGTCGACCGCCTCATAAATCCCGGCGCGGTGGATTCACGACGCCAGCGCTCGGCGAGGGCGAAGAGCGTAATGGTGAAAATGTCAAAGCGAGGCGCGATTCCTGACGAGGGGGCAAAACGATTCCAGCGGCCATGCGACACGAAATCTGCCTACACGGCGACGACCCCGAAGCGGTCGACATGCCCGTGACGGTCAGAATCATACGCCGCAAGATGCAGGGATCGCGCTGAAAAACTTTGAAGGCCATTCGCGGCTTAGGTTTCTAACCCCCTAGCCGAAACGAAAACAGCGCCCCGAGGACGCTGTTTTTTCGTTCCAGTAAACTGGAAAGGTAGTGGTGAGGCCCGTCCGGGTTCGAACGAGACCACTGGATTAAAAGTTCAGGTATTGCTTACCAACTGGCTACAGGCCCACTAGGCGGCTTACTAGAAAAGGGTGGCGTGGGTCAAGCGAAACGTACGAAAAACTTCACTTGCAAGTGGATTAGTCAAATGCCGCGTTTATATGCGCCGAAATGTATTGTGATTGACCAACGGTTGACCCTTCATGAAGATGGCATGGGCTGAGGAAATGATTTTTGTCGTGCTGGTGCGCGCATAAAGGTCGTTGCTGGATGCGCTGCCAGAAAGATGTGCCTGTGATGCGGGACTGAAGGCTGCCTTTCTCTTCCAGAGGTACTCCTGCCCTCGCGCAGGCCATCGGGCATCAGCCAGTTCGGGTGTGGCTTGATGCATGTTGGCAGATATCACGGATGGCGCGGCAGAGCCCACCTGACGTTCTTTTTAACGCCGACGGGGTCACCTCTCTGCTGTGCAATTGCAGCCCGCTGCATCGCTGCGCTTCCTGATGACGAGACCGCAAGACGCAGCTGCACCTACCACGAACCGCGGTTGTCTGGCGGCGACGGTGACGCGAGGGAAGCGGGCTCGACAGGCGTGTACATGGGCCGACCCGCAGCCTTGAATTGGGACGAATTCCACTGGACCGCCAGATGGATACGCTCGAGTGCGATGGGATGGTGCCCCGACGGCCACCGGGGCATGGGCATTCCGCTTGCACCTCTTTGTGACCGACGGATGTTGGACGCGAGATCTGGGCGCTTTTGGGCCCGGCATAGAGCATCACGGCTCACCCGAACGCCCAACGGGCAGATCGCGCAAATTGTCGGCCCGTCATATCGCATGCGCGTGTAGGGAACGGGGTGTGGGCATTACGCTTGGCGTCCAGGCTCCTCCAGTCTGCGCGACGGGCGGTTGCAGCGTCTCGCAGGGGCTCCCAGGGCGTGCATTGCGCATCGGATCTGGACGGCGCACCCTGCTCATCGGACTGGCGCGAGGATGGTCTGGATGACCTGGCCCGTCGGCCCTAGTATTCGCGGCGTGCTGACCCCTTCTTTTTTCTGGAAAGCCTGACATTGAGCACCCCGGAATTCCTTTTCGAATCCACGGGTTGCCGCTCTGACGCCTATGAGCCGAGGCGATGGAAGGAAACTGGCCGAGCAGGCGGGCCTGAATGGATGCGTGATCCGTCAACACCTGCGCCGTGCACGCCGAGGCGTACGCAGGCGCGTCAGGCATCGCAAACTGCTGCAGGGGCGAACCCGACGTCACGGCTGATCGTCACCGGCTGCGCCGCCCAGACCGAAACCGGATACCTTTACCCAAAGATGGCAGATGGTCGACGCGGTGATCGGCAAAACACCGAAAAGATGGTTGGCGCGACGTGGGCAGGACTGCGGCTGATTTTATGCGGCGAGACTAGAGTCGCTTTCAGCGGTTTGACGACATCATGTCGGTCACCGAGACGGCAGGGCACACTTGATCGACGGCTTTGGCACGCGCAGCGCGCCTATTGGTTTCGAGGTCCAGAACGGCTGCGACCACCGCTTGCACTTTCTGCATCTATCCCCTATGGCCGTGGCAATTGCACGAGGTCGTGTCCCTGGGGCGTTGTCGTGGATCAATCAGAGGCGGCTGCGCGACAAGGGCTTTAACGAGTCGTGCTGACCGGACGTGACCTGACCAGCTGGGGCGCGGACCTTTCTCCGCGACGCCAGGCTGGGGATCTGGTCCATGCCATCTTGCGGCTGGTTGCCCGAACCTGCCGCGCTTGCGGATCAGTTCGATCGATTTCCTCGAGGTGGACGAGAACCTGATTGGTTAGGCCCATCGCCACCGAACGCGCCTGATGCCACACTGCACCTGAGCTTGCAGCACGGTTTGAACGATATGATCCCTGAACGGGATGAAGCGCCGCCACCTGCGCAGACGATTGCCATTCCGTTGCCAAGTACGCCCGCAGCTGCGCCGCCGACGATGAACTTTGGCGCGGACATATCGAGGCTTTCCGACAGAAACCGACGCTATGTTCGAAAATTCGCTTTCAAGCTGGTGACGGATGCGATTGACCTGGCTGCACGTCTTTCCCCAGCTCCGCCGCGAAGGCACCCCCGCCGCAACGGATGCCGGCGGTGAACCGCACCGTGATCAAGGGAACGCGGCCGCACATACGCGCCGCCGGCGAAGCGCAGGTTCAGCCGCCACCTTGCTGCCCAACAAGGGCGCGCATCAGGTGTGATGGAAAGCCCCACCATTGGCCGGACAGAAGGCAATTTCAGCCGAGACCCATTTCGCCATCCCCAAACCGAAGGACTGCGATATTTTCTCCGCCACGATCACGGCCAGACTGAAGGCCATTCTGCTGGCATGTGTGAGCGACGTCGCAGTTTGTAAACCTTTCTCACTAGGGTGATCCCTAGGTGAGAAAGGGTAAAGTATGAGCGAAATTATCGAATGGGTCCTCGAAATGGACAGTGCGGACGGTCAGATGATTCATGGTTCCAACCGCTGCTGAGGGACATGATAAAAGCCGCGCGGGTAGATGAGCGGTAAGTGCACTGTGAATCGTTATATAGTCCGATGCCGTCGCAGTGTACCGGCGCTGGAATCGGTTTACGCCGATAATGGCCGCGTGATGGGTCGCATTTCGCGCAGTTCAGGCGGGCGCTTTGCCGATAAGGTTCACGCGCTCTTTATACGCACGGCTACCGTCTACGGCCGGTCCAAACGTTTCCGTTATGATGAGCGACTGGCAGGCTTTGTGCTACTAGAATGGATCGGGCGCGGGGATTTCATCGGCTAAAACGCAGTGGCTTCGATACGGGCGGATGCGAAAAGCCGCACGGACGTAAAACACCATCGACCAAAAGAAATGCCCCCCGGTGAATCCGCACAGAGATCCGGGGGGCTTTCAATCAAGTCGTTAGCCTTGTGAAAGACGATTAGTCTTTCCTGTGGCTTCACAGGGCGCCAAAGACGTTTGTTGGTCAGGTACAGCAGGACCGACAGAGGCGTCAGGAACAAGAACGGCCCGCAAATACCGGCGTTGTTGGCGTGCTCAGCTTGGGCTCGGATTCTTAGTCCACATCAGGGAAGGCGCGACGTCTTCGCTTCGTGGGTGGGAGATCAAGATCTCGTGGCCGTCGTTATATCGTGACGTCATCGCCGATACAGGGGCGGTGCCATCGCGATCCAGCTGCCTCCAAACTGTTTGGCGTGGCCTTCTTCGTCCTTGCAGGACTCGGGAAAGCCGGCCGCTCGCGAAACGCAGTGTATGTTAGTGACTCGGGGGAAATCCTCGGGGCGCAGGCTGGGGCTTCGTCGTAGCCGCGTCATCCAGGGACCGCAATTATTCGGGTCCGCCATGCCTTTTGAAGAACTGGGTTGATCCCAGACCGTTAAGGCCCGTGGAAACTCGGCGCGCTTTTTGGCCATCAAGCTAAGGGTTTGGCGCGGTTTGTCCTGCCGCAGACCAGGGAAGATGGTCGAACCGGCGTGCGGGCGGGATATCGTTCCAGCTCGGCGTCAAGAACGATATCAAGTGCTGTAGCGCGCGGACTGTCTTCGGAAGTTGAGGGCCACCTCATCGCAAGGGTACGGATCGGCACGAACTTCATACGTGGCATGCAGAGCAGGACCTCGGTATAGATTGCAGACGCGGTTGCAGGCTGGTTGGTAATCGAAGGCCCCGAACGGCCCTGTCGCAAGAGAGAAGTCGAAGTCTTCGATATGCGCTTCAACCACCGCGGCGAAAGCAAGCGGAAAGCTTGCAAAGCCTCAGGGGCGGACAACAAGCCGAAAGGAGGTTTTCTGATCATTGTCATGGTCCTTACTCTGCTGGCTGAACCAGCGTCTTGGTGCGCCGGCTTTTGGGCGCAGTAGATGCGCGTCAAAGTCGGCTTCGATGGTTTTCAGGCTCGCGCCCGGGCTTTTCGGATCGACTACCCAGAAAGCGGCAGGATACCAGGAATATACAGCATAACCAGTAGGGCCGACGTCGATGAGAGAGAAGCTAGCATATAGTCTTACGCAGGCATGGCACCCAGCCACACTCAGGCGCGAAAGAGTCGATCACCAGCAGCGCAAACCACCATTTTGAACATGGGGACGATAGCGGCCGAAACGGCACCGAGGATGTGTCCAGCCAGCACCCAACGCCATCACCGCAATCGCACGAACATCGCGCAAGAACACCCAAAGACTTGGCGTTACAATGATGCCACGGTCACAGAGGACGCAAATTGAACGACCAGACTACCGGCCAGGTAAAGGCACGGCAGGTCGCGTAGAACGGCGAAGAAGACCATCAGGCACAATAGCGGCAGGCGTGCGAAAGCGGGTTTGCCTCGATATAGTTGTATCGGGGTGGCGCCAGATAGTTCGCCTGAATCCCACGATCGCAAAGAAACACAACCAGATCACGGCCAGCGCGAACAGGTCTGTCATCAGCGAAGTAGGCCAGACGGCCAAGCGATCTCGCGTTTTCTTGCTGCGTGCGACGGACTTCGACACCTGGGTGTTGTTCGCGGTGGTTGGAACCGGCACCAGATTGTGACGTTCACCAGGACCGGCAATCCGAAGAGGCAGCAGATAGTGAAAGCTGAAGAAGCTGGTTCACGATGGCGTTAATCAAACCGCAGGCCCGCCCAGGTCAAGTGGATAAGACCATGAAGCGATAATTTGGCCAGCGCTCTTGCCTCGTGAATGAAACGAGCATCGCAGCTTTCTTCACGGTATCAGACCAGCAGGTCGCTACCGGGCTGCACCGCCAGAAGTATCACATATCCTGACCCAAGCAGAACATAGCCTCCAGAAGAACGATTGCATCATCAGAGAAAGCCATGCGCTGGCGAGTCCAGGTGATTTACGTGGGCGCTCTTATACGACCCGATAACAGGCCGCGGAGATGTGCCGCGGTTAGGACGCCAACAATGAACAAAACGAGCACATTATGTGCATGTAGCGCAGCAATAGCCGCCCGATATCACGTAGCATAACTTGGCTCTGACGCTCGCAAACGCCGATCAACGTGAGGCGTGTAATGCATCGGCCAGACGAGCCGGTTCACGATGCAGGCCAGACAGAACGTACAGAACAATGCCCAGATCCACAGTCCAGTTCAGGTTCTTCGGTGTCAGGGATCATCAAAGTGGTCATCACAGGCCCCAACAACGGGAAGACGGCTTATGAGCCATTTGCCCGTTTGTTTCGTGCTCGTAATGGTCGTGAGGATCCAGCCATTTCCAGTTTCTCCCTACGCTAATGACTGGTCATCCCACGAATTCTGCGACGCACAGCAGGTGCGCGGTAGGCTGGCCTTTGGGGATACGCCCGCAGTGTCAATAGTGAGACCGTGGGCAGGCAGAACAGCCGCCAAAGGTCGACCGCGTCGCCCAGTGGAACGCAAACCCAAGTGGTGACAGAACCCCAAACCCATGACTAGCCAGTCTTCCTGCAATTATCGCGCCGATTTTCGTACTGTTGCGGCAGCAGTTTGCAAGGTGTTGTTCTCATGCACCTGCGTCCGGCAGATAGCCAGATCAACCGATCTCGCTTCGCGATTCCTTGGGTGCGTCGGGGACAAAAAACGGCACCCCAACCATGACGTGAGCGTGACCCGGCTCGACCCGCGGACACATCGACGCGGATGGACACAGCGCCTCCATCTTGCGGACGGGTTCATCTGATGACGCAAAGGCCAGACGGCTGCGGCGACGGCGAACCGCACCTGGTACCCAGTGTGGCATATAGTAGGAAATCTCCGGGTGCCGGCGTGATCTCTGCTTGAACACGGTTAACTCCAAATTCAGATGAGAGCCTGACGGCCATTAATAACGGGCGGCAGCTGACGGCACCTCCACACATATTACTTTTTGGATTTACTAGCGGGTGCGTCGCGCACGTTCCAGATACCTTTGTTCGCGCCAACCGTCGCAGATGTTGCATCTTCAAGGGGACGTTGGAATTTTGGCTTATCCCGGGACCGGAGGCAGCAGGTTGCCTTGCATGAGATGCGACGCGTAATCAAAGCGGCGCGCCAGTCGGCCAGGGCGTTCATGCCCTTTCGCCGCCAGTTGCGAGCGCATGCCGGAAATCAAGCGGTATCCAAGGCGCATCCGACCGGCGATTTGCCCATATCCAGCGCGATCGAGAAGGCTGGCTGAATCCAGCGCGTGTCAATGCAGCGCAGGCGACGTCAGATTCTTGCACCACTGGCCTTCGACCCATCAGGCATCTGCTTGTCCGCCCGGACGCGATCCGCCCTCGTATAACCACCATCGACCAGGCCGCGATTCCAAAATGCCGTTCGCCGCGCGCTCGTACGCAGGCTGTCCCAGCAGGGCCGGCTGCCGGTCGGGTACAGCTTGCCTGCGCGATCGTTCCAGATAGGCGCAAACACGCGGCTGTTCGTAGCAGCGCCGGCCCCTTCGGTTCGCGCCACGCAGCGCCGGGCACTTGGCGAGGCGGCTGTTATTGAGGCAGCAGCCGACCCATCAGCTAGCAAGCGGCGTTGGTTGTGATTGATATTCTTCAAGGCGGTGAGGCTTCAAGCTGGCGGTTTCGTGCAGGAAACACCATGACTTTGCGGACATGGGCGATGTCGTATAGGATAGTCATGTCGTGCCTCCTCAGGTTCGGTCGAACAATCAACGGTCAACCTGCGCCCTGTGCAATCGCACTGTGATCAGAGATGTTGTGCCGCCACGCATCTGGCGGGCGACGGCGTAGCCGTCCAGCGCCAAGCCGTGCGCTTCACGCCATCTGCAGCTGCAAGCCGCACCGCGTCCGGTTTGTTCTGGCTCAAGCTTCCACGTGCCATCGACACCGGTGATCCGCATCCGGCAGGGCACGATCATGCGGCTCATTTTTTGCATGGGTCAAAGGTTGCCATCTTGGAGTGGTCCAAGGTGGCTTGGGCAGTCAAGACGATCTTCGAACCAGGCGGATTGCGATCAGCAGGTCCAGCAGGCCTCTCTGCGGACGCAGTTCAGCGGCGCCGGTCAATGCACAGCGCACATAGTTCCATGTCGGCACCTATCGTCGATGTTCGTACCAGTCGCGGCGAGACATGAGCGTCGCCGCCGCTGATGGACGAGCGTTCACCGGCAACGCCGACGTTAGTCGCCGCGCAATCGATATTGATCGACCAGATGCAAATCCACCTTGATCCCCCCTTCGTTCAGCAAAAAGGATATGGACTGATCAAGCCCATCGGTCGCCGTTGGCAGGCAAGCACGACCAAAACTGCGGGCGCGCGCAAAGGCGGATGTTCTGCAGGGTGTGACGTCGGGGATTAAACGGGATTGGGGCATAACGTTAGGAGTCCAAACGCAAAGCACTTTTGGTAGGATGGCAGACCTTGCCCCCGCCTTTAGGCAACTCAAGGATTCTCAGGGTGGCGGAGGGCGCAATTCCGCACACGGCGGATGTGGCCCAGTGCACGAGCGCGAGCGCAATCGCGCCATAACGGACGCTGGTCAGCAGGATCTGGTGAGAGCCAGAGCCGACGTCTATAGTCCGGATGAAGAGGAATGCGGTTTGCTGCGGCGCCCACGGGGTCGTCTGTAGAATCGTGGATCGCCTTGGGTGACTTGTGTCGCTGACGAAAAAAGGAGATCAACTATGACACACACCCCGCTACGCTTTGTAAAAGCACGCTGGCACGCCATATTGTGGACGGCGCTTATGACGTGGTTTGCAGAAGCATCCCCGCCAGCCAGATCGAACGTGGTCGATGTCCCCGGCGCGTTCGAGATTGCGGCTTGATGCACAGACCCTCGTCCAAAATCCGGCAGAGATAGATGCAATCATCTGCGCCGCGCTTGTGGTGGATTGGCGGCATCTAACCGTCAATGTATTTCGTGGTGCAGCCGTGGTCGGACGGCTGATGCGGTGGCCTGTGATACGGGCGTGCCTGTGCTATCCGTGTCGCCTGACGCCGCATCACTAATCAGGGGAACGACCACCACAATGCGATCATATACGCGCGCATTTCGTCGAAAGGGCCGCAGGCGCTCAGGCGGCGCTTGGCATGGCAGAGCGCGGCAATTGCCGACGCTGATACCCCTTATTGCGCGGGCCTGGAGCGTCAGCCCGCATGCGCCCGATTCTGCAATGCCCAGAACATCCGAGCACTATTGGCTTCCGATTGTTCGGCGTTTCATTACCGGCGACCGCGGCGATACATATCGGCAGGGCGTTGCTGACGATGAAAGGTATCGGGCAATACCATCGACCGGTATTTCAAGCCCTCGTCGAACACGCCCTCATCCGCCAAGAAGCTGCGCCACCATGGCTGCAAAAACCGGCCTACGGCCCTCTCGATGGTGATCAGCGCCTTCGTGGTCGGCCTGCCAAAACGACAGGATCATTCGCGGTCAGCGGCCTTGGCCAAAGCGTGCGTCGGCGTATGGTGGGCGTGATCCCCTTGGGCCTCGCGGCCTCGGCGGGCTTTTGTCCACCTCGGGAAAGGCGAGTCCAAAGGACAGGCAGCGCCACGCGCTTGCCTGGCGATGATGCGCCCTTTGCCGATCTCCACGTGCACATCCGCGTTCTGGCATCGTCACGCCCGCGCCTGCGCCCCGTGGGAAACGGGAAGGGCAATCGGGCCACGTCATTAGGCCGCCAGGCCGTCGCGACCATAGTGCACAGCCTGCCTCGGTCCGCGGCGGCATCACGACGAAAACCGGGCAGGCGCCAAAAAAGCGCCACATTCAAACGCACCGCAATGGGTGGCCCCGTGCGGCCCGACCGAAGTCCGCTGCGATCAATTTCGCAACCGGCACGGCAAACGCTGGATCGGCCACGTCATGTGCACCACCTGATCGGTAGCCGCCTGCAGGACGTGGAATACATCGTTGCAAAACGGGCCTTCATTCGCCCGCCGCCAATATCCGGCAGAGAATGTTCACCCGTGCTGTTCCGCATGCACGGTCAAGAGCACCGGCTGGCGATAGCGTTCAGCAAAGAAGGTTCAGGCCACCCCGTCCCGTCCTGCATCGCGGCGCGTTCAGCGGCGCAAATCTGTCGTCGTCGCCGTTCGGCAATCAGGCTGTTCAGCAAAGACGCGGGTATAGCTTGGGGCGTCGACGGCGGCTTTCTTTGCGCGCCTGTCAAGCACATTGAACTTGGCAGGTCGCGTGCCTTTATCGCGGGCGGCTTTCGGCGGGGCCATAGCCTTGCCCTTTTTGGTGACACATGGATCAACACCGGCCCCGTCGCCCGTGCCTTTGACCGTACGCACACGGGCAGCAATGTCAGGTTCATGGCCCGTCAATCGGGCCGAGATGGAAACCCAAAGCTGTTCGAACAACGTCCGGCCACGGCCAGTGCCCTTGAAGGCGATATCTTGGCGCGGCTTGGCCCCCTCGCGGGAACGGGCCAGGCAACTGCTGGACGCACCCGTTGGCTGCGGCCTTAATGTCTGAAACGGTTCTTCGGCGTACAAACGGCTGAGGTATGGGACATCGCCCCCACAGGCGGCGGATCGACATTTCGTGTCGTTTCAGTAATAACGAACATCCGGCTTTTCAAATGGCCGCGTTTGTTTCATCGGCCTCATAGGCCATGCCTTGCCGACATGGAACCCAGGCGGCCAATCACCGCAATCGATCGCCCAGACCTTCGGGCACATTGCCCCCCAGATCACGCGCCACCGTAAAGCCAAGAGCCGACTGCTGATTAGAGGTGCGTGACGAATGCGCCGCACGAAGGGATCGAAGGGTGATTCACTTGCGTTTTGTAAAAACCGCTTCAACCTCTGTCCTTCATCCGCAGGTGGCGGATTGCGGGGTCGCGGCGTGTCGGTCAGGATTTTATGCGGAGCCACTGGGTGGCTTACGTCCCAGATCAGCTTGTCCTTGGGTGTATCGAACTACCGAATGGATTCGGCGACCGTCAGTTCAACCACCCCCAGACCGCCCCAGATGGCCGCCCGTCTCGGACACGCTAGAAATCGTCTCTGCCCGGAGTTTCATGGACAGTTTTCACCAGGCTCTGCGTCCGAGAAATTCTTCAGATCGGCAGGGCGGTTACACGTCAAAGGGCGTACGGGGCACGGTCATCGGGCTCTCCACCTGGATCAGCTTTTGCGGGCAATAAAACCGAAGGGCGGGCTGTCGTCTCGCAGGTTTCCCCGTCCCCCTCTGTGCCGTAAGGGGACCAGGGCATTCACAAGCAGGCATCGAACAAGACTCGGGCTGACGCGCACGGGCGGGGTACGAGCACCCAGCAACGATTACAAAAATCGCCTTGCCGCATCGGCATCCTTGGCCGACGGCTTTGCCCACCGTGGCTGGCGTCGCCTTCAACGTACAAGAATGTCAATCCGCGATCGGAACGCCAGACCGAGGTTGCGGGCATAGCTGCGAAGGGCCGGCGGGGATCCATCCGCCACGCCATCACCGGCCTGCTGTCGCAGCCCATCGATATCCAGCGGCAGCCGGTTCTTGCCAGGCCTGGAAGCGTTGTGAATCTGGTCCAGCGTCAGGCGGGGCGTGTCGGTTTATCTGGCCGTGTTCCATCGCCTGCCCACCGACCATAAGCCCCGCACACCGGCGGTCCGCGCCAACTCCAGCCACGAGGCGCAAACCCGATTCAGCCGCCACAGCCCAGTCGCCGCGACCAGTTCAAAACGCCAGTGTTTTGGCAGCGCATCGGCAGGCCAAGAAACGCCGTCGGCCCTCGTCCTCACTTAGGTGCACTGTGGGCTGCCCGACGCAGCGCGTCATCAACCATGCAAGGGCATTATCATCATTTGCACCAGCGGAATAGGCGTGCAGACGCCTCGATTGGCACCAGCGGCGGGGGCGGCATGCGCGCCCATCACCCCGTGGCAGACCGCCGCGCTTTCGATCACCAGAAACCGCCCGCAGACCCTTGCCAGCTGTCACGCAGCGCATCGCCTCGGCCATCAGTGCCGTCCAGCCCGGCCAAGGTACCGTGGCAGGATTTGGCCGTATGCCGCCAGATTCCGCAGCCTGTTGAGGCAAAAAAAAAACCCGCACCCCCCCCCCGCCCTGCAAAAGGGCCTTCGCGTCAGCTCGGTCTCAAGCGAGATGTCCAACCCCGGTCAAAACAGGAGCACTCCCGACAGCGCGTTGCCGTCGCGCGTCCAGCGTGATCTGCGCAAAACTTTCTCTTCGGCTTCCTTAAGCTTTGGTTCGCGCGTTTCTATGAGCTTGGCACCGCGTTGTACAGTACGAATATGCTTCTCGGTCCCAGGGCCACATCGCCCCGCTCTAGCTTGGCCAGAACTTTTTCCGAGTTCCGCCATCGCCGGCCTCAAAGCTCATCTCTTCTACCCGGAGTATCTGTCGGATGCCGGTTGAAACTCCCAATCAATTCAAACTTTGGGCCCAAACATAGCCCGCCCGCGCTTTTGGCTTCCAGTTGAAAACCGTGCCGATTTATTGGACGCAGAATTATTCTCGTTAGCGGCCAATTTTCGCGCGATCACCGCCCCTGCAGCTTAGGGGCGTTTTCAGGTCGGGGTTGCCAGCATATTTTAGGCCCGCGCCGCGACGGTTGGCAGATAGCGCGGCTGTTTGGGTTATCTTCGATTTTGCGGCGCAGACGGCGTGATTCTGGCCACATTTTTCAACGCGCGTTCCTGCGCCGGCCCCGCGGTTTCGCGGGCCTAGATCTTCGGACCAGTTTGGACCCCGGGCTGGAGCCGCACGCCCCGGCTGGGCGGCAAATAAATATCCCGCAATTCAGGCTGGGATTTCGTGGGGCGGGGTCAATCCGCAGGCCACCATGATTCGTCGGCCATGGGCCCCCACCCCAAGGGGCTTTTATTTTTCTTCTTTTCTCCCTTTTTTTG
>Ga0163217_1098228_pt1 | contig 12783 bp, 13 predicted proteins | sample SynspAceP_FD_185933 | JGI IMG/M metagenome (GOLD analysis project Ga0163217, IMG submission 185933) | Saline lake microbial communities from Ace Lake in Antarctica - Synechococcus sp. Ace-P (PacBio error correction) | ecosystem: Environmental > Aquatic > Non-marine Saline and Alkaline > Saline ... | reverse complement strand
AGTCATAATCACACCGTGTTAACCGTCCCTCCCGAAGGTTAGAGCTACGCTACTTCTGTGCAACCCACTCCCATCCATGGTGACGGCGTGTACAAGCGAACGTTATTCACCGTGGCGTTCTGATCCACGATTACTAGCGATTCCGACTTCACGGAGTCGAGTTGCAGACTCCGATCCGACTACAGAGTTTTATGGGAATTAGCTCCACTCGCGGCTTGGCAACCCTTTTACCCCCCATTGTGCACGTGCTGGAATACCCTGGCCGTATAGGCCCCATATGACTTGACGTCATCCCCACCTTCCTCCCGGTTGTCACCGCACAGCTCCTGAGAGTGCCACCATAATTGCTGGTAACTAAGACAAGGTTGCCTCTTTACGGGACTTACCCAACATCTCACGACCACAGCTACGACAGCCATTGCAGCACCTGTGTTAGTTCCCGAACACCAATCCCATCTCTGGAAAAGTTCTTCAGCATGTCAAGGCCCAGTGTTAATGTTCTTTCGCGTGCTTCGAAATAAACCACATGCTCCACCGCTTGTGCGGCCCCCGTCAATTCATTTGAGTTTAATCTTTGCGACCTACTCCCCAGGCGGTCAACTTAGTGCGGTTAGCGCGCCACATAGAACTCAAGTTCCCAACGGCTAGTTGACATCGTTTACGGCTGTGACTACCAGGGTATCTCTAATCCTGTTTGCTCCCACGCATTTCCACCTCAGGTTCGAGTATCAGTCCAGGGCGCCTTCGCACTGGGTTCCTGTCCTATATCTACGATTTTCCACCCGCTACACAGAAATTCCACTACCCTCTACCTACTCTAGCTAAAGCAAGTTATGATGCAGTTTCCCATGTTGAGCCGGGGATTTCAACCACCCACTTACTTAGCCAACCTACGCCGCCGCTTTACCGCCCAGTAATCGATTAACGCTTGCACCCTCTGTATTACCGCGGCTCTGGCACAAGTTAGCCGCAGTGCTTATTCTTCGAACGTCAAGATTGCAAGCGTATTAAACTAACAACCCTCTCCCAACTTAAAAGTGCTTACAACAGAATACCTCTTCACACCCCACGCCGGCATGGCCGATCAGGTTTTTCCCCATTGTCAAATTCCCCACTCTGCCTCCCGTTAGAGTCTGGACCGTGTCTCAGTTCCAGTGTGACTGATCATCCTCTCAGGCACCAGTTTACGGTCGTGCCTTGGTGAAGCCTTACCTCACCAACAAGCTTAATCCGACCTGGGCTCTCTGATAGCGCAAGTCCGAAAGATCCCCTGCTTTCGTCCGTAGACGTATCGGTATTAGCGCCGTTTCCGACGTTATCCCCCACTATCAGCAGATTCCCAGATTACTCACCGTCCGCCGTCTCAAGAGAAGCAACTCTCCTTCTACGCTCGACTGCATGGTGTTAGCCTGCCCGCCAGCGTCAATCTGAGCCATGATTCCAACTCTCAGTATTGAAAGACTGATTGGTTTGTGAAAACCCGAAACTTGGCTCAGCTTTATTACAAAAAACTCAGGAATTCCACAGAGTAACTTGCTAGGTGATAATCGTTTCATCATCAATCCATTCGGCAACACCCACACGAAGACTGATTCACATTGTAAAGAGCATTCGGTTCGCGTTTCCGCTTAACCAGGCCGCGTATCTTACGGCTACCTTCTAATCTGTCAAGCAGTTTTGTGAGACGTTAGATCATCACAATCCTGCTGCTGCCGAAGCTATCTCTTTCTCGTGACCGGAGCGCATTTCTACAGGAGCCAAACCCCTGTCAACCGCTTCGTGAAACTTCTCTGACCGAGGTCAAGAAGCTTGAAAACAAAACCTGGGCCTTCCCAGTGAGCGGCGCATTTCTACGCAACTCACCACCCTGTCCACCGCTTAAATATCGCTAACTTATGATTGTTAAAGCGCTTATTGCAAAGCGCCCTGCGGGCAGACGCGCATTATAGGGCTAACAGAAAAAAAACCGTTCAAGGGTTAAGGACGTTCCAGGGAAAAAACAGTGAAACGCCTTATGCCTCAGCGTGACCTTTGCGTGCTGCGCCAGCGCCACCAGGCCTGGATCGGGCCAGATGCCTGTGCTATAAAGAGTAACCAGAGATCCGCGAAGGATCGTCGAGATATCGCAAACACCAGACGACCGCAGGGATAACGAAGAAAGTACACGCCCTCAATCCAATATCCTTAAGCTTAAATAGCGAAACGTTACTCCACCATCAGCAGACCGCAAAGCGGCATTAAACCCAACCACGAACTGATTATCCCCCACATCCCGAAATCACTTAGCGCCAACCATACCTGCCCACTAGGCCCGCCGCCAGACTCGCCAGACCAGTTAAAGAAGCGTTGTCTTCGCCCTCATCACCAATATTGCGTATTAAAACCTCGAAGCGTAACGCTGACCTGCCAGATAGATAATGGAAGACCCAGCCTACTTTACCCAGATCAGCCAACGCCCAAGGTTGAACCCGACCAGCGCCGCGCCACACCGAACGCAACCATGTCCGACAGAATCAAACTCGGCGCCGAACGCGCTTTGCTATTGGTCATGCGTTGCTACGCGGACATCCAGCCCATCGAGCACCATGGCGACAAAAGATGCAAATGGCCCGCGTTGCGAATATACCGTCCATCGCACTGACGATAGCGAGAAGCGGAGAACAGTGCTGCGTCGTAAACAGTCGGAAGCGATAATGCCCCGTGCCTGATGTTCTTGCCTATCAGGCCCGGCACTTCCATGTGCTCGTTCGATCCGTATTATCGGCTGTGCGCCGCATCCATGCATCCTCGGGTCGTGCTCTTGCTTTCGCAAATCATTGATTACCCTTGCCCATTAAACAGAGTGACAGTGTGCAACACAAGGGCGCTTACCAGCCCCGCGGCCACCGCGCACATCGAAGGTAGGGGAGCCGTTGCCGCCCCAAATCCCTCTTCACAGAACCTACGTACGGGCCTTCGTATACGGCTCATGTAACATATCCCTAAATACAGGGACACAGAGTCCTTACTCTTGATTGCTTAGGTGCGATCACCCCAGTTCGTCGGTCAACCAGCGATTGGCATGGCGTAGCTGCAGTGACTGCGGCATTGCGCCAACTTTGCATTCGATAAACTGGAAACGGCGGCGCAGGCCCAGTTGTTTCAGTCGCCGTGCAGGCGCATGGCGTCGTTCCACTGTTTTCAGCTGTACGCAGCTCGTAAACGCCTGCGTAGCCACCCATCAACTCGTCATTACCCCCGTACAGTGGTGACCCTGAAGTAGTTGATGAAGGCCACGCAGCACCGGGTTGAGCTCCATGATGCTCCAGACCTGCCCGAGTTGCGGTGTCATCCACTCAGGCTGCTTCAGCTCCCTCAGCTTCTTCATTGGATTCGCGTATACCACGCAGAATTGAACACCCGAGGAAGTGGATACCTTCCCGGCTGTGTGCCAGCATGGTCTTGGCTGCGTTGAACTGTCAGCTTCAGGTTCACCTTTCAAGCGCTACCCCGTCTACGGTCAGCGCAGTTTCCATGCCGGCCCGGACCACACAGATCAGGAATATCATCCACGAGCGACATCGGTACCCCGCTTTCATGAACTACGAAAGGATCCAGATAGACGTTCGGCCAATCAGTGACTGATGACGCCGCCTGCGGGCGTGCCACCTCCGTGGGCCTCTACTTGCCAACCATCACGCCGCTGTTCAGGAAACCTGTTCCAGCAGGCCAACACGCTGCCATCGCGTCACCTTAACGCCGGAACTGGCGCCAGGATCAGGTCTATGGTCCCATGCGTGTTCAAGCATTTGGACAGGTCCATATTCACTACCCGTGACCCTGTAGCGGCGACATGAAACAGTTGCGCTTGCTGATCGCCTGATGCCTCGGCCCGCGTAGCCCATAGCTCGACGGATGAAAAATCACCGTCGAAATCGGTTCCCAGCAGGGTACCAGTTCTTGTTCACAACCTCGTCCCAACGGTCGGGATGCCCAGCAGCCGTTCGCCCCGTCCGTTCGGCAGAGTCCCACTCGGCGTACCGTTGAGCGCGGTACGCTTCTCCTTCAGTCGACAACAGCACGATCAGCTCCACCTCCAGTTTCGCTCGAACGCATTCAGGCTTTGCCCATCTATTCCGGCCGCACCCTTGTTGCGCCTCACGGTCTGAAGGCTTCATACAGGACCTCGCTGCGATAGCAGGCGCCCGTACAGACTGTGTATTTCCTCATGCCCATTCTCTGTGTCGGTCCTTGCCGTTCCCGATGAATCAGCGCTGGAATCTTCCAGTCATTACTGTGCGGCTTGCTAGCATGACGCAATCTCCGCCCAGCATGGCTTACTCCCTGATACAGAAGCAGGCTTCGCGCACCGTTCCCGCTGCTCCGTCCTGCTCCCCCGCTCCCGTCGGACGGCTTGGCATCACGCTGTCCCTCTTTTACATGTTCGTGACCTGTTCAATATGACTTCCGCCCTTCACTGCCCGCTCCGGCTACGCCTCGCAGCTCCCCAGCACCTCCGGCTCGTGTCGTTCCGTTGGCCCTTTTTCCAACACCGTACCGGACTTCACACCAGAACTCATCACTACTTACGCTTTCTCTGCCACCTCGCCCCCCATCACTGCCTTAGCTTGCGCCTTGACACTGACGCTCTTCATTGAGTACGGGGTCAGCTCCCCGTTACTGCACCGGCTCCCCGCACATAGACCTCCTCAAGACGCATACAGCTGACCGAGTATCGGCTTTGCGCTATTTGCACGCTTACCCTGTATGCCGCGAATCAGTTCGCTCGCTACGTCCATCGGTCCTATGGCTTCCTCAACCCCACCGTTTGGCCAGGACGCCCTGCCATTCAATTTCTCCCTCGTTCGGGGTGACTCCCTTCTTTCAGGTGACGGGTTTGCCGGCTCGCCGGCAAACAAAAACCGGCGGGCCGCCGTTCTCTTGACTGATGCAATTGCGCTTAGTTCTTGGACTTTCCCACGATCTTGTTCGCGTGAGAGATCCAGGGCATCCATAGCCACGCAGCTTTTTCACCCACCTGCTCAATCGGTGGCGCCGTCAGACACGCAGCGTCATGGAGGGATAGTTGTCGCGCCTTCCAGCGATGAAAACTATCTTCTCGTAATTCGCCGACTGGATGCGCTTGAGTGCGTTGCGCATGCTTCACGCACTCGAGACGTGATCACTTCCGGGCCGGTGACGTACTCGCCATACTCGGCCATTGTTGGAATCGAGTAGTTCATGTGGCGATACCGCCTTCGTACAGAATCGAACGATTCAAGCTTCAGCTCGCTGCAGACACTCGAAGTACCATCTCTGCTCGTAAACCAGCCAACCAGAGTTCGAAACCGGCTTTACCAGTTCGACAGCCACCACCAACAAAAACCGCCGCTCACCCGAACAGACTCATTCCAGTTTCCAGTCTCCGGGTTTTTTCCTTGGAAGTGTCTCGATGATACCGGTTAGCACCGCCGCCCACGCCCGAAGCGTAAACAGTGCAAGTTCTTGCATTGCCGACGCATGCTGAACACGGCGATTCAGACCAGGAATTACCGCCACCCTTGGTGAATCGTAACGCACGTGTGCCGGGGCCCTGGGTGCGATTTCATTATCAATCCAGATCCTTGCGCGGCACGATTCTGTGTAGTGGAATCGCAAACCGTGGCAAACGCAGCGTGCGCCCTTGCTTCAGTTCGGCTCGATCTCGTCCGATACAAAGCTGGACTGAAAACTCGTCCGGGTCAGGATCATGACCCACGTCGGCAGCGCCGACGCAGAAGCCAGTCAGTCACCTTGAGACCCATGACCTCAGCCTTGCACATGAAAAGAGCCGCTGCGCAGACTACAGTGACATCAACGCCGAATCCTTAGTGCAGGGTGCATGACCTTGTCAACCGTAACGATGATGGCCACTTTTCTTGCATTGGTATGATTCTCAGATCCACAAATCTTTATCAAAAACGTGACATGGAATCCCCTGTTTACATTCAGGGCCCCCGCATGCACCTGCGACTAAAAATTAGATGCTCAACACTTTTTCGCGCGGGGCGATGCCCCGACACCGCCGGTGCGCAACCACTTCGATTGACCGTTCTCGGGCCAATGCTTCGATAAGCTGTCCAGCTTGTTCGGACTACGGCTACTGCACGGTGAAACACTGCTGTCACATCAACAATCTGCCCACGGAAGATGTCGGTTAGTCCGCTTGACCTAGCCGCTGGCACCGGATCCCTTGATTTTCACAGCATCAGCTCGCGCTCGATGTCGAGCCTTCGACAACTTCACCAGCTGACCACTCGATCAACTTGTGAGTTCTGGTGATCTGCTCGATAACCTCATTTCTTGCCCTACCGTGCAACGCAAGACGCGACAATGTCGATCCGGTCGGCCGCTTACGGTCAGCGTCTCAGATGTTGCTAGTTGCGCTCGAAAACAACCCGACCACACGGACAAGGCGCCATGCTCGGTTTCCAGCAATACGGAAATTAATGTCTCATCACGTGCGCTCTGTTTGCTCAAAGCCACAGTCGCGCCATGGACCATCCTTGAGTGCATCGATAAAACATGCTCCGGAGTTATCAACGCAGATATCCATGAAACAACCAGTTGCTTGGTGTGGCAAACGCCTGTCTCCATGTGGCTTGAGATCTCCAAGCTTGTCTACACGCATCCGACAGCCCGTAGACTCAGCCAGCTGACAAATCAGCAGCGACTCCATGTAGGAATGCGAGTGGCGCGCCGTTACTGGCATGTCCTGCCACTGGCGAAAACCATGCCCAGTGCCTGTGTTCAGCGTGATGATCTTGACCGGCAATATCGTTACTCAGGCAGGTCGAGAGCCTCTGAATATCATCTGAATGCTTGCCTTCCACCGTCACCAGTACCTGCGCATCCGGATAGTTGCAGTTGACACCCAGCCCAAACGGCAACGAAGCCCATGTGCCGAGGACGTCCAGAAATTGATCCAGCGATTAGCGCTTGTCAAAGACGGATAGTACTGGGCAGTCAAACATCTTGCTGGCCACATCGACGGTGACAAGCATCGCCTTTGGTCACTTCCCACAGATTTTCCATAACCGTCTGCGCTTTGATGATCGAGCCATCCCCTTCTTATAGGGAACATCAGACCTTCGCCACGCCAGTTCGCCATCTCGTCCACCAAACTGGTCAAGCTTCCCTTTGCCGGCGCAGTTGCTGCTCCTTGACCATCGCGACCATTTCGTCAGAACGCTATCAACGCCCAACAATAGGCACTCGCACGAATGGTTAGAGATGACGCAGGGTCGATAATGACGTGAATACCCTTGGCGTTCGGGCAGAAACTTCTTGCGCCATTGATACCGATCATCAAGCCGGCACCAACGCACAGAATCACATCGCTGTGATGCATGCTCGTGCCGTTAACTTCCATGCATACCCAGGCCAGCATAAACTTGCGAATCAGTGCCCGGTAGGCCACCCAACCATCAGCTTATTGTCCCGGCACACCCAACTCACGCCCCAGCTCGTCAGTGCGACTGCAGCACCGCCAGAAGAACGCCACCGCCGGAGGTAGGATAATCGGCCGCTTGGCCTCAACCAGCAGGCCACGCTTGCGATCTGCCGAGTAACGATGCGCCGCCGAACCGGATTGTAGAGCGCAGCTTGACCTTCTTCGGTAAGCTGTACTCGAACTTCTCGAGCCGGTTGGTTCCATGTCCTTGGCGTAATCCACGACGCACAGGACCGGCGCGCTCTGGGCATATAGAAAGCCTCTACACTTCCCGAATTTCCCGCGGTCTTTGATCTGAAACTTGCTTCACGAATGGGACGGGAGATACCGAAACCATGTCACAGTCTCCGGCAAGGCATTTCGTGCCGACCATATTGCGGCCACCTGACCAGACAGGATAACCCATGGATGGGAAAATCCATGAAGCGGTGGCGATGGATACCGGTATATGGTATTGGTTGCGCGCCCGGCCGGAAGTCACCAGCACCACCCGCCTGCCGGACGCTGCCGCCATAACCGTCAGCCATATGGCTCGCCTGTTCGTGACCACCCGAATATGCTTCGACATCGTCCTATCGAAGATCGCGTCCATAACTGGCAACAGGGCACCACCCGGTACCCTATATAATTATTAACAACCCTCGTCACGCCAATGAGCGACGACCATCTCAGCGCCGATATAAAGCTCCACTTTTAGAATCACCATCTAGCTTGCCACTCCCATTTCGCGCGGTAGCAGGTACCTGTTACTTGCTCGCAGAGCATTGACCACGGTGGCGTCATGCACAGCTGGGACTACGTGCAATGGAGGCAGGCTCTATATGATGCCAGAACCGCCGCACCCAGCGCGAGTAGCGCTGTGCGGGTTGCCAGCCAGGTCGCGGGTTTCGCCCACCTGGATTGAGCAACCAAACCAGCTTACCCGGAGACCTGGGTTCCTAACAGCTGCTTATGTGAACAACGAATTGTTTACACTCAGGCGCTACAAGTCAAGCCAAGTAACCAAAACCGCACATTCCAGGGCTCCTGTCATACACGCTTGTGTCCATTTCGGCAGGATTGGCTATAGTACATTCTCGACACTTATCAAGGCAGATAAAAACCGCATGCACAAGACGCTACCCTGACCCTCGCCTGCTCAGCAACCCTGGCCTCGCTGACACAATTGTATCGCTGGATGACCAAGGGTTGCCCATTCGCAGCGAACCTCCCTGAAGCAGGCAATTATTCAGCGCATGACATCAATTCTCTGCACCACCCCCAGCGCGCCTGCGCGAACCCGCCCCCTTTCCCGCACCGCCGACGCAAGCGAGTTGATCAGGAACAGCCCAGAAGCCAATGGGGACCAGCGATGGAAAGCTCGACTTCTGAGCAGTGCGGAAAGTGCAGACCAATTGCGCACCCTGAAAGCATACCCACGCTGAGCCCAACCAATACGCATGTGAAGTCGAGCAATTGGAGAGGATGAGCGTCAGAGCTGATCGCCAACCAAGCCACCTGGAAAGCACTGCAGAATTTGGATGAAAGCTACGCAAAGAATAGTGCTAACCAACTTCAGAGAGAGCCGATCGATATTGCCAGCAGCACAAGCAGCGCTGCTGGCGACGGCCGAGCTGAGCAAAACGCATAGCCACCCATCGGATGATCCGCAGCAGCGGCAGTCGTCGCGCCGGAGAATCAACCCCCGCATGCGGGAATGAAGACCCATTGCAACCAGCTTTCAAATTCCAGCGTATCCGCACAGTAAGGGCACCTTCTGCCATAACCGCGCGGCCGGCGGCTGCGCTCCAGAGACCCAGCTCAACGCAGCCCTGCTCAAGGTACGATCAAGCCTGCGTCATCTGATCCCATTGTCGGGCTCCACAGATTAACGCCGAGCCCGCTGCCGGCTTCCGCTGCCCGAGGCGTACCCATCTGCTCGCCCGCCTGGCAATCAACTCCCACAGAACCCGCTTCCAGGGTGGCCGGCGTTAGCGAACGAGAGACCCGCGGGCCAATCTGCGGCTTGCCGGCAGTTGCCTTGACCAGGCGTACTTGCCAGACATAGAATAACCTGCGCTCACGCGGTGCAATGCGGATCGCCACGCTCCAGACTCGAGACGCACCACCCAGGATTCACCCCGGACTCCTGATCACGCGAGACGGTCCAACAATGACAGACGGGCCGTCAAGCTGCTTCTTTCCTGTTGCCAGACCGGCCGCCACTGCTCTGCGCGCCCGAGTGCCAAGGAACCAAACTGGATGCGCGCTGGCTGCCAATCTACCGGGAACGACCGATCGGCGTAAACCATACCACCCTGATCGGGAATCAGACCACCCACGCCACCGCCTTCATCAATCACCTGAGCTTTGCTGTGCCGGCGCATGCCCGCGGCCGGACTGCATTATCCTCGTTGAACATACCGCCCGAGTCACACGGGAGATTCCACCACCCGAGCACAGCCGCCAACAGCAGTACCAACCCGCCCAGCAGCCCATCTTGTCATCGACAATCACTTACCGCTCCTTGCCTCATTGCAGCCAGCCCCGAATGGTATCCAGCACCTTGTTGGTCCCATCCTTGATACCTTCTTTGTATTAAAAAAAATTCCGCAAAGCCAGGCGGGCAACGGCTCATACCGACCGGAATGCGCTGAATGGGCCCCCGGCAAACTTTATCACTCCCCAAATCAGTCTCGTCTATCCAGGCCATGGTGATTCCAGCACGGCGCAGTCGACAGGCACGCGGTATGCCTTGCCCCATAAAGGCACTTCCACACCTGCAACGCACCTAAGCACCGGTCAAACAGTCGTCCTTATCTCCTGCCCAGCCAAACTGACCGCAACCAGGTCATCGGAAAAAACCGGCAAAACCAGCGTCACGCAGATCGTGGTAGTCCCGTCTGCCGCCAGGCGAATACGTGACGGCACCTGATTATAGCCGAGCGCCCCGTCCCTTGAGCCAAAACGCCGACATGCCTTCTGCAGCAATTAATGGTAGCCGATCAAACCGCGGCGCGCCTTCGAACGGATAAGGCCTCAACGCTCACCCTGAGCAGTCAAGCACATTCGAATTGGCCTAATGGTGTGCGTAACCCCCTTCCATGGTTTGGTACATGTCAGACCTGCATCCGGCGTATCGCACCCGAGCGAGCAGCCATCGCCGGCATGTCGCCATTCGTGCTGGACGCCCAGACGTCAACCGTCCTCAGCACTTCCGCACACCGACATTCCATACCGATACGTACTGCCGCCTGTTGTAGGAGGCTGGACACGCTTTGTCACGTACCCACCCGTGACTGGTCGTCATTAGTTCTGCGATGTCCAGTTTTATCTGCTCTGCCTGCAGCGTCATCGGCGCGTCTCGACCAGCGTCGTCAGCGCTATGCTGAGCTTCTCCAGCGCCTTGAGATAAATCGCCGCTTGATCAAGGGAGCGCGATCGACGAGACGATCCAGCGCACGATTGAAACCGAAGTAGCGCGTGTCTTCTACCTACCGACCAGCCCCAGCCACTTTCACCCGGCCTGGGCAACTGTGACACCATCGCTCAATAATTGTCCCCTCGCTGCCCCAGCGTTGACCGTATCCGCACGGCCTTCTCGCCTGTTCTTGCAACAGAGATCAAAAGCGTGAAAATCCGCAGCCTTCACTGGTCAATCTTCATCCGGTAGTCTTCCCTTGAGCTGACCGTCTTGACCAGATCCATAAAGGTCCGGATAGCTGGGTCCGCCACGCCGCGTACAGATACGTCAAACTCGCTTGCTGCGCCTCTTCCGCTTCTCCTGGGCTATCATACCCTGCTCGGCCAGCATGCCGATGACCAAGTCACGTCGCGCCTTGCGCGTTCGTATGGGCGCGCGGTTATATAGAACCCCTTACCATCGCTACCCAATCAAGCTACTGGTTGCAACTGCAACTACGAAACTGGCAAAATAGTATTGACTGCAGACCAAACCATGCACGCACTTGCGCCGTCCGGCAAGGAACACTTCGTTCAGAGCCTCGAGAATTCTTCACTTGGATAATGAATCTCCAGCAAACACGCCATGATCGCTCAGTGCCCTTGCGCACCAGACTGCCTCGCTGCAGATAGAATTCTTCACCAACTGCTGGGTGCAGTGCTGCCAACTTGGAACGACGCCCCGGCACGCTTTACATACATGCGCGGATTATGCCTTTGGGCGATTACCCGAAAATGCTGAAAAAAAAGTCGCGGCTTCGGTCGCAATCAAGGCTTCGACCAGTAGCGGAGTCTGATCCAGGCGCACGAGAATCGTACTCGTTATGCGCCAGATAGATCTGCCAATCATCAAACGGCCCATTGCCGCCAGACCGGTTCGATTACTGCCGACAAACCCAGCCAATTTCAACGGCCGCTGCAAGCGTACGCCTCGGCGCTGCGAGGTTTCGCCCCTCCAAAAAACTGGAAGCCCCCGGCTGGTGCACTCAACTGCTGGCAGACGCAGCCATCTCCCGGGTTGATTAATAACCCGCAGGCGCCGTCCGGTAGCCGAGTGCAGACAGCTCGTAAGAAGTCATCACGCTCCAACTGCTGGCCGACGTAAGGCTCAATGCCGCGCCAAACCCACTTGCGAGCACCGCCCAGCGCTTGCCGGAAGAATTTCTCTGCAACTACTGCGTCCAGAAAATGTCAAACCCTCCAGCAACACCAGCCAACCAACCACTTGAACATCAGGCCCGACCAGCGAACGCCAGAAAACCCTGCTTTCTGCCTTGCTTCTAAGCCATATTCCCCTGCACCTTACCAACCTTAACCTGGCAGAACCCGGAATAACCAAACCGGCCCTGAGAGTGAATGCCACCATCAAGGTGCCCTCCTCACCAACCCGCCATAATGCCTCCTTGCCTGCAAAAAGGCAAAAAGGATATACGTGAAGCCAGACTCTGCTGAAAGCGCTGCAAAAATCCCAACCGTATGATATCCCGTCCAGCGGTTTCACCCTGATAGAGACAACCCATATCTCCGGTATGCTGACCGGCGGAATTTGGCTACCAAGTCCAAGGAAACCAAGTCAACTTCTGCTTTCTGGGAACTTCTCAACCCTTGAAGCAACGCAAAGCATTTTTCTGCCTCTGAATAGGTTCGCCTCAATGCCTCGGCCTGGCACCTGACCTCTACTGGGGCTCGTTTTCAGCGTGGCACGGCACTGAGACCGCGCCAAGCCTGAAAATAGTGACGGACGGGGCCCATCGGGGAATAATAGGTCAAAAAAAACACTCAGTTCGAAAAGCAGAACCGAAAACCTTTTTGCTGGCCAAACCGGCCAAAAAGCGTGCTGTGGGAAAAATTCCTATTCCCCTCCTTTTTGT
>Ga0163217_1065653_pt1 | contig 12783 bp, 11 predicted proteins | sample SynspAceP_FD_185933 | JGI IMG/M metagenome (GOLD analysis project Ga0163217, IMG submission 185933) | Saline lake microbial communities from Ace Lake in Antarctica - Synechococcus sp. Ace-P (PacBio error correction) | ecosystem: Environmental > Aquatic > Non-marine Saline and Alkaline > Saline ... | reverse complement strand
AAATTGTGCTGCGCTGCCGTTTCCGCAGCAGGAGAGGCGCTATTCTGGTGCCCACCCTGGCGGGCAGCGCGCCGGTGAATGCAGCCCAGCCGCCCTGGCCTGCGGGTGATTAGTGCCGGCGGGCAGGCGGCATTCGAAAGCCCCGCTGGCCGCGCCTGCTGCGTCAGCTGGCGTCCGGGGGGAGGTGTGCCCGCCGCAGCGGCGGCGCCTGGCGGACCGGTCCTCTCTGCCGCCGCCGACCTCGCCCGACAGTCGGACGGTGATTTGGAGGCTGGCCCTGCGCGGGTGCCCAGTGGTCGGATACGCGTCAGCCGCCCCACGGGCAACTGGGCGGCCCACATCTTCTTCATTCCGCGTCATTCAATCTCCCGGTTTTGAATCTGGTGCTCTCTGAGCGTTGTTCCGGAGTTGCTCCAGACAGCTCAGTGCCGAGGCGTGGTGGCGCCGCCCTCACTCCTGGGATCCCGGCCCAGCGCCTGGCGAGCGGATGCTGGATGGCTACCGCCGGCTGGAAGTGCTGGCGAACCGGGTTCACCGCCAGGCGGGCCAACGAAATCCTCGACCATCTTGCCCGAGCCCCCGAACCTCGAAAAGCCGTCGCCCCCCTCTCCCACCGGAGTTGACAGCCCTGCAAGATGATCAGGCACAACCTTCCCCACCCCCAGTTCTTGAGCCGCCATGACGAATCAGCAGGACCAGCTCCGGTCGCCCTGCGCTGTCTGGCTTGTGCCGGTGGGGTCTGCTCTTAGTCTTGGGCGTCCTGCTGATTCCGCAGCGCCGGCTCAAGCGTGATCGAGGAAGGCAGTGTTCGCCGGTGGTTGCTTCTGGTGCCCTGGAGACCACTTGAGGTGCTCCCGGAGTTGGTCGATTGCGTCAGTTGGCTACGCGGGTGGGTCCAAAGACAAACCCCACTATCGCCAGTGACCGCCGGTGGAACCGGCCATCTCGAGAGCGTGCAGGTGCGCTTCGAGACCGACCAGAATCAGCTATCCCACCCTGCTGCGGGCGTGCTGGCGCAACGTCGGATCCCCTCATGGTGCGGCCAGTCTGATGGACCGTGGTGCCTTCTACCGCCGGCATCTTCACCCGCGGCACACGTCAGCAGGAGCAGGCCTCGCCAGCCTGCAGGCGCGGGCCAGGGAACTGGACCAAAGCAGCCGCGATCGGGTGCAGATCCGACCCGCTCAGGCAAGTTCTGGCCAGCCGAGACCTATCACCAGAACTACGCCGCCAAAAACAAGCTCAAATACAACTATTTACCGCTGGCTGCCGGACGCGTATCAGCGGCTCAATTCAGATCTGGGGCTCAAAAGCTCGAACCTCTGTTGGCCATGGACTGAGCAGAAGTCCGAAGGCTACCCAGGGTTGAACCAGCCGCTAATGCAGAGAAGGATCATGAAATCACTATCATGGGCAACGGGTTCCCAGGTTTCTGGCCTGTCAAGCCCTGGCCTAAGGCAGGGATTGAGCCACCTGGGTGGATGGAAGGAGGTTAGCGAATGTATTACTGACGATTCCGGAATGGTTCTGGGTGACTCCGGCACATCGGTGCCCTTCGCCAGCCCCAAGCATGCGGACCGATGATCTCGATCGCGGCTTGGCCGTTTCGGCGAGCGTGGTGAGCTGCAGACCACGACTGGAAGCCCCCGAGCCAGCCTGTGCAGCCTGGAGCAAGTGGCTGCCTTAGCGGCTCGTTAGCGGCCAGTGTGTGCTGAGTGGGCATACGCCCTTGGCGCGGGATAGCGCGCGACCCACTTTCCCACTCAGACCCACCCCGGCATGTCACACAGATCAGACCCAAACGTTCGTACCAGAACCAGGGCCCGGCCGGCAGCAGACCATTCGATTGAGCAGGGGCGACTTCCTTTTGGCAGGTTCGCCAGAGGTGATCGCCCTCCCGACGAGACGATCCCGACGGCAACAGCAGACTCGAGCTGGGCGCTGAGTACAGCGGACTCTTCTGAACGGCCATGCGTTGGCGGTCAGCGTTGGGCCAACTTTAAGCGGGTCCTCCCTGGCTTACCCACTTCGACAAGGAGTGCGCCACGCCGACCCCGTGCACGGTTGGATCAGCCGTCCCTGGTCACTCCGACCGTGCGGCCGATGTCCAGGGTGGCCCAGGCCCGGTCCTGGCTTCGATGAAATATCCTCGCAGCAAACAGAAGCGCGGTTGATGAGCCGCCTGCCTTGGCCCGGTGTTTTTCGGGTCGGCCAGGGGCTCTTGAGCCCCTCCTGTGGGAGGCCTTGCAGCGGCATCTCAGAACTGCCACCGCGAGGGTCCGGCTTCGAGCAGGCGGTCGCGAGGCCATCGCTGGGCGACCAGAGGCCGCGATCTCGTTACCCAGGGCAATTCACGCAGGGCCCGGTTGAGGGTGGCCAGATCCCCACCGCATCAGGCTGGGCCGCTGGCCGCTAGACGAAGGGCATCGGCCAAGGGTGAGCCGGCCTCGGCATCGGTGTGTTCAACTCGTCGTCTTGCCGTTGGAGGCCTCAGGATGTCGCCGGCGTGGCATGGCCTCGCCACTGATCATGTTTTCGCAGGCCGCCGACGATCACGTGCACCTCCCAACCGTCTGGTTGAGCTCGGCTGATGGGCCCGGGGCGGCTCCGAGCACGGCGCCACTGCCGCCATGTCGTACTTCATCATCCGATCTGGAGCACCGGTCTTGAGGTGTAGCCCCGGAATCGAGGTCACCCCCTGCCGCATTCAACACAGCCGGCGGACGCCCCGTCAAACGGGCGGTAGTGAGGATGGATGAACTTCGGCAGGCAACGCGGGCCCTGGGACACGCCCAGATAGCGCCCATCCGAGAGCTTCACAGTCGGGCGGCGCTCCAGCACTTTCAGCTCAGGCCAATAGGTTGCGGCCGATTTCGGCCGCAGGTGTCGTCCAAGGCCTTGGCGTACCACATTGGGGCGCGCCGCACAGCTTGGCGGGGGCCAGCGCCACGCCGCTGCAGATGCCCCAGGGCCATCCAGACCGGCCTGGGTCGACCCCGGCAGCCCCAACAGGTGATCAGCCGGCACGCAGCCGGGTTCGACTTCGCTTTGAAGCGCTGGTCGGCATAGAGGGTGAGCCGCACCGCCTCGGCGATTCGCCTGGGCGCGGCCTTTGGGGATCGAGTCCGTCGTGCGGCAGGGCGATGCCGAGTCGGAGGCTTTACAGGTGCCGCTTGCCCTTGGCGATCGCTGCAGCGGCACTGCGCAGACCGGCGAAATCGCCAGCCTGCGCCTCCCTACCCCACCACATCACTGGGCGGTGCCTGGCCCCAACAGGTTGAGGTGAGAACATCGCCGGCTTTGCCTTGAAAGCGGCGCTGCTCCAAGACAGGGCGCTCAGACTGGGCCGAACGGGCTCCAGGGCCTGTTGCAACGGTCCGTGATCGTCCTGGGCCAGACCCACCGGCCAGGGGTGTCCACGCCCCAGTCGCTCAGCGAGCGGCGCGTGCAGCGAAAAACTCCATGGGGGGGCGCAAATCTTGAGGGCCGCGAATTCGTAGCCAGGCTCCACGGCCTGCCCCTGACGGGTTCGCCGAGGTCGCTGGTGAAGGGCGTCGCCAGCGTGTTGCGCGTTTCTTGTTGAACGCGGGCTGCCAGCGGCGGCTCACGCCTGCTCAATGAACCTTGGCGCCCCTTGCGCGCCGGCACGTCGCCCAGAGCGGATGCTGGCAGGCTCTGGAGTTGGGCCTGCTGCAGGGCCCTCGCCGTAGGCCGGCCAGGGTAGGTCTTGCAGTCTGGTCGCCCTTTCCGCGCAGATCGGCCGCGATCGTTTCGCCGAGTTTGTACAGGCGCAAAGGGAGTTGAGGGTGGGTCGGGGTGGTCATCACACCTTGAGAGCGCCGCCCCGTTCTGACGCCTGTGCGGCCAGCGCCAGAACTGCAGGCTCTGGGGGTTGGAGGGCAGCGGGTTGAAGTGGCAAGCCCAGGCAGCAGGATCGGGGCCCATGCCAGGCGTCCCGTTGGCGAACAGCTGCCCCTGACTGGCCTCTCCGCGGGGCCTGTGGTGGGTTCGCCCAGGTGCCTTGAAACAGCGGCTGCTGAAGGCTGGCCAAGCGATTTGCCAGCGGAGCAATTGCCGCGCCGCGAGCGAGCAGCAGGGCAGAAACGGCCGCGCCGGGTCCATCACCGCTGCCGGGCACCGCCCGGGACAGCTCCCCTGTCGAGGCGGAGTTGTCATCGCCGCCGGGGCAGCTCGAGCCCCAAAGGCCCCTTACCGAAGCTCACCCTTGCCAATCAGGCGCCTTCGACCAGGTCAGCGGGAAGCTGCAGCCGTGCGCAGATCGGCCAGGTCTGGAACGTGGCCGCGCCCGCTCGCGCCGACCAGCGCTGACCACGCTCCGGATCCAGGCCAGCTGAGGCCTGCAGCTGGGCTGTGCTCGGGCGCAAGGTGAGTCGGAGGGCCAGCAAACCGTCGCGGGGCTATCGCCGTACAGCGAACGCTCCCAGGGGCTGCCCACAGTGCACCTCGGCGGGCAGGAGCCCAGCACCGTTGCAGGTCGTCGATGCCGGCTGAGTTGAACGCCTCCGGCTGGCCGGCCGCACAGCAGTCCACCTGATTAGGAGTGATGCCGGGGCGGCGCAGCCAGTCGGCAGCCGTTGGCCCTGTTTCACATCGCGATTGCCAACCCAGGGCAGCCAGCTGACCCAACTCATCGGCGGTTGCGCAGCCGCAGGTCGGATCCCCTTTCCATGGGCCAGCTCAAGCCAGGCAGAATTCCCGCTCGATCTCAGTCGGCACCGGCTAGGCCCGCGGCGCTGGGCCGGTGTTTTGGGCCAGCCGGGTATTGTTTGCCCTGGGCGGCCGGGGCCGGCACTGTCCGGCGTCCGCCACCGCAGGCGGCGGGGCCAGCGCATCCAAACCAACTGCCCCTTGGCCATGGCGGCACTCGCCCAACGCACAACTGGCCGAAGTTACGGTAGTTGCGGGCTCGATTACGTCAATCGCGCACTCCCGCCCAGCCAGGTGCCGCCGATGCTCCTATTGCACCACGGCTAGCGCTTCCTGGGGTCTCGAAATCCGAGATCGTTCCAGGACGAGGCCAAACGCGCTGTTCGGCGACTTACAGCAGCTCACCCAGCTCGGGGCGACTACGGCAAGTTCGACGGAAGCAAGAAAATGTTCATCGGACGGGCGGGGGAAACGCTGATGGATCGCTACCGGGTGTCATTGAAAACGCTTCAGCTCTCCGAGGTTCCCAGCCCAGTCACCGTGGCAGCTGCGCACCCGCCGGCAGTTTCGGCATGACACCCGAGCAGATGTCAGCCAGAATGGAACGCAAACTGGAGCGGATGAAGCGTAGAGCTGGGCGCTGAAGCGGAACCTGCCCATGGCTGGATCGAGCGGGGAGTCAGCAGGGTCGCTGCCTACGATCGCGGCAAAGAGAGACAGGGCCAGTGGTGGGGGGACGCCGCAGAGGCAGGGTTGGCTTGCCGCCGTGGCTGGAAGGGGCTTGGGCCGATCTGTTTCCAATGGACGGTGGGGCGATCCTGATCAATCATGGGGCGCCGTCTTCGCCGAACGCAGAGCAGCCGCCGGCCCCTGCGGTCAAAGTTGGGCATTCGACCCACGGCAGCGAACATCCATCTCGGCCACAGCATCCGTTCGCAAGTTGAACGGGCGTTTCCCAGGACGCCGGGCCACCACCGCCGTTCTGATCATCGGCGATGTCACCGCCCGCGATCGGCGATCCAGCGGCAAGACGCACCGGTGTGCAGGGTGGGCGGCCGACGCCGTGGACGCAACGCCGCCACCTACCTGGCCCATGGGCCAGGGCCAGCGCCGGAGCACCCTGTTGGATTTCCAGACCCCCGAGCGGCTTGGATAGGGTTTCACGCCGCAAACGCGAATGGCTCGCCGGCCGGATCCTGGCCTAAGGTGCTCGAGCTTTGCTTGGGCACCGCCACAGGGGCAGATTGCTGGCCAAAGAGGAGTTCGCAACCGTACAGCGTCGGCACAGCCGATAGCCTGCACGAGTTCTCTAACCCGCTGTGCAGGGCTACGACTCGGTGGCGGTGCGCTCGCGATGAGCTGGGCGGTACCGACAGGATTCAATTTGTGCGTTGGGCCGCGATCCTGCGCCCATTTCGGCCAGCGACCCCAGTTCGGGGCCGTGCTGCCGATCCTTGCCGGGGCTTGGATGGGGTGCAGAAGATGAGCAAGAGCGTGGGCAACCCGTGGGCCTCTGTGGCGACCCGCTCTCGATGTATTCGAAGCTGGAGAAACCTGCCCGATGCGATGGTGGATGAGTTACCTCCCCTGCTCACCCTGGAGCTGAACCTCACCGCAGCTGACCGACCGCGGACGGCGAGCGCCAGGAGCGATGCCCCATGGCGATTACCGGACGGCCGACCTTGGCCCAGGCTGCGGCGCGGCGGCCAGGCCGAGCCGCGGCCTTGGGCCGCAGGCAGTGGCAAGCTGCAGCGCGCTGGGTTCAGCCGGACGGCAGAGGCACCGTTGCCGACGTTCCTGGCGGCGGTGGATTCCCCATTGAGGGCCTTTTCCCTGCTGCGCGAGTGGGGCTTTGCGCCAGCGGCGCGAGGCCGGCGCGCAGATCCGGGGGGTCCGTTGCGGTACGGCTCGATTGGCGACAATCACGACCCGCTCCAGGGCCTTCGCCGCGCCGAACCTGGACTGCGCAAGTGACTGCAGTCGGCAAAAACGTCCGTCGGCTATTGGTACCTGACGGCTGGGATCTTTAATCTGAGCAGCGTTCGGTGAAACCCCTCGTGATTCCCAAATTGGCGGAGATGCCGCTGATCGATCATCTGTGGCGCTCGATTAACCAGACGGCCGCTTGGCCCTGGCAGCTGGTGGATCGGCTGCCCGAGCTGCCGCTGGGGTGAAGGTGGGCCTGGAGTTGTTGCATCGCCTGCGGGCCGGCGCTCGTCATTGAGCTGCGCCGCCCGGGCCTCGGGTGTTTCTGGAATCTCGAAATTCCCGAATCCCACCACCATGCCGGGGCTGTGGCAGCGCCGCCGCCTGGTGAGGGAGTGATCACGGTGCACGCTTGCGGCCGGCAGCAGCACTGGCGGCGGCAGGCGCGCGGTGGCACGGAGCGCGCAAGCGGCGATTGCCCGCCCCACCCTGCTGGCCGTTGACCGTGCTCACCAGCTGGGGAGCCGATCCGCTTTCGAGGATGATCTGGCTGCTTTGGCGAGCGCCCTGGAAGCTGCCACAGCTCACGCCTCCGCCCTGCGGTCGGCGCCTCGGTGTGGGCGGTGCCGTCTGCTCCGCCCATGAAGTGGGGCGGCCTGGCGGGACCAGTCACCCGCCCTTCTTGCTGGTGACACCCGCATCCGCCCGAGGGAAGCCGCGGCCGGCGACAGGCCGGGGTGAGGGCCCCATCGCCCTGGCGGCCGGCGCAGCTTGCTGGTGATCAGGCAGGCGATCCGTCGAGGCCAACGATCCTGCGGCGCCTTCGGGCCTGCATCCGAGAGCATCGGAATCTGGGGAGCCTGGCCAGGCGATGCGTTGAACACGGAACAAACCCCGAGCCCGCCAGCGAGAGCCTCGTTGATGTTGGTGCGTGCTGCGGCGCGGTCTCGCCGCCGGTGGCGGCCGGGCGCTGCAGTGGCCGGCCGCTCGGTGCGCACTGATCGAGGCAGCCCCTGAGCTCGGCGGCGCCAAGGTCGGCCAGCGTGCAGCTGGCTGGTGGGGAGATCGGTGCAGTGTCGCGGACAGCAGTAACCCCTGGATCGACCTGTGCGGCCAGTGGGTGGGGCCCCAGCCAGAGCCGCATGGCAGGCCCTGCTCGATCGCCCACGGCATCGCCGCTTCGAATCCGCCCCATAGCGGCCAAGACCGTTTGCTGGTCGTTCGGCGAAAGCGCTGCAGCTTGCCGGGTTCTTCCAGGGCTTTGCCGAAAGGCAGCCACGGCAGGGCCGACTGTCCGACTGGAACGACGCCATGGCGGCGCCTGGCGCGCTTCGAAAGGGAGAAAAGGGGGGGCGGGGGGGGGGGAGGTGCCCAAATTGCCGAAGGGTCACCCACCAGCCATTCCCGCCGCCGCTGGAAACTCGATAACAGCTCACTTCCAGGACTGGATCGACGCCCCTCCCACACCCCCTTCGCGCCTGGTATTTCGCCATTTCTGCCGCGCGTCGCTTCCTCGCCCAGCGGAGGCCCGAGCAGGTGTCGCTGTTGCATGTGCTCTGGGGCCAGGCACCGCTTCCCAGGGCGAGCAGCCCCAACAGGAGCTGCTGCATGGCTGCGCCGGCAGCTTTACCGGCCCTGCTTGGCCACGCCACTGGCGAGGGGTGGTGCGGTGGGCGAGCGGGCGGGCCGTGCCTGCAAAGCGTGGTAGGTCCCGGCAGAGGGCAACTCCCAGAGCTGGGGACCGCTCACCGGTTCTGGTCCAGACGACGGAGCAGCCACTACCCTGCGCGTGCCCTGCGGACCGTGGCTGATGCCGCCGGCGATGGCCGCCTGCTGCACCTTCATTGCCGGAACTGCCCGCCGACACGCTGGAACAATACCAGCGGAAGATTGGCGATGGCTCGCCCTGGCGCCAAGATTAACACCGAGCCCCTGGTGGGGCGCAAGCTGGGGCTCTCGGGAATCGCCATCGGCGTGATCGCCGCGTGGGTGGACTCGTGGCGCGCGCGAGTTGCGAGTGCGCCAAAGCTGTTGGGAGTGCTGGCCGCCTGTGTGCGTCGCTACAGCGCTGGGCAAAGCTGGACGAAGCGGCAGCCAGAAGCGAGGCCGGCTGCTCGGCGATCTGGTGCTACTTGGGAGCCGCAGCCCTGACTCCGGCGGCCTTTGTGCGTCAGGAGCTGGCCGACAGTGCGTTCGTGGGCGGCGCCTATGCCGCGATGGATGCGGCGCGCCGGGCTTGGAAGCCGTTGCGAGACGATGCCCTGCGGCCGACCCCATGCCAGGTGTTCTGGCGGGCACCGACGGTTGGCCGAGCGCTGGCCGGCATTTTCGAGGGAGGCGGAGCGCAGCGGCGAATGACGCTGGGCGAGCAGCCGGTCCAGGCAGACGCTCGACTAGCGCCGTTCCCATACTTGGCAGACAAGCCTCCTGCACACCCCGACGCCATGGCCCAAGCTCTGTACCTGGCTGCTGGCCCTGTTAGCGCCTTCGCACAGCCCCGGATGCCAGGGCCGCCGAGGGCGGCCTTCTGGCTGCGACCCCTTGCCCTACGCCAACGCGGCGCTGGCGGCAATTGAGGCCACCGATGGCGATTCACCACGGACCGCCATCACCCAGGGCTATGTGAACAACCTGAATGCCGCCGTGGCAGCGGACCGGCCTTGCGCGGCCTGGAGGCTCGCAAGCGCTGGCTGAAGCGGCCGTCGCCAGCGCGAACGCGGTGCGCACAACCCGGCGGCCACTGGACACAGCTTTTTCTGGGCCTCGTGACGTCGCCGGCCAAGGGCGGACACCATCGCCCGACTGCGACATGCGACTCGATCCGCGGATTTCGGCTCTTCGAGGCGTCCAGCGCCAGTTTTCAAGGGCGGGAGCAGGCGTCGCTCGGGCTGGGTGTGGCTGTCGTCAATCCGAGGGAACGCTCGAGGGTGGTGAGCACCGCCCAACCAGGACAACCCGCGATGGACTTTGCCAGCAGAAGGGGGGGCCCGCCCCCCCCACAGGGCACGCCGCTGGCTCTGCAAACGATGTCTGGGAGCACGCCTACTACCTCAGTACCAGATACCCGCCGCGCCCGACTACCTCGACGGCCTGGTGGGTCGTGGTGGAAACTGGCCAGGTGGTGTCCGATCGGCTTAACGCCAAAGCAGGCTGCGCCTGGATGCTCAGCGGCTCCGATCAAGCCTGTTCCGATAAAGAGGCTGCAGCCGGCACCTACGGAGGGCCCACTGTCACTGCGCTCCCGCTCCCCGCCGCCGCCTTTGGGTGGTTTCGTGTGCTGCAGGGGCGATCAGGCCTGCTGCTGCCGATCGCCAGTTCCACACCTGGTGGCGCACTTGCAGCCGGATTCCGGGTGATGCTGGAAGATCAAACAGGGCCCTACAGCCGGCCACGAATAAGATTTATCTATGCCTGGTTTCCCAGCCCAAGCAGCACCGAGCGACCAGCTTTCCTCAACGCTGGAGCGCCCCCGGTTCGGCTGAGTCAACCGCGGACAACCGCTGCTCCGTCCCCCGTTCCTGTTCCCAGTCCCATGACGGTGCCCTTTAGAACCCATGGCAGCGCCGGCGATTCCAGAGGCGTCCAAAGCCCGGCCTTCGCTTCATCCCACCGGATTACACCCCCTTGGTTCATCGCCTGGCCCAGGTTTGGCGCTGCCCTTGTTTGCTGCGTTTGGCGCGGCGCCGGCTTGATGGAGGTTTGCGGTCCGAGCCCCTGCCCGCTTGTTCGCCGCATGCCCAGGCCGGCCCCGGATCCGGCTCAGCCTGATACGCCTATTCGCCATCCTCCACACGACCGCTAGGTTGATGGCCCAGTTGGTCGAGGGAGGTACCCCAAGCGGGCCCGCGCGCCTGAAGTGTGCCCCTGGCGCAGCCCGTGCACGGTCCAGTCCTCTACGACAGGGGCATTCCGCTCTGGGGCCGGCCAGACGGCCGGCTGGCAATGCTCTCGAAACTGGGCGGGATCACAATCAACGCGGCAGGGCTCGATCGCCGGGCCCTGAAAACGGCCCGCAACCTGTGCGCCCAATGGCCCTTCCCGCTGGCGATCGCGCCGGGGGGGCACCAAAACCACGGAACTGCTAGGCCCGCTTGACCCGCCTGGCCCAAGATGCCTTCTGGTGGCTTGCGGCTGATCTCGCCGCCGCGGGGGCGGTGAAACGAACGGGTCCGGATCGTGCCCGTGGCCGCGGCAATACACCTGGTGGCTTGCGACTGGAAATACCGATCATCAGCTTCTGGGCCTGATGGAAGACCTGTGGGACTCCCAGCAACGGCGGGCTGCAGCAGAACCCGACGGCCGCTACGGCCGTCTGGATTCACCTGGACCGAAAAACAACTAGCTTGGCCAGCGGAAAGGCTTCTTACGCCAGCCCCCAGTGCAGCACACTGACCAGCCCCCAGGAGGCGACGAACGCACCAGCAGCGCCGATAAAGAACGCCTTTCAGGCCAGGATCGGCGTGACGGGAAGCGGCCCTGGCGCAGGCTTGAGGCCATTTCCAGCTACGCCCAAGGCTCGATCGTGGAGCGCTGCCACCGCATCGAGCAGGCGGGCTGGCAAGCACTGATAACCGCGACGATCTGGAGGGCAGCTCCAGCCCTTGAGCTCAGCCTGGGCCGACTGGAGCGCCAAGACAAGCCGCCATTCCAATGAGAATCACATGCGGCTGGCGAGCAGTTTGCCTCGCATCAGCGGCTCCTATGTGCTGAAAAAACCCAGCATCGACCCTACGGCGAGCTGCCTGCTGATCCTCGGGGGCGATCGCCTGATCCGTAGTTCCCAGCGAAGCGCCCCCCTCGCTGGGCCGCGTGCCGGGTGGCGATCGGGGTGGGGAGTCGATCGAGGTGAAGGTGATCAGTCGGGCTCTATTCCTCGATCGCCGGACCGCAGTCGACCAGCTCACCGCCTTTGACCGCAGCGCTGGAGGCCAGCGATGTCGGCTGGAGCAAACCGCCGAGGCCAGACTCAGGCCGCCAGCGATGGGCTAGGGAACAGCTCGAATTACAGCGATTCGAGCGCTGCGATGTTGCGCCCGAGGGATGTAGCGCATTCCAGGGCGCGGCGCGGGCACGGACTCCGAGGCGGGCCGCAGACCGGACTGATCCCGCAACACTGCCAACAGGCGTTGCACATTGGGTCGTGCCCCCTGGGGTACTGATCCGAGCCAGGCGCCGCCCTTCAAGCACCTCACCGATCAGCGCCGGCATTCGGTGGCACCAGCCGTTTCCGCAAGCCATCGCCCCAGCAAACCCCCCCCCCCCCCGGGGCCAGGACAGACCCTCCACCAGCGACGCAGCAGAAAACCTCGGTGAGCTGCAACAGGGCCACCCGTGTCGCAGTCGGCGTTCATCCGCACCCACCCATTCCACACTCGCGGTCGTCGGAGCTCGCCATCCAGTGACCACGCGCAGCGGGGCCATCGCCACGATTCAGCAGACGGTCTGCTCCTGAGGCGGCAAGCGCGCTCAGGCTTCAGCAGCGGCCTCCACGATCCTTCTCCGTGGCCATACCGGGCCAGTAAGAGGAAACACCGACGGGACCTTGGAAACCGCCTTGGCCAACTGGCGAGTTCGGCCCGTGATCGCGCACGGTGGGGGGGCAGGTTGGCAAACGTCGGGGTCCAACCCGTTGGGGATGACAGCCCAAAGCCGCTCTTCGCGCACCCCAGCCGGGCGAGCAAGCTCGGCCTGCCGATCGGGAGAACACGATCCACCCGGTCGAAACTGGCCAGGTCGTTGCATAGATCTGATAGGTTCTCAGCTGCGGGGTACCGGCCGACAGGTTGCGCAGGGGCCCCGCATCAAAAGGGCCGGATGGAAGGTGGCACCAACGGCCACACCCCAGATGGCTGGCCAAAGGTTCTGGCCAGCCGAAAAACTTTCCAAGGCGGCGAGAGGGCTTGAGGCTTGGGCGTGGACCCACGGTCGGCTTGATGAAGCGTGTTCAAGCGGGATTCGCGTGCAGCTACCGTTTTTTGCGCTCCGGCGCAAAGGCGGATCGTGTAGCTGGGATTTTGACCAAGATTAAGGGGCCAAGGGCCAACCATTTTCCACCGCTGTCCGCCCCTCCGATCCGGGGGCCAAAAACCCGCAACTTGAGAGAAATCGTGTTCTGCCTCTCCCACTTTTTACATTTTTTTTTCCCCTCTTCCCTTTTTTTATTCCTTTTTCTCCTTTCTCTTTTGGTGT
>Ga0163217_1082241_pt1 | contig 12784 bp, 14 predicted proteins | sample SynspAceP_FD_185933 | JGI IMG/M metagenome (GOLD analysis project Ga0163217, IMG submission 185933) | Saline lake microbial communities from Ace Lake in Antarctica - Synechococcus sp. Ace-P (PacBio error correction) | ecosystem: Environmental > Aquatic > Non-marine Saline and Alkaline > Saline ... | reverse complement strand
CAGCGCGCTAGATGGCGATTCTGGCCCTCAACCGATGCGGGCAGCGCCTTTGAAGGCTTTTTCCAGTTGCTTTGTGATTCAGAATCGCTATACGGAACTGAGCGATCAGTTGCGCAGTATCCTTCAAGTCGCCCCATCGCCAAGCAACTGACGACCTGCGCAGCATCAGTTTTCTTGGCGCAATGATGCCTCGAAATTGAGCGTGAAAGCTGAGCGGCGTATTCAGGCCGGCGCCGCATAAAGAGGGCCTTGGCGCGCCTATATTTGAAAGCGGCGCGGCGAACGAGAACCGTGCGGTGATCAGCTTCTCGCCAAGCGGAAAGGTCGCAATCGCCCTGCGTTGATGGGGGCTGCATTTGCGTGCGGAAAAACCGGCCTGGATCTGCCCCGGTCGGCGCTGGAGCTTGTCTTCCCAGACAGCATGCGGTTGAAAAGCCCGGACGAAAAAAACTCGATACCCGCGGTGTCACACAGGAAAATGCCGCCGAACCCAGCGAGCAGAACTGCAAAAGTCTGGGAGTCGGTCAGGGTCCGGAGGTGGCAGCACAAGTCCTACGTGACATTGTGCAGCAAGGGCCGTTGACTAATTTCGGGCCTGCTTGCAGAGCATCGGTCAGGGCAGGCCTGGAAGAACTGGTAGCCTATGTGCGGTGGCCAAAGCGTGAAAGCGGCCACAGCTGGATACCCACCGAGCAGGTGAGTAATTGGCGGACAAGGGTGGCGTGCACTTGCACGCCACGGTGCCAGCCCTGTTGTTGGCGCCGAGCTGTTTTCCGGAGAATCTGAGAGTTGGTCTTTAGGAACTGATTTATGACCAGAAATAAAGCGTCAGGGACGGGCAGGGATCTCGGGATCGGAGCTTCTTGATATGGTCCCCCGGCAGCGACTGCGTGGAAGGAGAGCCGGTGCAGGGTGCTGAATCGGGAGCGCCCGAAGGATGCCCCACGCCTGGCTGGCTCTGAAAGAACCGCAGAGCGCAACGGGACAGCGACCGATGAGGCGTGAGATGCCCCACTGAGGCCCGGCCGGGTGGTATTGGTCTATCTGATGCGCCAGGGCGCCATCATCGCACGCAGGAAACCCAAACTGTACAGTCCCTGGTTCTGCTACCAAACCCAGTTGCGACGGCATCTGGCCGACGTCTATCTGCGGGGGGCCTCGGTAACTGGGATGGGGAAAAAAAAAAGCCCGGGGTGTTGCCTGTTGTTGGTCGCTGCATGAGCAGGAGGGACGCGCAGCGGGAACCAGGCAGAACGGAAACATCAACAGAGGGCGATGACGAGGTTTGTTTCGCTGATCTCCAAGCGGGGGGGCCCCCCCCAAAAAAAACCCCCTTCTTTGTCCCTGTACGGACAACACTGTTTGGCTGCTTGTGCTGCGGCGCCATTAATCAGGAGCGCGAATCGGCCGAGGACAAAAAGGTTGACCGTGGATGTGGAGCGTCTTGAGTCGTACCTGACGCCCTTTCTGCCACTGACCAATCATGCCAAGGCAGACGCAAAAAATCAATGCAGCAATCCAGAGACTGTCAGCAAGAAACTGCTATCAGCTTTACGTGGTCTTCGAGATGACCGCTATGAAATACCCCGATTATCGCTATGTGGTGGCACGCGCTTCCTGGAATCCATTGCTGGAGGATATTCTGCGTGTTGGCCGCGAATGAGACAGATTCCGGTTGAATCCCGGCTGTTGGAGAAGGTACCCGAGCCGCGCCAGAGAAATTTCCGTGGTAAAACGATCAGGGCGATTGCTCGCGAGGTTAACCCATGAATCGCGGGGGCAGCCAGCAGTTTGCTGACACCCTGTTCCAGCAGGGGAAAATACGCCTGGGCCGAACTCACGGTGTTCAACTGGGGCTCCTTCGACGCCTGGCATTCAGCCAGCATCGCGACCCTTTTTGGCACCCTGATTTACCGGTTTGATAACGGGGCGGGGCAAGTCGACTTATATCGACGGCTTGATGGCGCTATGCTGCCCCCCATGCGGGTTAAGGCCACTTTTAACGTTTGCTGCGGCGCAGGAGTGACCGTGCCGACCGCTCTTGCTTGCCTATATTGGCGGCGGTAGCTTTGGGCTCCTCGCACGCGGACCCGGTTCGGGCACCCAACCCCGTTGTCAAAAAAGCAAACGCGAAAGGCTCTGTGGTCACCGGGTTTGAGCGCGCTCTACCGGCGGGCCGATGATGGGTCGGAACTACCCTGGGCCGCACTGTTCTGGACATACTCAGAGCATCCAATGCGCTTTAAGCGATGTGAAACCGCATTTATGTTGGTCGCCAAGCGCAATCTACCGCTCAAGCAGCATTGCTCGATGCCTTTGGCGAGGGCCAACTGCCAGAAGCCTTTGAAACAGTGGCTGCGTGATGATCCGCGCTACCTGTTGCCGATACAATTTCACGATTACAGGAGCTGTATCGCAACCCTGTGCACATGACAAACCGCAAACGCCCCTGCTCTTCCTTGTCTCGAGCGTTGGGGGACTGAAGAATGACGACTGACAAACTGGATCGTTGAAACTGGTGCTGGAACCGAGTTTCAGTGAAGAGGACGTCAAAAAGTTAGTTGATTGAGTTTTGCCGATCTGGTGGCCATCCATGACAGTTGAGTGATTGCCGTGTCAGGTAGAGCAACTTGCAGCGCCTGCCCTCGCTGGCCCGCGATATTCTGGCGGCCAGTGACGCGCTGCATACCGTGCAACTGGAGAAAAGACCATCTGCGCATTTACTTTTCGCGGAGGTTCAGGCGGGGCCTGGCGGGCAGCGCGGATCAAAAACAGATCAACAAAGAATCTGGAAAAAGCTCGAAACTGCCAGCCAAGGATGTGACAGCGCAAGGTGGGCGGACAGTACTCCGAGCTGGTTGAGCGCGGCCCGAAGAGTACCTGCAACAGGGTGGGCAATCAGGTAGAGTCGCTGAAAAAAGACATTTGCCCATGCTGCAGAGAAACTCGGTGAGCTGGTGCGCAAATCCCAAGCTATCAGGCAGGATGTGCGTTCGCTCGGCTGGCAGATACGCTGCTAAGAAGCGGGTTTTTCTGGGAGAACCAACGGCCGCCCAGGGCGTCCCTTGCCAGGATATCGGAACAGCAAGGAGGCGAGCCAGGATAGTTTTGGTGAATCAGCGGCCGTTGGAGCCAGTCAAAACAGGATCTCGCCACTAACGACCATCGAGCAGATCAAGGAGATTTGAAAGCCCTGAAACTCCAACATTGACCCGCCCTTACCAGCTGCTTGCGCGGACGAAGTTGGTGAGGCGTTGACTTTGCGCCCGAAGCAGGTGATGTTTATTGGTGAAACTGCTGGGATGTTGAAGGAAGATTGAAAACGCCTTTGGAAGGCGCCACTGAGCGTGGCCCTTGGGCGCCATCGCACCACAAACTTTGCTGAGGTGCAGCGGATGGTTTAGTCGATTGGTCACTCGCTGGCGTGAATGCCGCCATACCGGGTTGCATGTACGGGTGCAAGGTCGTCCGCAATGCACAGGCAAAACGGCTGCCCCTGAGTTTCTGAGCAACCGGCTTTTCTGCGCAAAACTGTTCTGCGTCAGCACCCCTGGCGGACTGGCTTCAAACATTCATTGAGTCGTTTTGATTTCTGCAGGTGTTGATGGCACCGACATGCTGGATTGGCAACGCCCTTTTCCTGACCCGTGAAGGCTTGGTTGCATCTGCGAAGAACGGTCGTTCGAGAGAAGTGACCTCAGACGCCTCGTATTTGATGATCGCGCCTTTCGTGTTCTGTGACCTTGTGGTTTTTCCAGAATAAAACACACGCGGCTGGCCGCTGTTGAATCAGAAAGGAAGACACAGTCTGAAAAGCGAAATTAGAAGGTCAGAAGAGCCAATAGCGCAAGACGGAATACAAGACAGTGCTCGCCAGGCCATGGAAGAGGTGACTACCGCAAGGCCGTGGCTGCTGAAGTGCGATGTGGCAGGCCTGCCGACTAGGGAGAAGAATATCGTATAGACCCCTATTGGCAAGCCAGGCATGGATTCACTGAAGGCTTGACCTGAACAACTGGTGTAAGTACCAATTTGATTGGAGAGAATACTGGGTTGGCGCTCAAGGTGAGAACTGCATTAGTGTAGTCATGGCCAAACAGGCGTTTGGAAGGCCTTGTGATAGCGTTTAATCCGAAGCATGGAGCCTAGTTGCCAGAAAGCGATCAGGGCTCGCTTTACCCGAACCTAGCTGGATATTGAGCAGGAATGCCATATAGCTGCCGCTGCGACGCTTGCGCATCCGCATGTGGCTCACCGCGATGAGTGCACGTACCCTGCTGGGCCAGCGCAGGTTGATACAAGCGCAACGTCAGCCTGGATGCACAACCAGAGCACCTAAAGGCGCAGGGTAGCGCAAGAGAGACTGGATGAGCCCTGGCATTGGCAAAAAGCAACAGCGGAGTCACAAAGAAACAAAGGGCACGGCGGAAAACACTGCCAATGGCCATCTATGGCTACGTCTGCAGAGGGCTAAGGATCAGTGGCTGCCGGTAGTCGTCGATTGGCCCGTGGGGCTGGCGGCGCTGGATGACTTTCTTTGCACACTTGCAAGAGCTGGAGCGCGAGGGCTTGCCCCGCGCTGGTTGAATGGCACAGATTACGCGAGCCGCCTGAAATAAACAATAAAGACATACCCAGATACGTGGCGCGACATCTAAGACCCAAGCTGGACGCCGAGTTTCAGTGATGACGAATATTCTCTGTGAGGCGGCATTGAGACGATCAACGCCGGTGTGACTAGCGCCGCACCGAGTTTCAATAGGTACGGCAGTCATCTCAAGCTGTGGGCTCCCGGCTCGGGAAAACTACCCGCATGTGCAGGACTTCGATGCGCCACAGCTGCGTGTGCGGTGTGTGGCTTGAAGTCAGGTCAGCCAGGCGTATGCATCATGAGCGGCGATTCCAGACCCTCTCAGAGTAGTAGCCATACTTCGACAGGCCAGTGCTACCGGCACGGCCAGTTCGATTGGAAGAGCTATGCGCCTGCTCGATCCGCGCTATCAGATGACCTTCTATGCTGAAGAGTGGACTCCATCACCCTGAGGTGCGAGGACGTACTGACTCCTCGAGTGGCAAAATCGGGGCGAGGAAGGAGTCCTTCGCGGTGCATGGTGGTGGCTCGGCAAGCCTCGTGCTCGTGATTGTTTCTCTGACCCGGATGCTATGAGCCGACTCATGTGTAAACTGCAGCGTTTTTCCTGGATGAGGCTTTCTCCAATACGGGCGGGATTCGGTCAGTCGCCGCGTCCTGCCGGGATTGTAAATCAGGAGCTGCATCAAGTCCACGTCACCTGAATTACCCCGTATTAAAAACCTCAATTCTGGCCAGAGAGTCGCCCGCTCCCTGTTGAATTGCCGAGCACTGCGAACCCGATAGCCATTGAAAGTCATTTTGTGATATGAGCTAACCTGGGAAGAGATCGAATCTCAACAACTCAAGGCCAGCAGGCAGGGCTTCAGTGAAAAATGAGCGAGTTCTTGCTGAGTCTGGGCACGTGTACAGGCTTAAATGAATTGATTCCTTGCATGGGGGAAAATGTTGTCTTCCGACCGCGATACGCCCTGCAGCATCTCTAGGTACAGGGGAATGGTAGCCAGTAATCGCTCATGGCGCCTGATAGAGCTCGACTGAAAGGCATTGAGCTTGCCCACCTATTGTGACGGTCAAGGCTCAAGCCCGCGCCGAACAATGGTCGAACTGCGCTGTGATTGTGATCTCGCGTGGCCTATTTTTCAGGCGTTGTGTTTGATCGAATGCCTTTAGCTCGATGCTTAATTACCCCTATGCCTCACCCGCTCGAATCGAATGCGCTGGAAAGAACGATGCTAGTCTACCGCAATCTTGCAGACCAAAGGTAACCGGTAAGCCTTATGAAGGTGTGGCTGACGGTCGGCCGCCTTGGCTTAAAGCCCTCGGGGAAGCGTTGAACAGCACACGCATGCCGAGCATTTGCAGGCACGTGTCAGTCCAAGTTCTGCTCAGCCCTTTGCCCAGGGTGCAAGCCCTGCTACTGCGCGCTCTTCTCAACCTCTGTACTGTCTGATTGATTTCCTCGAGGCAGTGAGCCGCTATTAGCAGATCTGATTTTATGGAGCTGAACGCTGCTCAGCCTGATACCCCAATTGCAACCTATAGGATGGGTTGCGGTCGGATTCTGGCGTGCGCTACCGGTGAGCCATGGTGGATACTAAAGTATGTCTGAGGCAGAACTACCCCCTGATCGAACAGGATAGCGATGTGGTTGTATTTGCAGGTGAAGGTCTGGGCGTCTGGCGGTGTCTGTTGGCCTGGGCTGAACTGCCAAGTGGCGAATTCCCAGAGGTTGGCCTAGTGGGTCCAGACATTTTGTGCGAACGCAGCCGACAGCGGTGTTGGCGGTATACCTCTGCGCAGTTGGCAAACTGATACCCTGCTGCGTTTTGAGCGTGCCTCGCGTGTCTCGCTAGGTAGATGGGTGGTTGAAATGTTACAGTCAGGCCTTTGGCCCTGCCGCCGCCTGAACGACACCATTTGCTGTATTTTGGCGGTCAAAATAATCCAATGAGTTAAGTGAGGTGGCAAGAACATTTGCGTGGGTGTTTTAGTTGTCCAAGTGGGCATGGAGCAAAAAACCGTAGGGTTATCTGGAAATGCCGGTGATATCGACTCAGCCAGGGTCTGTGCATTTTAGCTGGACGCCCAAGGCGCAGGTGCTTTCGATTCAGACCCTGTCCGCTGATAGAAAAAATGAACGAATACACGACTGTCTGAGTTTACCAGATCGGATGGTAGATGAGGGCCGCGGTCGGGTGGGTTTGAACCAACAGAGCTCAAGGTGGCATGAACGTCAGTTATTTCAATCACATCTGCGAGTGCGGGGTAAATTTCGGCAAGACAAGGGCTGGAGCAAGAGCGAAATTCTTTGCCCTGAGCATGTTGGTTGAAGCGTTGAGATTTTTGAGATCGAATCAGCCATGATAATTGACCATTGCCGCGGCTACCGACATCTAGCGCCGGCCCGCCAAGCCGTTTATTCTGCCCGCTCGCCTTCCGATTGGCGGTCTGCTGGGACCGGAAGGTGCCACCCATATCATCTATTTGGATGATTTTGTGTTCTGAGACAATTGGTACCTAGACTCATGATCCTGCCCTTAGTGAGGTTTCAGCCGAAAAATAAGTCCTGCATCCAGTCAAACAGGGTGTCGCTGCTCAGCTCGGCTGTCGATCTATCTGTTTAACTCGCGCTCACTTCTTCTTCACGCGATAATCGAAACTAGGTTAGAGCACCAGATACCTGGTTGCTTGAGCATGCAAGAAACCGAGGTTTGATGCGCCGTTGCGTGCCGCAAGGGCAGTCGAGGGTGATCACGTCGGCGAGGCCTATGCCTGCAAATCAGCGTCATGCGCTTGGTGGTCTCATCTTCCACTACCGTGGGTTGAATATGTTCTTGCGAATGCCTGTGAGATGTCGGGCATGGCAATACGCTGTACCTCTCGTATCGAGAGGTTTTCAAGGGAGCTTTCTGCATGGGCGCATCTGGAAAGTAAGCCAAATCTGCCGTTGCCTGCTTTGGTGGCATAAGAAAGAATCTTCGGGGTGATTTAATTCGCACCCAACCCGACCAGTCTTGATCGGCGTTCCGGCCTGCGAGAATATTCATGCAGCCAGGCTTTGTCCGATTCTGATAGCGGTGTTGGGTGCCGTTGGAGAGCCAAGAGGAAAAGGTGATATGTTCACGGAAGCCTGGTGAGTACGTAGGTTGGTCCACCATGCTATTTACAGGACTGCACATTACCATGTAGTAATCCGTAGTGAGGATGACTAAAAATCGGAATCATGTCCTGCATAAGAGATACCCTATCTGCACAGCCCCGTCTGGATTCTAAAAAGGCAACACAAGCGCGAAAAATAAGTGCTCACACTTTACAATGGGAACATAGCCGAGCGCCTTTAAAAAGGCCACAGTTCTGGTGTGCGCTCCTGCTTCTTTCTAGGTTAGTCTTAAGGTCGATTGCTGGGTTATGGCCGGTTGTGAGTGGATGGGATACCGAGGCGCGCAGCAGTCTGCGATTGCGGTGCCTGCAAAACATACTGGGCCTCTTCGGGCTATCCCTCGAGGGTGAAACCCTGAATGTTCGGGTCGGCTGCGCTCATCGCTGTCGCGGCGCCTGGGTTGAGCGCTGATGGCAAGTCCCAACCCCGCAGTGAAGGCTATTGCGGAGCTGCTATTGGATTGCGACCGCAACGCCGGTCAGGCCGCTGACGCTGGACGGCCTCTGCGCCTGGCTTTCCAGGTTTTTCCCGTCCCCGATGATTATGTTAATCCAGTTTTGCTTGAGGCGCGGTCCGCAGTTAGAGGCGTAGTTGCGCGGCTCATGGATGCCCAAATTTGCATAGACCCGGTGTGGGTCAGGGTCGGCTAAGGAGCGAGCCGATAGCCTAATAGCATTAAAATCCAGGGCCCCGCCACGTGCTCTGGATCTGGTGAGCCGCAGTGAAGAATTTCATGCAGTTGGTGTGTGAACGCAGCCGTGTTAGCTCGACTACATCTGGAGCTGGACCCTGGTCGCGCGGGTACCGTGCTTGCATTTACTTCTGGTTTATTATACCCTTGCCACCCGTTTGATGACAGTATACGGCTAACCGCCTAGGAACGCGTCGCGCTTACCGATTATGGCGTTGGCCCCAGAGCGATGGCCAGGCAGCATGTCTGTTCTACGCCAAGGTCGGCCAGTATTTCTGGAATACCGAACTCAGGACTATTACCGCAATCTAGTGATAATCCAGGCAAGAAAGGGCGGGCGCATGCGACATAAATCACCCGCCTGGCTGGAAATCGGTTTCCCTCCACTACTCTGCTGAACAAGGTCTGAGCAGGCGATTGTCTTGTTCGCTATTGATCGCGTTGCTGGCCAAGACACGTTTCTGGCAATCGCATTCGCCCGACGGCCTGGCTATCCGAACAGATCAAGGTGCTCAACCGCTTGGCTTGTCTGATGTGGAGAGAATGGAACTCTCCAGTGCCTTGAGAAACGGCATCAGTGTCGGAACTGACCCGTTAGTTAATGAACAGGAACCCAGTTGCGAAAAGTCTCCATGACGACGCCACGCCCGGCACCCTGATTCTGACCTGTTGGACAAGGTAAATGTTGGAGCCATATAGACCGGGACGGGCGGGGCGGGTTTTTCCAGTACCTACGCAAACCTTGGGTATATCGGATCTCAGGCGATAAGCTAGCGTGGAATGCGCAAAATTGAGCGGATGTCAGCATAACAATCAGTCTACACATGCCGGGCAATCATAATGGACCTGGTTAACTACGTCGGCGGAATACTCAGCCCCGACAGAGTTGCCCTACTCTGCTGCGCCAAGCAAACCGATTCCCTGAATATCTCAGCGTCCTTGTTGCGCAGTGAGATTGTTCGGCTCGGGTTGTGTTAGTAAGAAAGTACACGATAGTGCCTGATATGTTTCAGAGTGGACCCGTTGCTCGAGCGAAGCAGGCTGACCCACTCGCCTCAGTGTGGCAAGAGTGGTGAACTGCAATCGAAGTTTAGAATCAGCGCTTCCGTGTCCTGTTCCTTGTGCACTTGTCTAGTGTCAGGTCTGACCGCAATCTGGTTCTCAAAAGCTCCAATTATGCCACTTCGGGCCTGAATCCGGCCCTTTGCTCCAGATGATATAGGCGACAACATTGGCTGCCGTGTGAGCCATGGCCGGGTCTATTAACCACCAAGAGTTCTGGTGTGGGGCATTCAGATTTGTCTTCGCGCGAAAGCCAAGTCAAGAAGGTGAGTGCGTATATTTCTGGCGAATAAAAGCCAGGGCGTATGAAACCCTCGTGCCGCAGTACGCCATAGTGCCTGGTATGACATGCGCAAACGGCACTGATGCTAGTGAGCCTCGTCCATATTGTTAGGTGGTCCTTCTCTGAAACTAATGTGGCCTAGGCAACAGTGTGGTTTTCGTATATTGCTGCGATCAGCCAAACGCCGGATTTGCAGGCCTCGCGTAACCGCCTAAGGCGTTCGTCACGTGAACGCTCAGTGCAATTACCCAGATCGACAACACGAAAGCAAAGCCCATAAAGCCTGGTCTGAGTGGCAAAGCGGACTTATTGGTCGGGCAAATCCAGCCAGTGCGCTGGGTGCTCTGAAAAGCAATGCATCGAAAGGGCGAATTCAGTGCCGCTGTGTCCAGGCAAACGGTGAACATCGTATAGCAAGACCGATCCGGACCTGAAGATAAACACAATGAGACCTCCTGAATCCATACCAGCAAAATCCGGCGGATGACCATTTCTCAGTGTTGTACCTCGACACCGGGTGATAATTTGTTCCCCAGCATGGCGTACAGACCGACCCAACTAATTCCACCTCAGGGGTGGCCACACTCGTCTGCCATGCTGCCAGCAGTCGGTGTTTGACGCTGACAGGGTTTCCGCGACCACTTCTTTGAGGACGGCCAAATGTCTGCCGCACAATCAGGTCTTGCCCGTAGGCAGGTATACTGTATTATAATTCGCGAAGGCTTGGAAAGAAACTCGTGGACCCGGGCCTGCGTTACTGCCTCGGTGATGGACGTCTCGTTCACCGTTGATGTTGAAGTTCAGGTGTCATGCGTCATGTCGCTTAACTCTGCATCCCATGAGGAGACAAGCTCGCTAAGCGCGCGATCCAAACTCCACAAATTGCAAAAGATACCAACTTCGGAAATTTCACTATCAGTCTTACATCAGCTTAAGGCCCAGATCCAACAGTATCATGGTATGATAAAGCCGCTCCACTATGCACACACCGGAGATTACTGGACAATGTCCAAGAATCTGTTTGCTCGAGCCTCATCTTACATAACTCGCCAGCCGAACCTGTCTCCAATCGCATCGTTTCGATGGCCTCCGCGACCGTTCTCGCGCGCCCCCGCATGCGCTCGCAATGTGCCGGGTACCCTGTTTGAATTGCCGTTAAAGGATACTCAATGCCCGACGACTGCCTCTCAATAGCCGGGTTGATTCAGCGAAGCGACCAGGTCGCCCGAGGGCCAGGTTTACGCCTGTGTGACGCCGGGCGATAACCACAGCGACGAGCCAGGTGAGGGCTGGACCCATGGGGTGTGGACCGCTAAGTGCAACGCCTGCGGGATCGCATATTCATGCAGACTGTTCGTGGCACGTGGGCCGTATCTCCGCATCCGCTGTTGCAGACCACTCAAAAAACCCCAAACGGCGCAAGACCGGTCAGCCCCCTCGGCGTATTCCAAGCCCAGGCGACTGGCTTCGTCGTCGACCCCGATGGCACGCCGGACAAGGAACGCACAAGCCATGCCCCGCGCGCTGGAAACCAGCGAAATCGCCGCTGTGATCGAGTCTGTGCCCGCAGCAGGCACCCGCCGCCACGCGATGTGTAAGTCGGTTTTTGATGGCGTTGAGGTCCACCGCTGCCAACGGCTACCTGCTCGGAACCAGTTCCTGTGCTTCCAAACAGCAACAAGCGCACCGACAACTTTATGGCGGTAGCCTGGAAAACCGCGACGTCTGGTGCTGGAAGTTACTGGGACGCTCGGGTATATGCCTCTAGGCTGGGATGCAACAGCGGGCCGTGGGAGGCTTGCGCCTGTCGCCCATGGGGCACCTTCAACGACGTGGACGACGCCCAACCCGCTGGAAACCTTCAAGCTACCTTGCTGAGCAACTGAAAAAAGCAGAAAGCTGGCCTATGTGCACAGTCAACAAGCCGGGGACTGGGCCGGCGTACCTATGAGGTTTCTTTGATGAGCTGTTTCCAGCAAATCTGCGCAAGGTCTCCCCGGCACCATGAGTTTCATTGTGTGTAATGGCCCCACAACCCCGAGTTCCGCCGCGCGAACCTTTGGCTAGTGGCGACGCCGAATCTGATCCGCCTTCGGCCGTGGCTATAGTGAGCCAAACTCGCGCGAATACGGTCAGCGAACGCATCTTCCGGGTATTTTCGCGAGTGGAACAAGCTGGACGCCCAGCACCTGATACGGTTGGGTTTTGTGTCATAAGTGCATATACCGATTACCCAGCACTGAGCTGAGCGTTATCCGGAAACAAAAAGGGGTTTGCGGATTAAAGCCCAGACGCCCCTAATCAAACGATCAGAAGCTCGTAGTGATACAGTAATAGCAGGCTGGACGAAAGCATATTTCAGTTATCAGCCGACATGCATGCGTCTCTAACTTGTTGGGCCGGATCTCGACGTCGGCGACCGGCGAAGAGTTCGAAGCCGGGCACTAGGCCGTACAATCAGGTTTTGTAACCGCCCGTGCTCGCCGCTCTCCTCACATCTGAGTTAAGCGGCTATGTGCGGTGCAGCTGAAAGGTTCCAACAAACAGAAAAAGGCTGTTCGCTGCAGCTTGTTACCATCGGAAAAACGGATGGTTCTTGATGGGACGAAGTACAACAAGTGCGCGGCTTTGGATTCCACGCTGGGGTAGCCGGCTCCACCGAAAATGGTCTGGATCCAGGTTCCCTAACAGCGATTGTGGCTCAGACTTCGTCACGGGGTTCACTGTGCGAGAAAAGCATCAGAGTAGCTTCTTTATCGGTTTCATAGCATCGGAACTTGTTGCAAGTGCTTCCTCCAGCGCTCGTGTATCGGCCCCCTCGCGGTGCGTTGGTAGCGTGCCGCCGGGCTGCGCTTCGGGGTCGGTCAATAGGAACCTTCGTCGTTTAGCGTTGCAGCAGGCCAGGAAAGTCTGCCGCATAACGGCCACGATATCTACCAGCCGCGCCCACTGCGGCCATCCAGTGGCGGGGTTGTTGTGCGGCTTTGACGAAAC
>Ga0163217_1024176_pt1 | contig 12784 bp, 46 predicted proteins | sample SynspAceP_FD_185933 | JGI IMG/M metagenome (GOLD analysis project Ga0163217, IMG submission 185933) | Saline lake microbial communities from Ace Lake in Antarctica - Synechococcus sp. Ace-P (PacBio error correction) | ecosystem: Environmental > Aquatic > Non-marine Saline and Alkaline > Saline ... | reverse complement strand
GGGTTTGGTTTGATTTTTGAGAATCGGGGCTTGGTGTGTTGCTTTTGTTGAATTGGAGTTGGGTGTGTGAGGTTTGGTGGATATTTTAGGAGATGGGTGGGTGGGTTGGGTTTTTTCGTTTTTCTGTGCTTTTTTATTTATGGTTGTTTGTGGGTATATTCGGTTTGTAGTTTGGGTTATTAGTTGTGTTTGTGTTGGGGGGTTTCGTTGTAGGGTTTGGTGTTGTTTGTCGTGGTTTTGCTGGGTGTTGGGTTTAGAGGTTTGGTGCTGAGGTTTTGTAGAGTGTATTCTCTTTTTTTCTGTTTTTGTTGGGGTTGTTGGGTGTTAAGTGTAGTGTTGGGAGGTGGTTTGGTGTGGTGTGACGTGTACATGGGGTCAGTCGTCTTGGTGGTGATTGTTTTTAGGGATTTGTTGTTGTTGGTTTTTGTTTGAATTTGGTGGTTATTTTTTTATATTGTTTTTTTGGCTTTGGTTTTTCTGGGATGATTGTGTTTTATTGTATGTTGTGCGGGGTTGTTGGTGTTTTGGGTATGTCGAGATTGTTAGGCTTTGATTTGCGTTGAGAGTCGGTGGCGTTGAAGTTTTTTTTGGATTCAGAGGTTTCTTTCCGAATTTTTGGTTTTGTGTGGTTTTGTGAGTTTAGCTGGATGGTGTTTGTTATTGTTTGTTGCGATATGCTGTCTGTTTTTTGAGTGGTTTGATCATGATCGTGTTGGTGTTGGGAGTTGTTGGTCGGGGTTTGTGTGATTTGATTCTGTCGTTTGATTAGAATGTCTTTGTTGGAGTGCGCCGTCGTTGAATTTGTGTTTGCATTCGTGAATAGTACGTGTGTTGTTCTTTTTGCTTTGTAAGGTATTGTGTATGGTGTTTCTTTTGTTTGGGTACGTTTGTTGATGGTGTGTGTTTTGTTGGGGGCGTTGAGAAGGGTGCGTTTTAGTTGGTGCTGTGTTTTTGAGGTTGGCTTTAGGTAATGGGTGTTTTTGCCTAGGTTTTGTTAATTATTTGGAGTGGTAGGGGTATGGCTCGAGGGTAAGTGCGTTGTATTGGGTTTGTGTCTTTTGGGTTTTGGGCGAGTTGGAGGGTGTATGTTCTTTAGGGATTTTGTTGTTTGTTGTTAATTTTATCGTCTATAGTGCGGTTGATTATTATGTTGCTTTGTAAGTATGGTGTTGATTGGTTTTGTAGTTAGACCGATAGTATTTCGGGTTTTTGGGATTTGTTATTAGGTGGTCATGTTAAGTTTTTGTTTTTGAGGTTTTGTTGTTTTGTGTGTTTTTTGATTTTGGGTTAGTGTGGGTGTATGTACATTGGGAATGCGGGCTGGCGTTTGTGTTTTTGATGATTTGGAAATTTAGGTTTGGGGCTAATGGGGGATTTACTTTCGTTGTTGTTATGTTTGGGTGCTTAGATGTTGGGTTAGGTAGGATATTTTATGATCTATGTAGTTTGTTTTTTGTGGTTTGTTATTGGGTTTTGTGGGGTTTCTGTTGATCAGGTCGTGGAAGGATGTGTTTGTTCTTTTTATTTTGTAAGGTTTTTGCTGTGTTGACGTTTGGTTGTTTTTGTTCTTTGTGTGTTTTTGGGTTAGACTGGGGTATGTGTGTCGGTTTGTGATTAAGGTGTTTTGATATGTGTTTGGGGTTTTCAAGCGGGGCAGGTTGGTTGTGGTTTCGGTTTTTTTGTTTTTGGAGTGGCAGGTTGATTTTTGTTTTGGCATATGGGTTGTTTTTTGCGCTACTGGGTTGTGTTCTTATTTATGTGTATTATGTTTCAGGTTTTTATTTTGGGATGGGTGGTTGTGTCTTGTATGTCTTTGGTTGTGAGTGGTTGTTCTTGGTGGTATTGATGTTGCTTATGTTAGTGTCTTTTGTAGGCTTTGTTCTTACTGTGGTTGGAGTTCGGTAGTTCTGATCGTTTCTTATTTCGGATTGTTCGGTGTTTTCTTGGTTGGATTTTGTTTGTGGAAATCGTGTGGTATGAGGGTTTATTAAAGTGAGGGTTTGGTTTTGGAATTGACGTTTGAGATGAGTGGTAACTTTTGGTTTTTTTTGTTTGTGTGTGAGTTAAGGTGTTTCGTTGGTTGTTGTTCGGTGATTTGGTTGGTTTAGCTTTTTTGTTGATTATTTCTTTTTATTTCTTGTTGTTGTTGGGGGGGTGGTAGCGTTGGTTGGTTAGGGTGGAGTTTGTTGTTGTTGGATTTGCGGGCGAGGGGTTTGGAGGGGGGTGGATTCTTTCGTTTAGTTTTTGACCGAATTGGGTTGTTGTGGTAGTTGTTTTTTGGCTTTTGTTTAGTTGCGGGATTTGGTTGGGTGGCCGGTGATTGTTCAGGAACTCGGATGAAGTCGTTTGTGGTTTTATTGTTGAGTTGTTGAGTATTGGGGGTTTATTTTTTGGTGTTGGTGTTAGGGTTGATGAGTTGGTCTGGGGTTTTTGTTGTTTTTTGGGAGGGGGAGAAATTTTGGGATTTATTTTTTTTTGTAGTGTTAGGATTTTGTTGGGTGTTTGAGGATTAGGCTGTTGGGTAGGTGGTCGCGTTGTTGAATTTGGTCTGTTTTATTTTTGATTTTTCCGTGGGTGAGAGGTGTTTTGGGTGCTTGTTGGGGATGACTCGGGTTTTGGTGTTGGTGTGGGAGGGGTGAAGTTGGGATTGGGTTGATTTTGTCGTGTGGGCGGTTTGGTTAAGAGGGTTTGTGAGGTATTCGGTTTGGGTGTGTATTGTTAGGTTTGGGTTGGTTGTAGCGGTTATTGAGGGGGGTGTGATTGTTTTTGGTTTGTGCGTGGTTTCTGTTATCTTCCTATTTTGTGTTCGTGAGTAAAGTTTATGGGTGTTTTAGTTGATATTTTTTTGTTATGGGGGTGTGTTTTTGTTTTGTTTTGAGTGGTGGGTGTGTTCTGGTTTTGTTGTGGATTTTTTGGTGGTCTGTTGATTGGTGATTGTGTGAGGGATTTGAGGTTTGTTGGGTTTTTTTTTATGGGAGCTGTATTGTGGGATTGTTTGTTATTGTTATCTTTGTTTTTGATCATTTTTTGTTTGTGTGTGTTGATGGAGGTGGGGCTGGGGTGGGGGTTGGTGATTGGGTTGTGTTGGGTATGTATTGTTATTTGTCGAGTACTTCTTACTTGTGCTGTTTGGTTTGGACTTATTTGTTATTAGGTTTGTTTGTTGAGTGTTTTTTGGTGTTTCTTTAATTTGTGTTGGGTGTGTTTTGTGTATTGGTGGTTATTGCTTGTTTTTGGTTAGTATTTTTGTTGTGTTGGTTTGGGGTGTATTTGGTGGATGTTTGTGGTGGTTGGGGTCGGTTTGTGCTTGTGTTGGTTTATGGTTTGGTTAGTTGTTTTGGGTGGTGTGGAATGTGTGAATTGTTTGTGGAATGGTATTGTTGTTTGTTTGTTGGTGTTTTTTGTGTTTGGTTTTTTGTTGGTTTTGTAATGTTTTTTTTTTGGCTAGGTTTGGGGTTGATTGGGTGGTGACCGGCATGTGGTTTGTGCGTGCGGTGTGTTTTGTTTTTCGTTTGTGTGTTAGTTTGTATTCGATTATGAGTTTTTGTTTGGGATTGGGTTTTTGTTTGTGGGTGTAGTTTTGTTTTTTAGTATGGGTTGGTGGTTGTTGGCTATTAGTTGGGGTGTTTTTGGTCGTGGGTTGTTGTTGTTGTATGGTTGTGGTGGGTTTGGGGTTAGGGTTGCGTTTGGGGTTTTGATCTTGGTTTTTTTTGATGCTTTTTTTAGTTTGGGATGTTGTGTTTGGAGAGGGTTTGGGTAGGGTGGTGTGGTTTGTGGGTATGTGTGGTGTTCTGTGGTGGTTGTGTGTGGGAGTGGTTTGAATTGGTGTGGTTATGTTTATTGATATGATTGGTGTTTGTTGTATTGTCTTTGTTGTTTGGTTTTTTTGTGTTCTTGGGTTTGTATTGGTTGTCTGGGGTATCGTTTGTTTTTGGAGTTGGGCTTGGTCGGTGATTTGTTTGATTGGTTGAGGTGTGTGGGTTTGGAATTGGTTCTTTTGAGAGTGGCTAAGGTGGGTTAGGGTAATTTAGGTTCGTTTTGTGTGCTTTTTCTTATGGGTTTTGGTGAGCGGTTTGGTTTGTATTGTTTTCGTATTCGTTGATTGTTTGTGTTCGGGGGGGTTGGGTTGTGGTGATTTGGTGTTGTTGTGTTGTGGTTGTGGGTGGTGTGTGGGTTGGTTTGGTGTGGTCGGATTGATTGTTTTCGGGTTTTTTTCTTTCCGTTGTTGTGTTGGAGTTGTTGGGCTGTTGGATGTGGTGTTGGGGAGTTTTTAGGTGTGAGGTGTGGGTCTGTAATGAAGTTTACGTCGTTGGTTGGTTGTGTGGTGTGTTTTTTGGGTTTGGTGGTGTTGCGGTTTATTTAGTTTGATTTGAAGTGGTTTTCTTTTATTGTTATTAGTTGCTTTATGGTTTTGAGGTGTTGATGTTTTATTGTAGATGTAGCGGGTTTCGTTGGTGTCTTTGGTTTCAATGTAGTGGTAGTGTTTAGTTTCTTTGTGGGGTGGTGGGGTTGGTTATTTATGGTTCGGGGTTTATTTGAATTTTTTAGGTTATGTGGTGGCTTTTGCGGGTTATGTTGTGTGGGTGTGTTTTTTGTGTTCGCTGTTTTTGTTGTTTGGTGGGTTTGTTGTTGTGTTTGGGGGTTGTGATGAGAGGGTTTTGGTGTTTGATCATTGGTCAGTTGGATTGCTATTTGGCTGCGTGGGTTGTTGAGATTTGTGTTTTGTTTAGGGTGTGTGTGTTCGTAATATTTTATGGTTTGTTGGCATTTGTCGATTTCGATTGTATTTTTTGTTTGGGTTGTTTGTTTGGTTGTGGTATTGTGGGGATGAGGGTGGTTTCTGCTTTAGGGTCGCTGTGTTTTTGGTGTTGGATTTTGTATGGAGTGTTTTTTTTTGTAGGATTTTTGATTTTTGCGTGTGGGTGATCGGTGGTTGTGGTGTTTTGGTTTTGGGTTTTTTAGTGGTTAGGTGGTTGGGTGGTGTTAGTTTTTTGAGCGTATTTGTTTTTGTTGTTATTTATGTATATTACGAGTGGTTGTTTTGTGTTGTTTAAGTAAGATATGGTGCTTGGATAGGCTTTTGTGTTCGGTGGTTTGTGGTTTATTGATGGGTTTGTTTTGGTTGGTTGGTGTTTTTGTTTTGGTAATTGTTGTTTGGTGTATGTTTGGTTTGGATTGTTGTGGGTTTGTGTTGGGTGGAGGGTGGTTTTATGCATGTATTTTGGTTGTTGGGGTGTGGTTGGGGTTATAGGGGATTATTTGTATTTGTATGATTCGGTGTTTGTAGTTAGGTTGTGTTCTTAGGGATATTTTAAAGTGGTTTTGTTTGTGCGTTTGTATTTGGGAGTATTTCTAGTGGCTTTTGATGAGAGGTAAGGGATGTGTTTTAGGTTCATTTTTTTGTGGTTGTATTGTCTTGTGTTGAGTTTGAGTTGTTTTTAGTTCTATTTGGTGTTTTTTGGGTAGATGGGGTTTGTGTGTTGTGTTGAGAGTTGCTTATTTGTTCGTGTTTTGGTTTGTGGGGGTGTTCTGTGTTTGGTTTTTTTGTTTTTGGTGGGTTTGTTTTTGTTTTGTTGTCCGGTTGTATTTTTTAGTGTATTGGTTGTGTTCTTCTTTTGTGTTTATATGTTTATTCTTTTTATGGGTTGGGTGGTTGTTGGTTTGTTGTTTTTAGGTGGTGAGTGTGTTATTTGGTGTTTGGTTGTTATGTTAGTTGTTTTTGTGCTTTGTTTATTTTTATAGTTTTGGGTTGGGTGTTTAGTTAGTGGTAATCTTCAGTTTGTTGGTAGTTTTTTTGGTTGGGTTTTTGTCGTGCTGTAGTGGTTGGGGAGGTTTATATGGCGGCTTGGTTTGCTTGGTTGGGATGGTGGGTATTTATTTGATTTTTTTTGTTTTTCGCTTGTGTGGTTGCGGTTTGTTGGTTGTTGTTGGTAGTTAGCGTTCGCGTGATTTTTTCGGTTTTTTCTTTTTTTGTTGTTGTTTGTTGGGTGGTGGTGGTGGGATGGGTAGGGGTTGTTGTTGTTGGTGGGAGGCGTTTTGGGAGGGGGGGGGGAGTTTTTGTATTGTTTTGGCTTTGGTTGTATGTGAGTGTTTGTTTTTGAGCTTCTGGTGCTTGCGGATTGGTTGGTGCGGAGTTTTTAGATCGAGTTGGTGTTTGTGGTTGTATTGGTTGGGTCGTGGTTTCGGGAGTCTTTGTTTTGTGTGAGATGTTTGGGCTTGTGGTTATGGTTGGAGGTTTTGTTGGTTGGGGTGGTCCTGATAGTGTAAGGTGTTTTGTTGGGTGTTTTGAGTTTAGTTTGAGGTGGGTGGGTTAGTTGAATGTTGTGGTTTTCTTTTGTTTTTTGGAGTGGAGGTTAGTTTGGGTGTGTCTGGGTTATTTAGGCTGTTTTTGGTTGTTAGTGTGGGGGCGTGGTTGGGTTTGTGTGTTGTGGTTGTTGGGGGTTTGGTTTGGGGTGTTGGTTTTGAGGTTTTAAGGGCGTTGTTTGTTACGTGTTTGTGCGTTGGTTGGTTGGCTTTTGAGAGTGGGGCGTGAGGTTGGTTATTGGTATTGTTTTGTGGATTTTGTTTAGTTTGTGTTGTTTGTTAGTAGGTTTTTGGGTGTTTTTATTGTTTTTTTTTGGGGGGCTGTGTTTTTGATTTTGGTGATTTGTAGTGTTGGGTGTGCTTTTGTTTTGTCTGTTGGTATTTGAGTAGGTTTGTGATTGGTGGTTGATGGGCGTTTAGGGGGTTGTGGGTTGTGTTAGGGTTTTCATTTTTTTGGAGATGGTGGTTTTGATGGGTTGTTGTTTGTTTTTTTGTTTTGTATTTACTTTGTTTGTTGTGTTGTTGCGGGTGTGGGTGGGTTTAGGGGGTTGGTGTGTGTGGTTTGGTGTTGGGTTGTTTGTTTTTCCGGTTTTTTGATTGGGTTCTTGGTTGAGGTTTCTTTATGTTTTTTTTGGTTTTGTATTGTTGGTGTTTTTTGGTTGTTTGTTTGGTTTGGATGTTGTATTTGGGTAATTTGTGGTTTTGTTGTTTTATTTTTGCTGTTGTTTTTGTTGTTGTTGGGTTGTTGTTTGGTTGGTGTTTGTGGTAGTGTTAGAGGTGGTGTTTTGTGTTTGTGTGGGTTTGCGTTTGGTTGTTTTATTGGCTTGTGTGGTTGTGTTTGTGTGGGGTGGTTTGTTGGTTTGTTGTGTTGTGTATTGTTTGTTTTTTTTTGTTTTGGTGTTTTTTTTGATGGTTGGGGTTGTTGGGATGGTGCGGTGTCGTTTGTGGGTGGGTGATGTTTTGTTTTTTAGTTTGTGTGTTTTGTTTGATTGTGTTTTTTGTTTGGTTGGTTCTTGTTTGTGGAGGGTGTTGGTTTTTGTTTTGGGTTGCGTATGGTGTGTTTGGTATGTAGGTGCGCGCGCTGTTTTTCTTGGTCGTGGAGTTTGTTGTTGGTGGCGGTTGTGGTGGGTTTTGGTTGGTTTTGGCTTTTTTGTTTGGGTTTTTTTTGATCGTTTTTTTGGGGGGGTGTTTGGTTAGTGTTTGGGCTGGGAGTGAGTGTGTGTTCAGGTTTGTGTGGTCTTTGGGTGAGTGGGTTGTGTGTGGTTGGTTTGATTGTGGCGGTTTGCTTTTTGATGATGTTTGTGTTTGTTATGTCTTTGTTTTGTTGTGTTTTTTGTGTGTTTTGGGTTTTGTTTGGTTTTGGGTTTGGGTTTGATGTTTGGTTGGGGAGTGTGTTTGCTTTTGAATTGGGTTGGGTGTGTGGGTTTTGAGTTGGTTTTTGGATGGAGTGGGTTGGGTTAGGTATTTTTTGTTTGTGTGTTTTTTTTTTGTTTTGTGGGTTATTCGGTTTGTTGTTTGGGGTCTGTTTGTGTTTGTTGGGGGGGTTTGGTTGTGGTGGTCTTGGTGTGGTTGTGGTGTGGGTTGTGGTGCGTGTTGGGGTTTAGTGTATTGGTGTGTGGGTTGTTGTTGTCGGTGGTTTTTTTTTTGTGTTGTTGTTGTTGGAGGTTTGTTTTTGGTGTTAGATGTGGTGTGGGGTGGTTTTTTGGTGTGGGTGTGAGGGTCTGTATGGGTTGTGTTGTATTTGGGTGTGGTGTAGATTTGTCGGGATTGTTGGTGTTGGTTTTTGTTTTGTTGGTGGTTTTTTTTTGTTTTTTGCTTTGGTTTTTCTGGGGTGATTGTGTTTCTCTGTCTGTTGCGGGAGCGTTGTTGGTGTGTTTGGTAAAATTTCGGGTTAGGTTGTGTTTTGATTTACTTGGGTGGTGGGGTTGAAGATTTTTTGGGTTAAGGGGTTTTTTGTTTTTTTTTTTGTGGTGGGATTTTGTGGTTTAGTTGACTGTTTGGGGTGTCTTTGTTTGTGTTGTGTTATGTTGTTTGGTGGGTTTGTCGATTTGGTGCTTTGGGTTTGTAGTGGGGTTTTGTGTTTTTGATTTTGGTGTTGGATTGGTGTTTTGGTTTGGTGGGTGTTGCTTTGGTTTTGCTTATGAGGTGGTGTGGGTTAGTATTTTTGTTTGATTGGTTTTGTTGTATACGTTTGTTTGTTTGTTTGGTGTTTGTTGTGGGTGTGGTTTTAGTTGGAGTGTTGGGAGTGCTTCTGTTGGTAGTGTAGTTTTGGGCGTTGTTTGTATGGGTGTTTTTTTGCTAGGGTTCTTTGATTTTTTTGGGTGTGGGTTTCGGTTCGTTGGTTGTTTTTGGTTTTGTTGTTTTTGGGGTTTTGGGTGGTTGGTGTGTTGTTTTTGGATTTTTGTTGTGGTTTGTTATTTCTTGTGGATGGTTTGATTATTGTGATTGATTTAGGTGTTTGGTGCTTGTGGTTTGTGTTGGTGGTTTGTACGGGTTTTTGAATGGGATTTGTTTCATAGGTTGAGTCGATGGTTTTTTTTGGTTGTATGTTTGTTTTGGTGTTGACTTTTTGGTTTGAGTTAGTGTGGTCTTAGTTCGTTGGTGGGGGGCGGTTTTGCTGTATTTTGGTGTGTGGGGGTTGGTATTGGGCTTGGGGGGTTTTTAGTCGTTGTTATGTTGGTGTTGTGTTGGCTTGAGGGTTTTGGTCATTTTAAGGGGGTTATTGTGGTTGGTTTTGGGTATGTGGGTTATTATGGGTGGAGAATTGTTTATTTTTTATTTGTGGTTTTTGTTTGTTGTTGCAGTTTGAGTTGTTTTTGTTTTCGTGTGTCTTATATGGGTCTGGGGTTATGTGTGTTTGTGTTTTGTTATTCTGTTGTTTGGTTTGTTGGGAGGTTGTTTGTGGATTTGGGTTTTTTTGTTTTTTGGTGGTGAATTTGTTTTGGTGTGGTTGTTTTTTTCTGTTTGGTTGTGTTTTCTTGTGTTTGATTTTTTTTATGCTGGTGGTGTTGGTTTGTTGGTTTGGTTGGTGAGTGTGTTATTAGTGGGGTATTGCCGTTTGTTTAGTTGTTGTTTTTGTGTTTGATTTTTTAGTGATATGTCTATGGTTGCGGTTTTGTTTTTAGTCGTTTTGTTGGTTGTTGGTGTTTATTGGATTGGTTTTTTGTGTGTGTGTGCTAGGGGAGGTTTTTATGGGGTTTAGGTTTTGGTGTTTGGTGCGGTGGGTTTATTGGTTTTTTTTCGTTTTTTGTTGTGTGGGTTGGTGTTTTGGTTGTTGTTGGTGCTTAGGTTGGTGTTTTTTCGTGTTTTTTTTTTTTGTTGTTGTGTTGAGGTGGTGAGTGCGTGGTTGGGTGCCGGAAGTTGTTGTGTTGGTTTGGGGGGTTTTGGCGGGGGGAGCGGGAAGGTTTTTTGATTTGTTTTTGCGCTTGGTTGTCGTGTGCACGTGTTGTTTTTGTTTGTTGTGCGGTTGTTGGGTGGGGTGTTTGTTCGTGGAGTGGTTGTTTGTGAGTTTTTGGTTGAGTTGTTGGTTTGGGGTTTTTTGTCGTTTCTGTTGAGTGTTTGGGTGGGTATGAGTTGGGCTTGTTGGTTGGAGTGGTTAACTGTGTTGGTGTTTTTTGGGTGTATTGGGTTTGATTTGGGTGGATGGTCGGGTGGTTGTTTGGTGTTTTTTGTTTTGTGGGGGGTGTTTTGGTGTTTGTTGGGGGTTGACGGTGTTTGAGTTGGTCGTGATGGAAGGTGGTGGTTGGAGCTTGTGATTGTGTTGTGTGGGGGTTTGGTTGGGTTTGTGAGTTTTTGAAGGTTTGGGGTTGTTTGTTGTGTTTAGCTTGGTTGTGGGTTTTTGTGGGGGTGTGGGGTTGGTTTTTTGGTATTGTTTTGTGGTTTGTTAAGTATTTGTGTTGTGTTGTCGCGTGGTTTTATTGCGGTGGTTTGGTTGTTTTTTTTTTTTGGGGGTGTTTTTTAGGTTTTTGGTGTTTTGGTAGTGTTGGATGTGCTTTTGATTTATGTTCCGTGGTTTTGGTACGTTATTGTGTTGGTGGTTGTGGCGTTTTGAGGGTTGGGTTTGTGGTTTTTTTGGGCCGTGTGTTTGGGGGTTGTTAGTTTGTTTTCTTAGTTTTGTTTTATTTGTTTTGTTCGTGTTGTTGTGTGGTGATGGTTGGGTTGGGGGTTCGTGTTGGAAATGGTTGGTGTTGGGTGTTTGTTTTTGTGGGTTTTATTTGTTGTGGTTTTGGATTTGGGGTGTTTATGTATTTTATTTTGGTTTGTTTGTTGGGGTTTTTTTGGTGTTTGTATTTGGTCTGCTTGGCCTATGTACCGTTTGCTAGAATGTTTGTTTGTGGGATCTTTGGTGGATAGGGTTATTTTGCTGTGCTGGAGCAAATTTGTTTTAATGTTTAATTATTCGGTCCAATCACCATTACTGTTCTTATTTCTGCGTATCGTTCAGGCTTGTGTTTGGCTCGCGTCTCGCGTTTTCTGTGCGCGTTTGTTCTGTCTTGGTCTGTGCCCATGCTATCTATCGGTGTGGCCATTGCAATGGTGTTTTGTGTGCGTAATTTCGCATGATAGCGGAATTATGGTAAATTGGGGGGTCTCCGTAAAAGTTTTAGGGTGTAAGTTTAGAACATTTCTTAATTACAATCGGGCATTCCTTTTTGATCTGATCGTGGGTGTGGTCCTTATTAGTATGAGGGTGAGATGTCGTGTATTTGAAACCCCTTTTTGTTCAATTCCTTGCTTCGGGGTTAGATTATGTTCTTTGGAATTTTTTATCTTATGGGGTTCTGGTAGGGTATTTATCTTGTTTTTGTGTCGAAGTTATGCGTTAATTGTGTGCGATAGGGTTATCTGATTGAGGCTGGAGCAGTTTCTGGCAATCGATTATGAGCATGTAGTTTATGTGGCATAAAGCGTTGTGTTTGTTTGGTTTTAATAAGTATGTGAGTGGGCTCGCTTTGAAACCATAAGATTGATCAGTGTTTATTTTTAAAGCTCATTTTTTTACTTTTGTCGGCTTGTTAAGATTAATTGGAATTTGGGTGTTTGTTTGATTTTTTGTTGTAGGCAGTGGATGTTCTATTTGTATATGTGAATGGTTAGCGTTGAGTAGTTGTTTTTATTCTCTCTGTTGGGCTGCGTCCTGTGCGTCTTGTTGATGCTGCTTGGGCTCGTGAAAGGTGTTGTTGGGGCATTATTGTGTGGGATTTTGGGGTATTGTTTGTGTGTGTATAAGCACGGTTATTTTTGCCCGCTTGTAGGATAATTGTCTCGAGATTATGCTGGTGATATGGTTTTTATAGTCTTGGGGTTGTGTGAGCAACTTGTCTCCTTATCGCGGGAGCATTGATCCGTTTAGTTTACAGGTCGAGGGGGTCTCTGTTTCCGGTGTGTATTTTTGGAACTGGTCGTTTTTGTTGTCTTTCTGGTTTGACCAAGTGTTGCGGAAGGTGGGATGGTGAGTTTTTGTTTGTTGGGATGTGGCGTTGTTTTTGTTTATGCATTCCGGTGCTGGTGCTTTGGTTGTTTTTTGGTGCGTTCGTCTAGTGTGTGCCCGATTGAAATTTGAGGTTTGGGTGGATTATGTGTTATGCCTCATTTATATTGATTTGTTCTTTAATTTACTGGCCGGGTCGCTTTTGATGGGTCGTAGTCGTTATGGAGGTTGTGTGTTTTTGTTATATTGATGGTCGTTTCCTCATAGTTTCGCTGAGGTTCAAAACAAATATTAAGGCAGTGTGTTTTGAGTTATGTGTGTTTGTTGATGTGACTCCGCAGTTTTTGGCTGTATATCAGGAGTAAACTTTCATTCTTTGGTGTACTTTTCTAGGTCAGGCGCTTCTGTATGGATTTTTCATTTCGATTACGTTTAGTAGTATTCAGAGATTTGTAGGGACGTTGGTCGGGGTGTGGTGTCTCGATGATTTATCGGTTACATTATGTCCTCTTTTGTGTATATTTGGGTCTTTCTGGAGGCAGTTAGTCTATCCTTTAGTCGGTGTAGTTTTTGTTTGGAAGTCTGGGAATGTGGTTTTTTTTCCGTCTTTGTCGTTCTTGTGGCGTCCATATAACCTAGATCTGCGGTGGGTGGTAATGAATTTGGGTAGTTTTCTTCGTGTTATATGATTTTTGTAAGGTGTTTGTGAGGTCTTGTTTTGCGATTTGTGGGTGTGTTATCAGATCTTTTGCCAAGGGTGGGGTGATTATTCATTGAGTTATTTGTCAGAAGAGTTAAGTTTTCTTTTTGTGTTGTGTTTGAGTGGTGCCCTTTGAGCGTTTTTTGCTGTTCCGGAGGGTATTGGAGTGTGTAGCCGCGTTGCTGCTTGTGTGTTGCTTTGTTTGTGTGTTAAAAGTGTTTGTGTCGGTGGAGTGGCCAAGCCCAACTTAAAGGATATTTGTTTTTTTCGCACGGGTGCGGACCGGGACTTGGGGCTTGGTTTTTTTATCCTCTCGTGATTCAGCTGGGGAAATGGTCATCTCTTTTTTT
>Ga0163217_1002553_pt1 | contig 12784 bp, 8 predicted proteins | sample SynspAceP_FD_185933 | JGI IMG/M metagenome (GOLD analysis project Ga0163217, IMG submission 185933) | Saline lake microbial communities from Ace Lake in Antarctica - Synechococcus sp. Ace-P (PacBio error correction) | ecosystem: Environmental > Aquatic > Non-marine Saline and Alkaline > Saline ... | reverse complement strand
CTGAAGGAAATACGCAAGAAACGAAATAAGAATCAGCAATATCCCAACGAAAATGAAAGCCATCCCAAGTTCCTTTTTTGCCATCTGCCAAGTGACCGGACGTATGGGCCGTTTATCAATCAAAAATGCTGTGCCAGTCCATCTGATTTGCAAAAGTGCAGGATCAATTTCCCGACAATAAATTCTTTTAGCCAAAGCCCTTTTCTTGACATTTCTCTTGTACCTAGATCGGAGGACCTAGAACTTTTAATCGCCCCGTTTTCAAATCTTCACTCAGGATTTTGGAACCGGTTTCATTAAAAGCGGACCCCAAAATCGTTGCATCCGCTGTATTGTCCTTTGGAGGGTAAAGCAAGAAGCTGCGTATTTCCCTTGATTTTGGGGCTTGGTTTCAGCGATTTGACAACGGTCAGTGGTGAGATATTTAGCCTCCATTGAATAACTAGGCCTTCACTCCTGCCTCCAATTGATCGAGTTCTCCTAATACTTAAATCCAAAAGGTTAGAAGCTCCCGATCAGAACTTAGGGAAATCGTTCCAAGTGGATTAGAGCCCCAAATTGGAAATCAAAAATAAGTGAACGAACGCTGAATGGGAATCTTCGGCAAGTGTCCAGCAGAAATCCGTTGATTTTTTCAGTTGGGTGCCAAGATTCCCTGACACAAGCCCGTCCTGCTATAATAATTATCGCGATCGTTTTTTCCTTTTTCTCAAAAGCCATTAAAACAGGCGCTGAGGATTGATGTGAATATTTTCGGGCTGACAGTGCTTCGGAAACTTTGTATCCGGAAAGAAAAGGAGCACCGCGGAGCAATCAAAAATCACGGGCTACAAACATTGACCAAAAGATCCCCAAGGCCTTATGTGTCGTCAATCCAAAATTTCCTTTAAGAAGGAAAGAGGTGAAATAAAGGGAAAAAAAAGCCAAGTGAAGTAGTTAAATGCGGAGCCAAACTGGTACAAACCAGAGATTTAAATACTGCCCGAAATTGCTTTATCTTTTAAGTTCACCAGCTCTCAAATTTCTTGATTTAAATGAATTGAAAAAATGAATCAACGAACTCAATCCTACGATTAGAAAAATTATGGGTTGCATAACCGACATTCCACATCCAGGGCTTTGCCCAGATACCAAAATCAAATCCAAAAGCCCAAACCACACCGATTGATCAAAATTCACAAAAGGAATGAAAAACTCCCCACCAAGTTCTGAAATCAACGCTAGCATAACTAACATTAAGCAGGATCGAGCACCCGAAAAAATAAGCCAAACTCCCGCTGCATCAGAATTTACAAATCGCCTTGGGGCTTGAATTTGTTCAGCCACGGCCTTTAATTTCAAGATGAGAATTCTTGAATTAATGGATTTAAATCTTAAAATAGAGTTTATCCCCATTTTCTTTTTGCTGATTATTCTGTTCCATTTTTAATCCTAACAGTAGACTCTCTCCATCTTTAGGAATTAACTCAGAACGGAATTTGCTTCAACCCACCTCTTGTTGGCTTGCTAGCGTTTTGAATCTGGGACCAATCCAAAATCTAACTTTTCGTATTCCGAAAACACCGATTATCGGGTTTTTTCGAATTGAGTATGGAAATCAACCGTATCCACCGTCGAGCTTATCAATATCAAGTTGAAGATCAAGAGCCTCCGCCAAAAAAGAAGAGATCCAGTAATACTCCATGGGCATGTACTTACTGCGAAGCAGCCAAAAATATCGTTATCATTTTCAAAATTTATTTTCGATTACGACTGCATAGAATTCAAGACATCGTCATTCTGTGGAAAGAAGAAACTGCTCAAAATCGTAATTAAATTGTGGTTATTTGGTTGAAAAATGAGTAGTAGCAGTATGCTAATCAACCCTGCTATTTCCTGGAGAAAAAAGATAAAGCTGGGGATTTTTGAAACATTAGAATTTCGTTGATTTTAAAGGAAACGTCAAGATTTCGCTTCAAGTATGAGTAATAATGATAGTCCTGTTCGTTCGATTTAGGTTCCATTATTTAGTCGAACTCTTAACTTGCCAGCTTAGTATAAAGCCAATGAATATAATGAAAGCATCAAGTTACCACGGATTGATGCAAAAAAAATCCTTGGACGAGGGGGAAAAAAGAAGGACCGAACCGGAAACAGGGGACACTCAGTATTTTTCGGACATCAGATTAGATTCGATCTGTCCAAAGGATTCCCGGTTCGTGACTACAAAAAAGGTCCACCTTAGATTTCAATCATCATGAACCTGCTTGGTTTCCTTCGCGGGGAATCCCAAATATTTGGCCCTACTTTAAATGAAAACAAAGTTCTCAATATGGGATGAGTGGGCAGGATGAAAAATTGGTGATTGGGTCCTGTATATGGCTGATCAGTGGAAGACACTGGCTGATGGGATAAGGGCGGAGAAATCGATTCAAAATAAAAAAATCTGATACATCAAATCTAAAACAAAGCCAGATAGCAGAAAGGCATCTGACGTAAGTGCAGGAATGTGGCCAATGTTGACCAAGATGGCATTACCACCATGCCATACGATGTTCCCAATTCTATGTAAGCGACGGCAAGCTCAGTTGCCAGCTCTACCCAGCGGAGTGGCGACGTATTTTTGGGTGTTCCGTTTTAACATCGCTTCTTATGCTTTATTCACCATGATGTGCACAGGTTTGTGGATGAAGCAGGGATGTTGTTCATTACCTTCGGGAGATGCGCACCTTTATTCTAATCATTTAGAGCAAGCTCATTTACAGCTAAGCGGGGCATTAGACCACTACCTACAATGAAAACATCAATCCGAGGTTAAAAGATATTTTTGAGTTGTACTGGGAGTTAGGTCTTTTTGATGTTTGAGGATTTCACTCCTGTAGAAAAATACGGGTACCACTACAATTCCGCATATGCAAAGCCGGGCGTGGTGTGTAGTATTGCTGATGGCTAAAAATTAAGAGGATAGAAAAGCCCGAATCTGATGGTAGTGAAATTTTTCGTGTGGAAGACTCCGCTTCTGGTAATCCTGGCGTGCTGCGCTTCGTTTGCTTAGACTTTTTGACAGTCGAAAGCGGCCGATACGACAACCAGCAATTCAAGATCACCAAATTGAAGCGGATCAGAAGAAGGTTAAATAACATTGAGATTCCATCTAAGGACAAACTACCTGAGTTACTGTTACATTGATCCTACTTGCAGACCGCGATCATCTTCTGATAACAGCGTCTTATTCAAGATCTACATGACTCAATTAGAAAATTCATTTTTATGTACTAAAACCCCTAGGATAAACTTTTAGAAGATTCATATACCAACCATCTGGATGTAGCATGTCAATTTCAGATCTGTCGAAATATACCACTTCATGAGCACATGAGCATCGGTACCATATGGTATTCTCAAATATACGATGGACCTGGTGGCTTCGACTCTAAGATCATGATACCGAGCGTTCGTGCATCATGTGATCTTCGCCCCGAAGTGTAAAACAAATCGAAGCTGCAGGTATCGTAGTGACCGGTAACACAACCGATACGCGCAAAGGATGAATTGTATACCTAATAAACAAAATTATCGAGCTGCACGCTGTGCGCACACTAGAATGCTATCTCAGAAAAAACGCAAATACCTCTTTTCACTTGGCAGTAACATCTTGCGCCAATTAAGATTTTCATTCCTAATGGCGAAAAGTAGCCCACAAATGCAACATTGGATCTTTTCTGACTTGTTTTGCCAGTCTATTAACGCTAGCTAGTTCCCATATACCACATCTCCAAAGATCAAAAAGAAGCACTGAACAATTTTATGCGGTGCTTAAAAACCCATTTTTGGTTGGTCATCTAACAATTCATAAACCCTTGTACATCTATAGGATGCGCGACCAGCATGATGGTCAATACGAGTTACCAGCCAACCAAGGGCGTTTGCTTCTTATCGCTTCGCCACTTTACTTGTGACGGTTGCGAAGGTGAATGCCTCTGCAAACATGGACTCCATCAGTGCAAACATCACCAATCTCAGAAACGAGTCCAACTGAAGTAACAAATTAAAAATTTTCTTCTTAATACCGACCACATCAATGATTAGGCGATCTACCCCACAAAAGCAGTATCGGACGTAGTCCGGAAGATTAATAACTTTCCCAACATTAGCCACCCCCATAAAACCAATCGGCTGACCAGAGAAATTAATGGTTAACTTCTTTCCCGCTTATGAAAAATTCCCGCCTAAACTTCAAACCAATCGGACGCCATTTTCAGCCGTCTCGACATGAATAAAAGTAAGCATTCAAATGTCCTGTCGGCCCATGGCAGATAGGTTGTCTTTAGAAACTTGGTCGTGAACGGCTCTGCTCTGCTCTGAGCTGCTTCTATCGGCTCTGGCCTTAACTGGCTCTGTGCTCTGGCTTCTGGCTCGGCTCTAGGCTCTGGCACTGGATCTTGTCTCTCCGTCTTTGGCTCTGGACTCTAAGGCTCTGGGACTGATTCAAATATTGTTACGTTCAGCAATTCGTTGCTAAGTCTCGATTGTTCGTAGAAATTGCATCTTCATAGAATGTCTTTAAAGAACGCGTCGAGTCTGAGAGAGACGAGCGTGCGTAGTCTTCGTAAGTCCGTGCGAGAGTGACGTGTCGAGAGTCAAGCAGTGACATCATAGAATCAGCTGATTCTGTATCATGAGCCCCTCTGCATCATCAACAGGCTTTTCCTGTAGTCGCTTCTTGCAATAAATCATTCAAGATAACGTTGAACCGCCATCTAGCGTTCTAAATTTAAAAGCCTGCGCTGTATTCTTTGTATCTTTCATAAAACAACTATCCCGCATGGGTCAGCAAAGAATCCATCAGACTTGTGTAAAGCTTTAACCCCTTCGAGCATATCGGAGTCAGTGCCGAAGGAGCGATCCTGCTGTACTAGGTCTCTTAAAGTTTGATCCACCGGAGTACAGAATGCACACCAAACTCTTTTCATTAAGGTATCGTTTTTTAAAACTGCGTTAAGCTTTATTGGAGCGTGTGGGTGTGCGTCCGATTCAAACAAATGTATTGGGACTATTCAAAATGGATACAGGGCGCTTTTTCCTGCGACAGAGTGAATCATAGATGCAATGATTATCGAAACCATCTCGCCAATACACCGAAAATAGCCTAAGAAACTCTGTTTTGGACGGGATAACAAACTGCTGACAAGCCGTCCCAAAGCTATTTAATCAACTAACTCGCCGAGCAACCCGGCGACCTGTCAGGACCTGAACCAATTTATATCTTCTATACTTAATAATCCTGCTCATCATAGAAATGTCCCCTGTGTTGTATAACCTTTAGCAGTGAGTGAAAACTCTCTCTTCTCACTCTATAATACGTCGAGCATGACCGCTCCAATATTCAATTCATCATTGTGACGCGTGTAGATGCAGTCTCTCCACACTCTCTAATTCGACAATTCGGTCATGAGCGCGAGATCTCCGTCTCTTAACAGATCCAAAAGAGCGATGGGTAGAATCTCGTGAGATATTTTCGCGCCTTCACCCTAAGTTCATCACATATAGATATGGCTAAAGGTTAGTAAGCGCTCATTCTCTCTCATAATCATGCTTGTTTCTGTGTGGTGTCATATGATCAGCACAAGATATATTTGTCGTCCTACATCGAGACCTCGAATGATGATACTCAGATATACCAAGTCTCGATCTAGATTATCAGTCCTCTCCGAGATGCCATTAAACACATCATTGCGTCATTCCGCCCTACAAACCCGATGCAATTAATCACTAAACATGTAGTGATACTCGCCTCCAATCGCCGCCTTTCTGATTCGGCCTACGGCCCAAATGTGCACTCTGAGTTCTCCCGCTGATATCCTATGTCTAAGTTATTTTGCCTTACGATTTCTTTGCAATACACCCGATAACAGTTACAACGTTATTTAAACAAGTAGATCATAGGAGTATGATCTATGTGCTTCACGCTTACTAATTCGCAATATTACCCGTCTATTTTGGTTGCGAGCATAGTCATTCGGTATTTCTGATTTGGGTGCTCACTAAAATTCCCAAGGGCAATCATTTTAGGATCAACCCCTCTTATAACCAACTCGATCCAAAACTTACAGAAGAAGAACGTAAGCTGGAACAAAATGCCCAATTCCGAAACCAAACGACTTGAGTTAAACAGGAAAATCATCTAATTACCCTCAAACCAATATCCACGGATGGGTGCACTAAGACATTAGCGACTAGGATCAGCAGCGCTTACCGCTTCATTTGTTTTAATCGTGATTCACCTTTGACAAATAATAAAACCTTGACTCCTTAATCCAAACAAATTACCCAATTTAGTCTACCTCAGTAAACCGATATCTGACCCGTGCATTGTAACCCTAAAACTATTTTCTACAAACTTGGCTTAAATAAATTCTCGTAAACAGCATGAAAGAATGCTTTCTTCAATCTGGGGGGCAGGCCTGGAATAAAAAGGTTTTGTCTCAACCCACCTTCTTATAAAATCTTTTCGCGTACCCTTTCAGACCAACGATTAGGCTCGCCAAATTGATAGGTTAATAGATTTTTGCCACTGCAGCTGTGAAAGACGCACCATTGAAGCGTTTCTTTCTAAACGTTGTCATCTCCAGCATTTTTCAACGACTAAAGAGTAGAGAGCACCAACAAAAAAACGAACTAATAAGTAATAATAATCAGGCAGTAAGACAATATCCAAACGAACCTCGACCCTGTAGCACTGAATACCGGTCGGTAACTTTAGTCACCACACGACGACGCTTTGATGGCCGAGAAGGTGAGCATCACTCACTATCCACAGGATTAAACCGTCTAACTCTAGCCCTATAAGGGTGGTTTTACCAAGGGCGCCAATACCACAAATACCATCATCGTAGTAACTATGGTAAATCAATTCTTTTTATTCAAATACGTAGACCTGTTAATTTTTTAATAAGATTGGAAATGATGACGTTTGGCAAATTTGCAAAGGGCCCTGACCATAAAGGGTGGAAACAAAAGCAACGGCAAATACCATGAGACCCAACGCTTCTGGACTGTCTAAATTCGCCATCGCTTGGAATTAGCCCAAGCACGGATCCCATAATCCCTTAAAGTAGCGCTAAGCCACGCATAGACTCAATAAAAGACACACTTTTCATTCGTTTATCATAATCCGGACGGCGTCGTCATTAGCCGATTCTGCCATAGATTCTGGGTCTTGAATTCCATCAATGGCCATTTCAACGCTCGGCTAGAAAAACGATATCTATGCTTCAACAATCACGACTTCATAAAGCAAAAGGCAGTAGATAAGGTTCTGGCCTTATGGGCAAGGTTATTTAATCGCCCGAGCAGAGTTGAAATCATAAATAGGAGAAAGAGACTCCACTGATCAAACAAGAGCCCGTTACCGCCTCTTGAAGCTGCTTTTGAATTAACGAGGCGGCCGATACTACAGCCAATAAACATAATGGGCAGAAGGATAAGTTAAGAAGAAGGATGACTTCACCTCCTAATCCTAACTTTTGCCAGAAATACTGAACTAAAACGCAATTAAAAGGCCCCGCTAGGTAACAAAAATCCACTAGTTGACCTCGGTGCAATACCCGTTCTACCAAATGCTCTAAGATCGGATAATTTTTCATCCGCTAGATTGCCTTTCTATGGGCAGCATCGATACCCCATAAATAACACACGACTCTTCACTTTGAATCCAAAACTCTTTGAACCCAGAACTCTTTAACATCCGAGACGCTTGAACCATCGTGACACCCATTTACCAAAGTCATGACAATACATGACAAAACTTACCGTGGATAGCATTTTACGATGCAGAACCAAATTGTCACATCGACAGATGGTTGTAAATTATAGTCTCTCAATGCACCATCACCCAGTATACGGACTACACACCATTTCGAGGTCAATCATCATTTGCTTTCCTCCTGGGCAGCAAAGCGACTCGCCAGCCTGCAAGACGGTCGGCCATCTTTAGCTCTTTAAACCGTGATGGACAGATGTTGTTTGAATCGCTCAACAAAAGCCCCCGTAAAAGCAGCGGGCATATGTGAACATAACCAGAGGTGCCGCGAAGTCTTTAGGTAATTACTCAATTACCGCCTGAAGGGCCATAGGACCACCAGTATAGAGGTTCCGATAGCAATAAGACTAACCTCGTTTTCTAGCACGAGAATGATTAACTCCACGCTCAGTTCACAATTGGCTTAGTGTGCTTCTCGTGGAGCAAGAGCTTCAACTGGCTTTCTGGCTACCGCTAAACGCGTCCTAGCAACTCCGCCAAACACGCCTCATACCAATTGCCACGCTTATACCTACCGTCTGATCTACGAGAGATACTCCTCGGAAATTCTTCGGGCAATAAGTCAACTGCACACGCGATTCTTAAAGCATTCTAGTGTAACTTTCGCACCTTTCATGGGTTAATGAAGAGAAACATAGTCACTGGGTCGGCTTAAAGCTTCATTATATTGCACTACAGCAGCCGATAACATTCCAAATACAGGCATTCATAATCCATAGTCAAACATTCAGGAGATAAAGACTGCACTTTATCTGATCCTTTCCTATCCGTCTCGTTAGCAGTCCCAAACTACGCGTAAAGCGCACGAAAGTCCGCTCGAAATCTCACAAGACGACCCGCCTGAAAAAACAGCAATCATCAACAACAAGCACCTTTGACAGCAATCACAATCCTCTAAATGGAAAAGCTTACTACTCTTGATGCATAGCTTTTTAAGCATACTAGGTACATCCAGAATCTAATTGCAATACGGACCATCACGGTAAAATTGGTGCACCCGCACACCGTCATCCGGTACCTTGCAACATTTTCCCTAATGGTTTTTAAACCACTTCTCCTGATCCCAAACTAACTATCAAATACAACGGACAAAAACTCGACTTCATCCATACCACTTGTACAACAACAAAACATGGGCTTTTCTGCTGGTAATCGTCTTTGTTACTACCCTTAAACCAACCAACTTTTCAGAATGGAAGTGACCCGTGCATAAGTTTTCCTACGAATTAACAACAACTTGCTGCCCATCAACTATATGGTTGGTTTTTTCAACAGATGTGAAAAATCTCATTAAACGCTAACAATGAAAATGCAAAAGCGTGATCTCCAACTGCGTCACCATCAAATTCGCATAATCGCAATGTTAACGCACCTTAATAATAAAGCAGGATGCCTTGACAAGAACCGATTTAATATCACAAAACGTACCATTAAGTATGAGATATCTTGGTTTTCACACGTTCGAGTCCCGAACACCACGGAACCAGACACATCCGTAATTCCACTTTAGTAGAAAAACCAGCGTGCCCAAAATATTAAATTTAAACGCTGCTTCATCGGATATCGCTCTGCCGCATCCGTTATCCATTAAGCCTTTTTCGACTGCGTTTTACGTAAGAAGTTGGGTCCATACCGGCACCATCGTCTTCGAGGAACAACAATATATGATCACCTTCCGTTCTGCAGATAAAAATCACAGTACCCATTCGAGGCTTACATTAGCTTCTCGAATATCAGGCACTTCTACCCCATGGTCTACCGAATTTCGTACAAATGGACTACAGTGATCAGCTAACGCCTCAAACTAAATTTATCCAAATTCCGTATCTTCACCCGAAGAACAAGATTAACCCTTTCTTCATGCTACGACGCTAGATCTCGAACACACGCGGAAGCGCCCAAAATACTTTTTTAATGGTGCATACGCGTTTTCATGTACCGCGTTTTGGCAAATCCCGTTTAAACATCAAGTTGATACTCTGGCTTCCCCATCGATTCCATCATCACTTTGGAAGACCTAATCGAACAAGGCGATTCGAAACCAGAAATACTATTCACCACGCATGTTCATATATGTCGTCTAATGCGTTAGTGTCGACACGGACCGTGGTTTCCTTGAGTAAACAGGGCATTGGGCCGTTTTTGCTTTGTGCGTGATTCTGCTCTGGTTCCGCACTTTAGATGAAGGCTTCGAATAGTTAGACCGCGTTTTTGCTTAGCTGAAGCAACTTTCGGTTCAGCTTTAGTACGCTGTTTTTTCAGCTTTCCCTTTTTTCCGGCAAAAGTGTCTAGGAGAGATGCAAATCATCTTCCGTAAGAGTAATCAAATTAGAATCTACGGCAGCAGGTTGAAGCAGCCTCAGGTTCATTCAAATTTTTTGCTGCTTTATTTGAAGTAGATCCTTTCACCATGAAGCTATCAAGTATACTCTTCAAAATTCATCCTCTGCTAATTTCATCAGCAAGAAACCGCGACTTGGGAGCATTGCCGGTGACTCCCTCACATTTTATTTCTAGGCGCAGCCGTTACCGTGAAGTGGTGAGCGATGCATCACAACCTCATCTTCTGTAATTTCGATCATCAGTTTTTGGGGGTGTACTGCTTTTAGGTGAGCATTCATCAGATGATGTATCTCCTAGAAGCGTCTATAAAAATTCGAAATTCAATCGTTCAGAAATATGCAACAGGCTCATCGGTTATCATCCGCCTACGAATCATCACCTTGACTCTCCAGCAACAACGTCCTCTCTGGCTCACTGTTTAACCTGCAAGCTCAACTTCTGCCTGAATAGGAGGTGTTGCATTAAGCACTAGTGCCGAAATTCAACTCTGGTGAAGCGCGCTCTGCTCACCAGCCAGCCCGCACGGGCATCGACATTTCCATTAACAGCATCCAAGAGCCTGTAAAAACAATTGTCCATAATCAGAATCTATTTTAGCGCTGCCATTCTTAAATATCAAAACGTTTTCAGCATAAATGACAGCAATCAACCAAGCAGTAACATGTTAATGAGAGAGAACCCGCACGCCTTTAACAGTTATGAAACAAACCCACGTAAAAATCGCATTTAAGCAGTGTTTATCGATTCTGGCTTTTGCTGCTAAATATCTACTAAGAATTGCTCGAGAAAAGCTGTTCCAAGAACCTCTCCACCAGCTTCTACAAAAAAATCTTGTAGATCTCTTCATTCGATCCTCCGAAACTCTCCTCGAGCGCCCTTCTAGAAACCAAGACTTGATAGCAAGTCGTTTCTACTTCGTCTTGACTATTCAGTACTCAGGCTGTTTGTTATTGATAAGCGGTCCATGTCCACGAGTATCATCGTGTTCAATTTCCTTTCTCTTGATATTCCAATTCCAGAGATTACTATCAACCGCGTTCAGCAACAGCAACAGATGTACAGTTTTCTGTCTACATTTCTCGAATAAATCATTCACTCTAGCGATTACTTGACCTGTAAGATCTTGTAACCCTGCTCTAGGAAGAATTGTGGTGAGGATGAATTGCAAAGTGGTAGCACAGGTCATCCCGCATACGATTAAAAAGACATCTATGCGCTTTGTATAAGTCTCGAAACTCTTTGCGGTGATTTAAATCGCGCTGTATTAAGACGACTCCAATCTTTTCGTAACCGCTTCTGGCTTGACTCTGTTTTAAGTTCTCATGGCCACTAGTAACGCTACACTCGGACGCGATATCCATCGTTTTATGGCTAGCGCAGCATTGGTCGTCTCAATACTATAAATTCAATCTATCTGAAGCATCGGTGATTTAATTGTAGCAGATACTATTCCCGCCTTCACCAACAACCAAATCTATAGAATCCAACTGAAAATCACGAAATAGGCATCATGGCAAACTCGCCGTTAAATTAACCCACTCGTTATAGAAGTCTCTTATGACGAGCTTCACTTAATTCTGGCATTATCCTTAAATAGCAGCACAAAATCACCCACTTCAAGGTGATTTAACATGTTCTATCAGGCACCGTCTTTTACTAGATCCTTCAAATTACAGACTAGGTCCAGAGCAATACATTTGACATCTAAAGCCCCTATTTTGCAGCGTCTATTTCGTTCGAATATTTTCTCAAGTTTTTCTTTGAGAGCAACTGCGGTAAACGGCTTAAACAACATAACCATTCACCCCAGCTTGAGCTCAAGATAATTTGGTCACGTTTAGCTTTCGCTGTTACCATAAGAACAGGGATACTTTCAACTTTCGTCAGCACGAACAGCACGAAGCAATTCAATACCAGCATACCGCATGTTCCAGTCGGTTACAAGAAAAATCGATTGTTCCACTTGAAGTATAGGCAAAAGCGTCGTTCATCATGCCCTTTTCAAACCGTATTGGGTAAAGCCCTAAATCCCGTAGTAAATTTTAATGATTTCGTTTTCTCGATTGTCGAGAAATCATCAACAATCAAGGATCTTCATGTTTTTACCAAGCACCCTCCACAACCCCAAAAGTAAATTTCAAAACTCATTAATTTAATCTCGGCCAATCGCTTGAAGTTCGAGCTCGCAATCGCATAAGCCGCTTGGATATGGATTTGACTGACTCTTATCACTGACACCTAAAAACAGCGCCAATCTCTTTTAATATTTTAACTCTTCCTTATAATAAGAGATTAAACAATTTCTCTTTCAGGAAGAGTATCCAATTCTCTTTCACTTAATTGGACTCTGAAAACCGCCTTTCCTAACTAAAGAGTTAAGGTGCATTTTCAAAATTTCAGATCGATATATTCTAAATTATGGGTATCAAATTCTAGCATTTTCTTCATAGCTTAAATAAACGAGAAATAGACATTATAGGATGAATTCATTTTGCATGATACTCCCTCATACTATATCCATTAAAGTGGGACTGCCACCCCAGTTTATCGGATAGGCCTTCCACCGCCCTAATTAGCCTCAATTTCTTTAATGGCATTTGTAACCGCTCTTCCATTTCGTCGGAACGGAACGCCGGCGCT
>Ga0163217_1005427_pt1 | contig 12785 bp, 6 predicted proteins | sample SynspAceP_FD_185933 | JGI IMG/M metagenome (GOLD analysis project Ga0163217, IMG submission 185933) | Saline lake microbial communities from Ace Lake in Antarctica - Synechococcus sp. Ace-P (PacBio error correction) | ecosystem: Environmental > Aquatic > Non-marine Saline and Alkaline > Saline ... | reverse complement strand
AAACTCTTATCAGCCGCTCCTCGGCTAGCATTTTGTGTAAAAAGATCAATTCTCCATCTTCTTCCTATAGCCCCTACATGCGTGTTTACTAACCCCTTTTAACTCCTCATCAAACCGTCCAATTCATATAATTGAGTAGAAAACAATGTTTTCCGTGGACATGATTATGGATGATTCAATAATGGCCTCTGCCCCAAAAAGCCATACATCAAAATGTTTAAGCTGTGTCCTCTACCAATCTCATCAAATAAAATCAGACTATGTTGAGTAGCATGACGTAGCGCTGATTAGCTTCTATCATTTCAACCCATTAAACGTACTTTGCCCAGAAATTAAATTGTCATTCCGCTGCTCCAATTCACGAGTTGAAAATCCGAATCAAATATTGGTATAATGTAGCTGATTGAGCAGGAACCCCAAAGCAACCCATCTGAGCCATAAGACCGTTAGGCTAGCTGGAACGCATTATACGTTGCTTTTTCCGGACATTATTTGGACCCGTTATCAACATAATCTCTGTCTGCTCGTTCATTTCCAACACTATTGGGCACATAAGCTGTTGGCCTTAGTACTTTTTCTACAACCGGGTGTCGACCGTCCTTAAGTACCAGTTCTTACTATCGAAAGTCAACTTGGTCTTACGTAGTTGGTATTTCTTACTAATTGTTAGCGGAACTTTGCAGGACGTTCAATAGTTTGCTACTGGTTCTTAGCCAACAAAATTTGCAGTCTAATCAATATATTGCTTAACCCTCGTCTCTCACTTTGGTAAACATTTTCAATTTTCTAAGCTAATGACTTTTCTTCTGCTTCCAAAAATTGAGTGTTTCTGTTTTTTTTAATTCAGGTGTAATGGATCGTCAGCATTGGGCTAAGTTGGCTTACGCTTCATATAACCTTCCGTGTAGGGAAGCTAGATTAGATTTTAGTTATTTCGAGGTATAATAGCCAAATACTCGATTTATAAACCAAATTTTCAAAAGTTTTGATGCCTGGTTTTTTGGCGTTCTGAGCTTCTAGTTTTGAGCGATTCCATAGCTTAACCATTTTTCAGAGCATCGCGATAACAATCTAGTGCTCATCCAAATCCATCTTTAATAACATTCCCAATCTTTCAAAAAAAAGAGGGGCGCATCTAAATCAACAGCACGTTTCTATAACTCCACAGCCTCAGGAACATTCATCTAAAGTAGTCAGTAAGGCTATTCCATTCGGAGTTGCTTGTTTATTTAAAGCGATAATTTGCTTCAATAGTGATTTGTGATAAAGAACTTTTCAAAATTGAAGCAAATCTCGACCATTGAACCGTTTCGAATGCTACTCTTCCAGGCTAAAACGTTCTAATCGTACACTTTTGTTAAAGCTTTCATTTAAATCGGTTCGTTCAAAGAAATTGATTAAATTTAGACTTTCTCAACATCTTGACGTCTTTTTATAGCCTGTTCTTGAATTAGAGGTCGATCAATCCATTGCTTCATTAACCGGGCCACCCATAAGCCGTTTTTAGTTTCATCTAAAGCCAAAGTAAGGTTCCTTTTTTTGACCAGTTCTGATAAAGAAGCTAAACTCTAAGTTATGTTTTGAAAATAATTGATCCATTTTAAAAAGTGTTCGGATATATACTTCTGCCTTTGTAAATGAGTCAAATTTCTTTTTTGAGTTACTGCTTAAATAAGACAACAACAATTTTTATAGCTGAAATAAATGGCTCATCCTCTTACTTCACTAGGGACAATAAGAAATGAAGCTGCTCCATCGCTTTACTTTGTTGGCGTTGATATCATGGACACCTAACTTCATTTGTAATTCAGTTTTGTAAAATCAAGACCTTTCAGCTTCTTCAAAAACAACTTTCTTTTGTTTTAAGCTACTTAATTCATTGATACTTCTTCCACAGAAGATAACTGGGTAGCTTTTAGTTCTCGCGTACTTAAATCATGATAGGCTAGTTAAATTGGTTGGTATTCGTTACCAAAATTGCAGCCAAATAATGTTAGATTTATGCATCCATATTTTTTTGACTCTATCGCTGCCAGTGTGATAATTTGAACGACTTCTCGTTTGACCATTCCCTTAGCAGTTTTCGGATCTTCTACTTGTTACAAATAGTACTTTTAAAGCCGTTTTTCAATTAATACATCAATATAATCCCCTGGCTGCATGATAAGGTGACTCCCGCCACATCCGGTTAGGATTCTCTGCATTGCGATTGCGACTAGTTAATGTACTTCAATAGTTGAAGAAGCTTTTATCGCATCTTCATTAAATCTCATAGAAAATCACCTAAGCGATAAAATAGAAAAACGCATTCCGGATATTGTTTTTTAATCCCGAAATATTGTACCATGGGATAGGTGTAGTTGCTGTCTTTTTTGTGGCATGCTATTTCCTTCCTCAACTTTTACCCTTTTTAATAGAGTTATACTTATTAAAAATCATTCCCAAATGGACGATCATCATTAAGAACAATATTTTCAATTTTTGTTTGCTGCTCCCGTTAAAGGCATTCAATTCGATTAAAACAACCTGATTTAATAATTGACGTCCTTCCTTAGGCACCCTCGAGCGTGTGGGCATCTGCAGTCAAAAAAAGCGATTAATTAACTGATCCCACGTTTTCGATTCCTAAAATTTCACTCATACGGACCGGTCATGCCCACATCGGTTAAGTAGGCTGTACCGGCGGGTAAAATACGGGGCATCATTAGTTTCGTACGTGTGTATGTGTTTCCAAACTACTGCGGAAAACTCTTACCATCAAGGACCCATCCTAATGCTTGTTTTTCACTGGTTGTTTCAGCATGGAAATCAACCAAATATCAAGGAGTCCGTTGGCTCGGCTTCTTCAAACTAATTCATCCGCTTTTTCTAAATGATCATCTACATTCTGACATAAAATACTCGACCAATAGATGATAACATAGCCTAACTCCAATTTGATTTACTGTAATATAAGCAATACCATTTCCCAGTGTTCTTTCAGGTAATTTGCTGACGAATTCATTTTTTTTCGCATCCTTAATAAATTCAAAAATTTCACGGTTTGTCCCATGTATTGATTTCCCATTAGTTAAAACAATATCTACTCCATCTTGGAGAAACCCTTTATAGATTTTTTCAGTAATTGCCCTCCTGCTGGCTTGCATTTTTCAACCATTTAAAAAATAGTTACTTGTGGTTTGTATTGTTGTTTTTAATTTGTGTAAATGTCATGAACCATTTCTTCGTCCCATAGATCCTACAACATTCACCAATTGAAATAATAATCTCATTTTCTATTTGCCTCTTCTCTAGATTAATTGCATTCAAAACCATTTTAACAATTTATTGTAGTAAAGAAAAAGCTACGACATGCTTCCATTGGCTTTCTTTCTTTTTATCTTTTTAACCATTAAAAAAAAATACGAAAAGAATGAAAATCATTGACGTTTCGTATCTTTTTAAGTTCATTTCTGTTTTGAAGCTAACCGTATTTTGCATATTTCAACTGCTCGTATTTCACGTAATAACGGTTACTGTAATATGTCCTGGATAATCTAACTCATCCTCATCATATTCGAACATCCCCGAGCTAAATTGATAGCTTCTTTAGATCATCAACTGTATCTGGTTTAACCATGATTCTTATTTCGCGACCAGCTTTGAATAGCCATAACTCTGTTCATACCACTTCAAAGCTATTAGAATATTTTCTAATTTTTCAGACGATGAAATATAATTTTCAAGTGATTCACTTCTAGCTCTCTGGTCTAGCGGCAGATAAAGCATCTGAAGCTTGCTACTAAGACTGAAATAACAGAAGTTGCGATTCAAACATCTCCATGATGAGAGGGCAATTGCATTAATCACTGTTCGTTTTTCTTGAACGCATAGCGATTTCTGCACAATTTCTACATGAGAACCTTCTACTTTCATGGTCTAACGCTTTACCGATATCATGAAGGTAGTCCTGCACGTTTTAGCTGAAGGTCACCCGTCTTCTCCTAATTCAGACCGGCCAAGTACTCCTTGCTAAACTTAGCGACTTCAATCGAATGTTGCAAGACTTTTGTCCATACTTGTTCTGAAACGTAAACGTCCCAATTTATTTTTATTAATTGTCAGGGTGAATAGAAAGGTTACTCGACTTCGGAATGTTGCTTGTTCACCAATTTCGCGGATTCGTTCATCCATTTCTTACGTTGATTTTCTGCTTACCATTTCTTCAATTGCGGGCAGGATGAATTCTTCCCATCTTGAATTAGTTTCTCAAGTTGTTCATACGGGCAATCTCCGACGAATCGGAATCAAAATTCCACTTAAAATGACTTGCTTCTGTGCTATCATCAATAATTAAATCGTCCCAGTTCAACGTCTTCAAGAAGCTCGTATATTACGACCCTCACGTCCAATAATACGACCTTTCATCTTCACAATTCGGTTAGAGATACGACTGAAACCGTGATTCAGAAACGATCTGCAGCACTTCTTTGAATGGCTAAAGCAAATCAATTCGCGTGGCACGACGATCCCTTCTTCTTTAGCTTTTCTTCAGAATGGTTTACCATAACAGCCAATCATGGAGACAACTGTTCTCTGTCCTCTTCTATTAATAATGATGTTTAGCATCTTTTCGTGAAAAGAGCAAAGCTACATTTTCTAATTTGTTTCTGTTTGTTCAACTAGCTTTCTTGCTTGGATCTCCAAATCGTCTCCATAAGTTGTTTGTCTTGAACCGTGAATTTCTCTTCTTTGCTTCAAGTGTCCGTTCACGTTTTCTAAGCTGCATTTTTACGGTCAATGTTATCTTCACGCTGTACTACCGATTTTCTTGTCTTAGAATCTCATTTCTTCTTTCTTTCAGCTCATTTCAATTTCAGTTCCTTATATTTGTAGTTTTCTTTCCCTCGCTTCTAAATCGCTTGCCTTTTTTCATGGTTTCTGCTTCTCTATAAGCTTCATCCAATATTCAGTTGCAGTGTTCTAGCACACCAGCCAATTCTTTTCCATGTTTTGATTGTGCGGATGGCATACCCTACAAAAAGACCACAACTAAAGTAACGATAGCGAGGCTATACTGTTAAAATTGCATTCTTCCACTCCGTATCTTATTAATTTGTCATTGCCTATTTATCAATTTATCAATTATCAATTATGGTAGAACTTCGTAACTTTTTTTACCAATAAAACCTACCTGTTATCTAAAGGATTAAGTAAAGTATTTCTAATTTTAATGTCTACACGGGACATGGTTCAACTTAATAATAGTTTTTGAGGGTGATTATTGCTACTTTTGTCCATTTAAATGCAGAACGTTATCTTATATATTTCTCATTCTTTCACCTTTTTTTTCTTTTTAAAAAAAAAAAAAGAAGCTGAACGGTACAAACCCGTCCTAGCTTCTTTTTAGGCCTTTTTGTAATGGTTTTATTTTCCTTCAGTTAAAATCGGTTTACTTTTTTTCTGAAGTTGGAATCAGTTTATCTTTTTTTTCTTTGTCTTTATCTTTTTTCATCTGTAGTTTTCCTCAGGCCTCAACCTATCCATAAGCTGCACGTACTGTTTTTCTCGATTTCGGCTCTTAACCTCAGGGTGATTCTATGAAGTAACGTTTTGCATTTTTCTCGTCCTTTGTCCAATTCGTTCCCCCCTTATAAGAGTACCAAGCTCCCGCTTTGTCTTATAATATCTTTTTCTGATCCCATATCACGAGTCTCCAATTGTGAAATTGCCTTCTCCATACATTAATTATCAACTTTCTGCTATTCTGAATGGGTGGGGCTACATTTATTCTTCACTACTGTTTATCTGTGTACGATTCCCATAATATCCGTACCTTGTTTTGATTTGTTTCTGCCACGTCTTACTTCTAAACGAATCGTTGCCATTTAAAATTTAAGGAGCACGTCCACCTGGTGTTAATTTTCAGGATACCAAACATAACTCAACTTTTCACGAATTCTATTAATGAATAAAGCAATTGTTTTCGTTTTGTTAATTGCAACCAGATAATTTACGAGAGCTTGAGACATTAACGAGCTTGTTAAACCAACGTTGACTGGTCTCCCATTTCACCTTCAATTTCTTTGCACGGGGAACTTAATGCCGCCTGAATCAATAAACAATATCTTACAGCACCACTTGAAAAACTAACGGCATCGCAATCTCTAATCCTTGTTCACCATGTAATCTGGTTGTGACAATGTAACTCATCATATCTACACCTCAATGCGGCTGCATACTTAGGATCCTTAGTTGCATTTCAGCGTCAATAAATGCAGGCAATTCACCTTGTTTTTTTGAACTTCAGCTTACAGCATGCAACGCTACTGTGTTTTTTTACCAGAATTTCTGGTCCATATACTTCTATGATTCTCCCTCTTGGGGAAAAACCACCAACTTGCCTAGCGCTACATCCAACCGCTAATGAACCACTTGGAATAGTTGAAATACGAGATCCACTTTTTCTCCTAACTTTCATAACTGAGCCTTTACCAAAGTTCTTTTTCAATTTTTTTCCCAATGCTAATTCTAATGGCTTGTTTACGGTCTTCTGCCATGTATGGGTCCTTCCTAAATTGTTTTTTATTGCTATCAATTTTAATAATTAATTTTATTGTTATAGGTCGTTTCAACATCCATCATACTTCTTTTTTTTTATAAAATTGCAGAAAGAAACCGAACCAACATTGCGGTTGCGCTATCTAATTCCATTTTCTCACTGAGTCCAATGGACTTTTCCATTAATCTGCTTGTCAATAATTTCTCCGATATAAATTTTAGATCTAATCCTGCTAGAACTGAAAAGTTCCCGAATTATTATTTCTAATCTTTTTCAAATTGAAAACATTTTGCATACGGACGCTCATTTTTGATTGCTATACCTATTCAAAAACTGTACCACGGTTTTTTATTCTCTAACTTTAATGGAACCCAAAGCTTAACACCAGTAAAAGAAATTCCAATAATCTGTGTTTGAACTGACTTTTGACCTGTATCGGCCATCTTAATGGCACATTGGACTTACTGACAACTCCGAAATTTGATCCATCATTTTTTGATTGATACGGAGTATCTCTTTTTTATACGATTGCTATAAGTGACCAATCCAACCTTCAAAAAATTCTGAAGCACCAGATATAGATGTTACCGTTACTCTTGAAAAGCTCCTTCCTGTTTAAACTCTTGCAGCTTGCTGATAATGTCAATTCTCTCTCTTTCATTTTACTTACTACTACTTCAGCTAAACTGTGTCATCTCCAAGCCAATTAATAGTCTCCAGCGCGTTCCTTATTATTACCTCTAAGTATCCAAACTTTTTTTCGCACTCGATTTTCAGGACCTTCCATTTGGCCCGTTAGGCGCAAGGCCACTCACTTCATGCTTTACCTGCATAAGAAAGCTAAACGGAGGGATTTTGCTGTTTTTCAAATCAAATCCTCCAACAATGTAACTAGACGCGATTCACCTATTCCATAAAGCGTAAAAATCTTCGATAGCAAAACAGTTTCATTTGCTGTGTGGCTTCAGTAGCAATGGTTTGTTTCTTGCTCAAACATTCTCTCTAATCGTTGTGGGCCGGGTCCTGGCAGCAACAAATAAAAAACAATTTCCATTTTTTAAAAACATTTGCCTGCAGCCATACCATTATTATTTTTTAAAACACTTGACATTTGTTGATTACTAGTGCCCTTGAAGTTCATTGTTTTCAGACAATAGGGCGATTTTTTTTGTTTCGTGGACTTTATAATTTTTTTCCATAGCTTTCGTGGCCGTTACCAATTGTTTTCCAGATGCCTTTGCTAAAATTGTGTTTTGTCATATCATCTTTTTGTTTGGACCTAAGCCTCCCCGTTTTAAAACAAACCAAATCGCTTTCTTTCTTCAGCCAAAATTGTATGGCTTCTTCTAATCTTTCTGCATTAATCTCCTACAACGATTGATGATAAACTTCAATACCTAATGGTTGCTAAACTCTTTCCGATAAAAATGTTGCATTTGTATTCACTACTTGTCCTAAACAATAGTTCTGTCCCGACAGCAATTATGTCAGCCATTTCATTCTTTTTCTCCTCACTTATAGGCTCAAATATACGCTATGTTGACGGTCTTCTATTTTTTTTAATTAAGATCATAAATCGATTATTTGAATTTAAGATAGATTCTCCATTACCATTTCGCACAGTATCTTAACAATAGAGTGCTGAACGACTGTCCCAAACCATATTTTTAAAGACACGTATGATTACACCGAAGAAGGTTACATGGAACCTTTTAAGATACTTTGCTATTTTTCACAAAATAATCGATTCCTGAATGTGAAATAGTAAAAAAAAACAACAGATAGTACAACATTGATATCAGCTAAAGGGAATACCTAAACCTTCAAAAGGTAATTATCTACCAATACAAAAATAATGGCCCAATCCATTTTGAGTTCATGTCTTAATTTTACCTGCATGCTGCCGGCAGGGACTGTTCCTCCTTGTTCAACTAATAATAGACGCATTCCGGGTCACGCTAGTAGTTCTCTACAAACGATAATTGCTTAACAACCCATGAAGAAGCTAAGCCTTGGCCAACTAAAATAATTAATGCAGTCATTACTAACAATATTTATCAGCTAAGGGATCTGCAAACTTTCCAAAAATTGGTTACCAAGCCTCTTGAGCGAGCAATTTTCCCATCAAGACTCCAATCTTGTTTTAACTAGCAACTGCAATATAATTGCCTTGCCTATTAACTGTGTAATGCTCAATCGGCTTGACCGCCCGATATGTTGTCCATGAACTCCCCAATTTTAAAGGAAGCCAGAGCATGATGAACGCAAAAATGGGGATATCATAAAGATACGCACAACGTTAATTTAATTTGGTAAATTCCAAACTATCGGCCTCTTTTCTGTTTTATTATATTTAAATTTAAAACAATAGAGGAAAACTCTAATAAAAAGAGATGTCTTATTGTCTTCTTACTTTATTCTTTTTCATTAAATTGGAAATTCAATCTTTCTGTGTGACTGCATTCGCCGCTTCCAGGAGCGTACTCGAACATTCTCATCATTTTAACTGAACCAGATGTACCCGCAGCGTTCCCTTAACAGATAACCTGCTTATGCACCATCTGGATAGTAGCTTTCGAATGAGTTTTCCAGTAGTTAATAAGGCTTTGATCGACCAGAACGCCGTCCAATTTCTATACGTACCCAACTGTCTCCACCTTCAGCAATCAAACTAATTTCGCATTTTTTCACAGCTACTCCTGTTACGGCAAAGGCTAGTCTGAGAACCAGTGGGAAGATACTATGGATATGATTGTTTAGGTTCTTCTTTTTCGACAGAAGAAACCCTTTTTTTCTGACCCTTTTGTCTTCTGATGAATTAGATTCCGTACTTGAGACAAACGACGTTTCTGAATTTTTCGTAATCATTCTTCTTTGTAGCGCTTGGTTTTGTCATGATAAAGGCTAGATTAATTGACGGTGACTACAATGATTGGACTACAGCTGAAATGGTAATGTAGGCAATGATTTTGAACTTTTGTTAAGGACCTTATTACCTGATTTATTACTGAGCGTGTTTTGGTTTTTGGCCGACGCTTTTCTTACGTTATTCTTCGTCATGAGTAAGGAACAGGGATCTGTATAATCTTCTAATAACTTGAATCTCATTTTGAGGCCCAGCCGTAATCAGGCATACTGCTTAATGAAAAGCTCGGCGCGTAAAAATTTACCTGGCATGACATTATAATTGCCTTCTTCAATTGCAATTAAATAACGTTTTTGTATTTTTTTGTCATTTGTTGTAAATTTCGTCTAAAGTATCGCCTTTAGCTTTTTCTGGCTTCTTGTAAATTTTTCACCGATTTCATTCATTCTATTCTCCACCTACCCAGTTCTCTTGTTTAGAAGAAGCCTAAAAGGCTCATTATTACTTTTAAGGTATAACACAATCAAGTTTTGACTAACATCTCTTTTTGAGTTGTCAAAACTTTGATGTTTAGTCGTGTTTTATTTACAAAGCAATTTGGTTGCCGCCCCCCCCCCCCATAGCTGCTCTTCGCTCACCTTAACCATTCCACCGCTTACAATAATAGATTGTCAGTTTAAATAGGCACTTCTAGGTTCTAAGAATTGATGACCCAAAAACTTAATTTTTCTGAATACTACCCATACGTTCAAACTGGTATCTCGTCTTTTAATGCAAGCTAAATCCAATTCACTAAAGTCGAATTCATTTTGTTTCGATTTGCCCCTGGCGAGATGCATTAACTGTTATACCTAACTTAGCCAACCTCTTTACTATGGGCCTTTACAAAAGATAATTGAGCGTCCTTTTGTTGTACTAAAATAACTTCCATGAACTACCTGATTTCCCCATAAATTAGAGCTGATAAAAACAAATCTTCCCGACCTAGAATCAAGCTAATTTTGTTTGTAGTGTCTGCAACATTAATAAAGGCGTTTTTACATGGGGATGCCCCACATGATCATCCATTTGTTTTAGACGTTTACTTCTGTCAATAATTGAATAAGTTGTAAAACCACTGAAAAAGAATTGCATCTAATTGGAACAATATTTTTAAACAAAACTCCTCAATCCTGATTCATCTGTCATATCTAAGCTTAATTCCAAAAAATCCTGTTTAGGAAATGCGTCTGATAATCGCGAAGTTTGTTTCCAACACTTTTATTTCATCTGTATGATAATGTAAATACAATGACCAACCCTTTCAGCCAATTCTTTTGCAATTCCTGCCACCAATATCTCCCACTTAGCCTCCCATGATAAAGCTGACTTTCATGTTTGCTGTCTTCTTGGGCAAAATATGAAAAAACACTCATTACTTTTCTTGCATAAAACTCTTCTGGCAAGAACTTTTTATTTGATTTAGAGTGATGGGGGGAAAAAATTTCAATGATTGGGAACTAAATCGAATAACGTCAGCCTTCACCCATAATTCTGTATGGCTGTAATGGCTAAGCAATATACTCCAGAGGAATGGAGAGTGAAGAACCTGGCCCTATCATTCTCTTTTCACAAGAAACAAATGTGCTTGATTTCAATTCTGGCAACTTTAGCTGTTAATAAATTTCTTTTATGACAATTACTGAAAGCTTCTGGCTCTTTTGTGTCTCCTCCCAAGTTACAGGCAAATAAAAAACGTTCGTTTCGAAGCTTGAAATCGTATGAAAAAACTATCATCAATAATGCCAGTATCATATAACCTTAAATAATTATCTTGATGTAGGCCCAACTAACAAGTTCTAATACAAATCCATAGTGGTCTTAAGAGGACTAAAGCCTCCTTTGCCTTCTGGAGACTCGGCCGACACCCTTAATACCCACGATACTATTTCGGCCTTGTTCACGGCCATTTTTTATTGAGTCAAAAAGGTTTTTAATATCAGCTGATTGTTTCATTATCAGGGAATAGCGTTCCAATTTTTCAGTCGGCTTCTGAAAAATTCTTTTTTAGCATTGGTTATGTTTTAATTCAATTGAATTCATTTCTTCTTGGATCCATTTTGACGTACAACAAAAAGATTCAATATTGCTAGGATGATAAAATGTAATTGTAGCTTTTTCGATGTATAGGCTCAAGCTGTTATATCCTACTAATACTAATTCAACAGGTACTGCAATATCAATATGCAAAGGGATTGCTTAGGTACATATTACCTAACAAGCCCAAAAACAAACGCCATTGTGTGTGTGCGGTGGCGTGAGTGAACATCTGTATCTCTTGGAGCAATTAATCCCTTTTTTCCTTTATCGAAGTTTCTTTCGATAAAATACGGTTCTTGCAAACAAAGTCTGAGTAATGTCCCCAATATATCTCATCTTACAATAGTGGTACTCGAAAAAACAAATTAAACTTGGTTTGAGTAAAAACTATGTTAAAAGGCATTGCTGAAGCCCCCCCAGTTTGGCCCAAAATTAAGAATTAAAAAAACATCTCACATCTTCTTTTTCAAAACATTTTCTTATGCTCTAAAAAATGAGCAAATTACCATCCGGAAACACGAGTTAATTGAATCCACTATCTCGTTGGGTAATGAACTGATTTGTCTTATTGAAACCATAACTTAGTAGTAAATCAGTCCGTAAGTATGAAATTTTTCATTTTTTAGGCAAATAAGGGTAACGGATAGCCGCATTTGATAGTGTTTCAGTATATTATTCGTCTCATTTAATTAGTTCATACTGCCTTTTTCTTTCCATTATTTAACCCCTCTTGATAGGAAAGAATGTCCAGACCTTTAATTTTGGACTTGATTAGCTATTCTCAATGCATTTCTTCTATTTGATTATGCTTCAATATTTTAGCCATCCATTTTTTATACTTATGGATTCATTATTTTTGCATAATTGGTTTGAATAAGTTCGCTTCAATCACCGCACTTGAAAATTATTCTTCAATTGCAAACAATTGATTTATTCAACATATTTGTGTTGGTTTAGGATTGATACTTATACTCTATTAGTAAAAATTTACCAGTTGGACACATCTTTTAATTGCGAGCGTTAACGATCTCTTTTACCTTGGGGAACCCATTTATTTTTACCTGTCCAATTCCGTTGTTTGAAACCAATATCATCAAATACCTCTTAAAAGATATCTATAAATTTGAAACTTAGATTGCATAATTAAGCTTAGGGACTTCTTTATCTCTTGAAAACGTTTAAAACAAATAATATTTAGAGCTGAGGGAAACCCCAACCAAATGTAAACCATTTAATAGTTACCTGCATAATAATTTCTGAAGATAAAAGATAATCCGTTGTGTACCCCATCTCTCTCTT
>Ga0163217_1102832_pt1 | contig 12786 bp, 15 predicted proteins | sample SynspAceP_FD_185933 | JGI IMG/M metagenome (GOLD analysis project Ga0163217, IMG submission 185933) | Saline lake microbial communities from Ace Lake in Antarctica - Synechococcus sp. Ace-P (PacBio error correction) | ecosystem: Environmental > Aquatic > Non-marine Saline and Alkaline > Saline ... | reverse complement strand
GCCTCATCGACAGGAGGCCGGCAGGGCTTTCGATCAATGGCAGTGGCTGGGGGCCGAGGCGCCGCCATCCGCAGCAACCGGGGCCTTCTCCTCCGGCCAAGGGCCAGCACCAAGCCAGGACCATCGCCGTTGGTCTTGGCGACAGGCCCGCCGAATCCACAGACCTCACCCCGGCGCTCCAGAGGCCGGCTAAGGCGAACAAGGGGATTCAGGCTGCCCCGATGCAACAGGGTGATCGCAGGCGGGGGCCTGAGAACAGCCCAGGCACTTGCCGCCGCCAGCACCGTGCCGAGGCAGGTATCCCCACCCTGATCACAAGCTGACTCCAGCGCAGCCGCGGCCTGCTTGAGCAGCGGTGTAAAGCCGAAGCCAACCAAGCCCCAGGGTCCAATAGATTCGCCACGATCAGCAGCAGCAGGCCCAAGTTGTTGTTCGAATTGGCCGCTGCGGGCCCGATCGATCCAAAAACGGCCAACAGGCTGACCCCGAGGGCGTCGCAGACCGCGGCCAGGGAGCAAGCGGCGGTGGCGCAGCCAAGTGCATCTACAGGGGCCGCCTCAACGCAGGGCGCATCAAACCGAAGGCATGCGCTGCACGGGCCTGCAGGGCGCGAAACCCATCGGCCTCGCCCACCACACAGCTGCGTGCGGGATCTCGCTGGTGCGATCATCTCGATGTTTCACCCCCGCTTCAGCCAGGGGCGCGGAACATTGCGCGCGGCGGTTGCCAGGAGTGCAGGCATGCCGGCACCGACCGCACTCACCTGGCAAATGGCGAATTCCCCTCCTCAAAGCTGGCGGCAGGCCACTGCATCAGCAAGCGGCTGCAGCGCCAGGCTGGGCTCTGCCAGGTCGTCGCGGCGCAGGTGAAGGCTTCACTGTCGCGGCCAGGCCGGCCCGGTCTCAACAAACTGTGGGTCGCGCTCCGACTGCACGATCGTGTCAAGGCTGATTGCCGGCATCGGCCAGGGCGCGCAGACGGCGGCGGCAGCCGGGGCGATCGCGGCACCTGGCGCACGCACGCGGCCGTCGCGGGGCGACGGACACTCGCACGGCCGGGATCACGAGGTTGCAGGGGACCGGGTTCTGGCGAGGCTGCCTGATCCTGCAGCTCAAACACCTCGGCGGTGGCCCGCAGGGCCTTGAAGGCCTGGCTGCCCTCCAGCACACAAACTCACCTTCACTTCGCTGGTGGCGCATCAGGCGCAGGCGTTGATTCCCGATAGCGGGCCAGGGTGTCGAAACAGGGGCGCGGCGGCGGCACCATGGCCGTCCCATGAATTTCCTGCCCCCGGAGATGCCTCGCTTGGCCAGCCCAGCCTGGCTGGTCAGGGCCGTCTGATCGGCCCCCAGCTTGCCAGCAAGCTGCGCAAAACGCGCTGTGCCGCCTCAGCTGTCCACGACGTGAAGGCCGATGTCATTGGTGGCGCCTGAGTGGGTGGCCTGGACGATCAAATCGACGGTTCAGACCGGCGTTTGAGAGGGCTTCGAACAGCAGGGCCGCCACGGCCGGGCCGATCGGGCACGTAGGTGAGGGGACCACGGGCCTGCGTGCATCCTTCGATTCAAAGCCCCATCCACCGGCTTGCCCAGTTTCCAGACCCCACGCTCGACGGTCGCGGAGCGCTATGCCGTTCAGGCGGGTGGCCGGGCGGCCTCACTTCCAGCTGTGGAGCGCACCACCAGCGGCACGCTCGCGTAGTTGCGGAGCGATCTCCACGGCGCGGGGGGATGGAGAACGGCCGCCCCGAGGCTGGGCCAAAACTCAGCATCTCGTTGCCAGCTGACGTCTCCATCAGCTGGCCCCGGCCACCTGGCGGGGATCGGTGCTGAAGCAGCCCCGCAACTCGGTGTGATCTCGCAGAGCCTCCGCCCCCATCGCCCCGCCAGGGCCACGGCCGAGGGTCCATCCGCGCCCGCCAGGGTGCGTTGAATCTCCGGGGTGCCTGCACTGCCGCAGCTGGTGCCCTGAGAAGCCGGCATACCACCACGACGCAGCCATCGCGCAGCATTTCCTGAGCCGATCGGTGCGGACTTCAAGGATGCGGGGCGCGCCCGTGGGCCGACTCGGTTGACAATCCCGACCTGGGTGCCGGTCATCGCGAGAACCGCCGCACCCCCAGGGCGTGGAGGCCAATCGCCAGAGGGCAATCGAGGACCTGCTTCGCCGGTGGCCAGCAGCATGTCGAGCTCCCGCTGGGGTGGATCGGCATGAGCGGCGCACCGGTGAGGCTTCATCGGTGTGTGGCCCATCGCCGAGACCGACACAGCAGCGAACCGCTGCTCGCGGCTGGCGGGCAAATGCGCCCGGCCACGGCCTGCGATTCGCTCGATGCTTATGCCGAGGCGGGGTCCCCCCGAACTTCTGAACCAGCAGGGCCATCCCCGGTCTGCGCGCAACAGCTGTTCGTTGAGGGAGCTGATTATCGGGGGGCTGCCGCCAACAGCCCATCGCGGAAGGCGTCGCCAGGTTTGGCTTCCCCAGCTCAGCGAGCCTCAATCTCCAGCAACTGGCCAGCAGGGCCAGAAAAAAAGCTGCGGGCCGGCGCGGATCTGTTTGCGCATTCACGTAGATCCGCTTCGGTTTGCCGATGCCGGCGGCCGGGCGATCACAGCACGTCCTGGCTCCCCCTGGGCCTCCAGCAGGCTCACAGAGCCAGCCGCGGATTCTGGCTGGTGAGCGCCGCAACGATCCGCGGAGGCTCCCCGGCCGTCACCAGGTTGATCGAGCAGGGCGGGATCCCGCTTCGCCGAGATCGCGGCAGCAGGGCATCCGCCCAGTTTGCAGGCTTGGTTGTGGCTGGCTGCCCACCAGAGCCGCCACGCGGCGCCATTTCAATCGGCGCTGGCAGCAATTAGAGCCGCCAGCTTCCCAGCTCGCTGGCGCAGGCGGTCACTGTTCACTGCCGAGTCGGCTCAGCCAGGGGCCTTCCAACGCCTTCGGGGGTGAGGGCATGGCGAAGGCCCTTGGGCCGTGGCGCGCCACCAGGTTTCCAGCTGGCCACTGCCATCCCAGACGCCGCAGGGCAAAAACTCTGCTGGCCTTCGGCCACGGCCCGCAGGCTTCTTGGTGGTGCGGCAGCCGGGCATCGGTTTGCCCGGGCTGACCCAGCACCAGGATGGGTGTGCTCGGGATTTCACCCCAGGCTTTCCTCGCCAGGGGCCAGCCAGATCGGCAGGGCAGGCGTGCAGAAGGGGGACTGCGCTGCAGCACCGACTACCGGTGACCGCCACCGAGGGCGGCGTGCGCGCCTCACTGAGGCCTGCGCCGCCGGGCCAGACCCATCGGTGCCATTCGCAGGCCTGGTTCAGGTTGATGCTCTGCCAGCTGGGATTTCCACCACCGCCGTGATCAGGGCGTCGACGGCCCGCTCCGGCCGGCCGTCGTCTCCCCCAGTATGAGATGGATCGGCATCAGGGCAGGGCCGTGGGATCACCCGATTCTTTCACGAAAGCGTGCGGCACATCCGCCAATGCCTGGGGCCGACCGGCCTCGAGGGGCACCAGGACGTGCTGGAGCGGCTTGGTGCACAGCAACGGCACCTGACCCTTGGCCCAGCGCTGCGCTTCAGCCCTGCGGTGCGTGTGAGGCGGCATGGACGCCCTGGCGGCCGGTGGCCGTGATCCGCACCGACACCGCCATGGCAAGCGGCGGCCGTTTGAGGCCGATGGCCGGGCGCACCTTCGCCAACCCCCGTGCACCTCCATTCCTCGACTGGCCCCCGCCCCTGGCGCCGGAGGGGGGCACCCGGCAGCGGCCGAGGGCATGGCGGCGGGCGGCTGGCTGCACATCCACGGGCGGTCGGTTGCTGATCGGCAGCGCCCCCACCGCCCTGAGCGCTTGCTGCAGCTGATCGGCCGGGCCTGCCCGCCCAGGGGGGAGCAGTTCCGCCCCCGCGTGATCGGCATTGCCGGGTTGGGGTTCCGTGGGGGTGGAGCGCAGCAAGCGTCACCTGGCCGAGAGCCGGCCTGGAAGCCAGATCCGGCTGGAGGCAGGGCAGGGGCGGCGCCGGGCCTCGGCTGCTTGCGGCCGTCAATGCCCTGCTGCGGGCGAGGCCTGGCTGGATCTGGATCTTTCGGCTTAAGGGCTCAACCTCGGCCATTGAGGGTTCGCGCGCTCTGCGGCCACGGCCACATGGCTGTTGAGCCTCGATCCGAGCCGAGCACCTGGCGGGCACGGCGCACCACCGGCGCCGGCACCCGGCAGGCGAGCGGCTTCGATGCCATAACTGCGGGCTGGGCCCGCCGGGGCCGCACCTGGTGCAAGGAACACCAGCCTGTCGCCGGTTTCCTCCACAATCACCTGGAAATTGGCCACGTTGGGGAAGCAGGGAGGCCAGCTCATTGAGTCGTGGTAGTGGGGTTGGCGAACACCGCCCGGGGGCCCGCAAGCCCTCAGCCGGGTGTTCGGCCACCGCCAGGCGATCGAGAGCCCATCGAAGGTGGCGGTGCCGCGGCCCGATCTCATCGGGCAGCACAGGGAGCGGTTCGGAGGCGTGGTGCAGGATGTTTGGCCGTTTCAGCCAATTTTCCACATGAAGGTGGACTGCCGGCGGCCGATCCATCGGACGGACACCCACCCGGAGTGAAATCCGGTCGCAGAGACCCAAGCACGGGCGCGGAGCGGGCCGGCAATCCAGCTGCCGATTCTGGGCCATCAGCTGCAGCAGGCCCGTCTGGGCGCAGATTAGCAGCTCTTGCCATGGACGTTCGGCCCCGTTGAGCCCATCAGGTTCGGGCTGGCCGGGCGTACCGAGTGGATTTGTCGTTGGCGGGCGAAGGGCTCGGCCACCAGCAGCTGCTCCACCACGGGTGGCGACCGGCCTCAATGAACAGGCGCGGTCATCCACTGAGCTCGGGGCGCAGTAGCCGCCGAGGGCCGCCACCTCGGCCAGTGGGCGAGCGCATCGAGGGCCGCGACCCGGCGGGCACAGGCCCGGATCGGGGCGGCCTTGCTCGCCCACCAAGCGCCCGGCAACTGGGTGAAAACAGCTCGTATTCACGGCCGGTCGGCGCTGGCGCGCCAGCTGCAGGTATCTTTCGCTTCGCGGGCCTTGAGCTTCGGCGTGGATGAAGCGCTTCCTCGTTTGGCCAGCGTCTGGCGCCGGATCCAGTGGTCCGCGGAACGGTGGCGGCCCTTGGCCCGAGCTCACCGAAAGGAACGTGCCGAAGGATGCGGTGGAACTGCGGCGCAGGAGGGGATGCCGCTGGCCAGGCGTCCTGGGCCTCCTGCTTCAAGCCAGCCAGGCCTGGTGATCGTCGAGGCGGTTGCGCAGGGCCATACGAGGCGTCTGGTCGACGCCGTCATGGATCAGGCCACCCTCCGGAGCTTAGCGGCGCCGGATCCCTGGAGCTATGGGCAGGGCTGGCGGGCCAGTTCAGCCAGCTCGGGGGCCGCCTTGGTGGAGCGCCCGCAGCGGGGGCTGTTCCGCCGCTTATCCAGCAGCAGCCCAGCTGGGGCAGCCGCTCAGGCCATCGGCCAGGGCACCAGATCCGTGCTGCAAAGCGCTGCCCGCCCCGGCACGGCCTGCCAGCCGCTCCAGATCCCCCATCGGCCGCAGCAGGCGGCGCAGGGCCTGACGCAGGGGGACGCTGGGACCACCAGGGCAGAACGGCCTCCTGCGGGCACGGAGCGGCTCCAAAGGCCCGCAGCGGCTGGCTCGATTCCAGCGGCGCACGGGCCCGGGCCCGCCCATTGGCGGTCATGGTTGCGATCCAACGACCAGAGCAGGGAGCCCTGCAAGCTGGCCGTCCCGCTGGGTTTGCGGGTGAGCTTCCAGGTGCGGCGGGTCTGGGCATCGAGCACCAGCTTGATCGCCGCAAACGTGAGGCGTGGGGGGGATCAAGCGGCACCACCACGGCGACGGCGGGCCATCAGCCCGATCCGCTCTTTCGCCCGGCTCGACCCTGGCCTGGCTGGGTGTCATCGAGGGTAGCGAAGCAAAACCGCCGGCCGCCAGCAGCCGCCAGTGGCGCTTCGCCCAGGCCCAGGCCATCGAGACTGGCCAGCTCAAAAAGCGGCTCCAGAGGGTGCGGGCGGCTCCGGCGCTGGAAAACCCGGCGTGAGCGGCAGGCGGGTGAGGGGAGGCGTCAGGGCACCCAGCTGGGAGAGGCCGCTTCTACGGGCCGGCCAGAGCAGCTCCAGCGGCCTCCAGCTGCAGCAGCTCCTGCGTAGAGCTGTCGCTGCCCACCCGCTCGCTTGACCCTGAATTCGCGGTTGCTGACATCGGCGATCGCCAGGCCCGTGGCCTGCTCGGACCACCGCCGCGCAAGCCAGTTGTTGCGACGGGCGGCGCCAGGGCTGCCCTCCTCCAGCACGGTGGCCGGGGGTGATCACCGGGTGATGTCCCGCGAGGCAGGCGTGCCCTTGGCGGCCACCGCTTCGAGATTGGTCCGCAAGAGGGCGATGCTCAGGAGCCAATGGCGCACCAGGGCTCGGTGCATAGCGCTCGTGGCGCGTTGGTGAGGGGATGCGGCCATCGGCACGCGGCCGATTCCCCTTGCCGCCCTCCTTGCGGTGAGGGTCAGCTCCAGCAGGCGCGAGAGACAGCAGGGCGTCCTCCGGAAAAAGAACTCAAAGAAATACCCCCAGGCGGTTATAGTAGAGCAGCACCGATCGGGGTGGGCCGGCCTTGAGCGATACGTAGTGGCGCAGCATCGGCGGCAGGCCCGCCGGATCCAAACAGGCTGTGGTGGTCGCCCAACGGGCAGTTCGGATCCATCGGCGGCGCTGGTTTCCCGTTGGCTCGCCTGGGCCTGAACCTGGCCTTGACGGGGCTGGCCGGCAGCCTGGAGATCAGGGGCTGTGTCGTCGGCCCGGTGTTCATCTGATCAGCTTCTCCTGGATCGGCCCCCGGCAGGAGTTGGGTGATCGATCCGTGGAGGCATTTCGCAGGGCCGAACAAGACATCCTGCAGCGTCGGGGCGGCATCAGCGAAAAGCTGTTCCTTGGGCTTCCCCCGCCACGCTTCCCCTGCAGCCGGTCCCGATTCGTAGGAGCGCTCAAAGCCGCGACCTTGGGCAGCCAGCGCACCCCGCAAGCCCCTGAAAATCCGAGTTCTTTGGGTGATTCAAAGAGGGGGCGCCAAAGGCCTGTGCCGGTGGCAAGCATCAGGCTGTCGGCCATGGGCAACTTGAGCTCCAGGCTCAGTTGGGCCCATGGAGGGCGATTTCGGGGCTCAAGGCCACCACCTCAGCGCCCTGCATCCAAAAGCGATGGGCCTGCAGGGCTGGCCTTCGCCATGCTTCACGCAGGATCAACGTTGAACACCTCAAACAGGCTGATGGTGGGCACCACCAAGCGCTCCGGCTGCTCGATGGCTTCGGCGAAGGGGGTCAGGTTGGGCATCCGTGAAAGAACTCGATCCAGCCTGAGGAATCCACCACGGAGCCTTTCACTCACTAGCCATCGGGCTTCCCGCTCAAAGCTGTCCGCCCCTTGCGGAAGCCGCGCAGGCGAGGCAGCCTGCAGGGGCAGGAGCTCAATGCGATCGGGCAGACAGATTCAGCTGAAGCACCTGGCCTGGTTTCAGGTTCGTGAGCTGGACGCACCGCCATTGGGCAACACCACCTGGAACTTGGAAGAGATTGTCGTCGTCGCTTCCACAACAAAGTTATCGATGATGGCATCGTTAAGACGAGGGTCACCTTCCGACAAGTTGTGAAGGGATCCAAGGGCGCCTTTCCAGGCAGCCAGGACGCGTGGGACAATCCATTTTCTGCCCGCCCAGGCCCCGCAGATTCCATGCAGATTCTCAACACCTCACCGTTCTGGCCCTGGTGGTGAGTCGTTCGCCCTGGTGGTGGCCGTGCCTGCTCTACGCCAGCACCGACGACAGCGGCCGCTCCAACCGCCTGATTCCTTGTCGGCAGGAGCAAACTGGCTGGTTTCCTTCGTTCTTGCTTCAAACTGGGCATGAGCTACTTCGTGGTCTGAGTTCCATTGGCGGTTTTTTTGGGAAGGACGGTTCACCGAGGGTTCAGTGACCTTCAGATTGCCGTGGTTGTTGGTCGTTTCAACGACCTGGTCACAGGCAAGCTTTTGAGCCGCCTTGCCTGGATGCCCTCTCGCGGCACGGCGGATCGATGTGACTCCCAGCAGCAGCCAAGCTCGACCTGGCCTGGGTACCCGGCAGCTTTGAAGACTTCCCCTGGTCGCCCAGCGCCTCGCTGCCACTTGGCGGCTTCAGGTTGCTGATCACCCTGGGGGCCGTGATCCGAGGCGACACCCCCCACTTCGACTTACGTTGACGCCGAGTGAGCAGGGAGTGGCGAGCGTGGGCCCGCGACACGGCGTGCCGGTGATTCTTTCGGCCGTTCTGACCACCGACACCATGCAGCAGGCACTGGACGGGCCGGCATCAGAGAAACATGGGCTGGAGCTACGCGCTGCAGGCGCTGGAGGATTGGGGAGTTTGATGGGCGGGGGATGTTGCCGCGGCTAAACAGGCGCCAGGTGCCATCACTTGGCCTTTTAGTAAGACTTCAAGTACCGATTCAGGGGGTCGAAAGCCGATGGCGCCAATCGTCCTGATCCCGCAGCCGCTTGAGCAAACCAGGACTTGAGGCTGTGAGCTGAGCGGCTCAAGGTATTGGGCAGATGTGATGGCATTAGTCCGCCGCGGGTGGTGGGCAATCCAGGGCCTGCCTCCAGAAACTGCCAGAATCACGGCCTTGCTGGCGGAGTGGTTGGTTCACCGTGAGCAATCGGGCTGCGGCAGATGGCGCCCTGGTTCACTGGACACCGTGACTGATTTTTGCCGCTGAATCCACCGACTGGGCGTAGGGCCCTTTTCGGCGGCGTTGTTGGTGGTTCCACGCCAGGGTGCTCCAGGAAGGTCCAGAGGCATCGCTGCGTTGCAGGCAGTTGCTGGCAGGTTTGCGAACGGTCTGGGCCCATGGCGTTCCGCTCGCCGCGTGGTATCCCAGCTCCACCACCTGCTGCAGCGTGCCTCAAATGCCTGTCGGATTTGGCCGGCGTTTTCTTTTGGAGATGCGAGCCAGGTTCGTCGCGGCGTCCTTCCAGCGTGCCACTGCCCAAACAGCTGCTGCTGCAGGCTTAGCAGCTCCGCTCGATCTCACCGCTTGGCGCCTGTGCGTTCGGACGTAGCGGTGAGGATCACGGATTAGGTGCGCCAAGCACAGCTGGCGTTGCCCAGTGGCAGATGGTTGTAGGCAGAGAACCGATCACTCACCACGATTTCGCCAAAAGGTCCCCCAACAGCTCCGTTGGCCGCTGCAGCGAACGCGGCTCAGGCCTGGCGAGGAACACCGTTGCCACCGGGGTGACCATGACCCATGCCAAAACCTCTTGCGGCCATCGCGATTGCGGCCGTCGGGCTTGCCTGTGGGGGCGCCGGTTTCATCGACCGTAGGCCACCGGCTGCTGCCGAGCAGCTGCCCGCGCTTCTGCCACCGGTGGGGCCAGACGTGGGCTCAGCCGCTGGCGGGGATTCCCAGGCATCCCTGCGCGGCTTGATCCACCACCCCGCAGCTGATGGAAAGCAGCGGCCTGGGTTGTCTTGCTGAAACTCAACGGAAGCACTGCCAACAGGCCCCACCAGAGGCACTCAGCCTTGGCCTTATACGGCTGCCCCCACATGCGCCGGCAGTCGGTGGCAACAGGGGCTGGTCGAGCCAGTAGGGGCAGACCAGCCGGTGCAGCCGGTGCTCGATTCACAAGCGGTATGTTGATCGGCGCGGATCTCGTCACTTGATTGGCGCAGCGGATCTGACCCACACCGTCAGCAGCTGCCGCAACGGCGGCAGGGGCCTGGGGGTGGTTTACTCCAAGCATTCATCCACCCGCTCGATCGCAGCAGCTCCGGCCCGGTCCGGGATGGCCCCGGCTGGCCAGGCCCGCTTGCGGCCCACTGCCTTTACGGCGTTTCAGGACGGCTTAAAACCCTACCCGTCGTGGAGGGGGTTTGGAAGAAGTTGCGAGACGTTCCGCCCGATCCGGGTCGCGCGGCTGGCCAGTTCGCCGTCGGCCAGGCGGTGAGTTCAGTCGGAGCTGTTCGTTCTCTTGGCGCAGCACTTGAATCTTCCCTGCTGTTGATGCAGATCAGAAACGGGCACTTGGCCGGCATTGCCCAACCAGTACGCTCGCTCTGAAATCCCCGGCAGGAGGGGCTCTCGTCTCAGGCAGTCTTACAGCAGACACAAACCGGCATCAGGCCGCCGTCAGGGTCAGCCCGTAGCGTATGTTCGCTGTCACGACACTGATGGCTACAGCCTACTTTACTGCTAATTGTAATGAGTTGAATCTATTCTGGCTCGTTCCCAGGGCTGATTTTGAAGTCTGGTCACAAGCGAGCTTGGCGTTTGCCTGCGAGCATTGGGTTTTGGTTCGGCGGAATGGATCCCTTTCTTTGCCAGAACCCTTCTCCTGCTTAAGCCTCTGCCGACCTGATCGCTTTCTGCAGGCGATCCCAGAGGGACGGATGCGTCGTGGGGGCGCTTCCCCCAGTGGTTTCTGCTCCTGGTGGCGGTCCTCGGGATCTTGAGTGGCTGCCAGAGCCTGCGGGATCTGGAGCGCTTGCCTCCGCCATCACGCTGCGCTGAAACCAGGCGTTGGGTCTGAGTCAGGCGGCCACCACGATTTTCCCACCCTTCCGCTATCTGTTCCTGCAGGTTGATGTGCGAGATCTGCCGGCAGTGCAGGGGTGATGCTCGCCCAATCCCAGGTTGGTGCGATCGGGTCTTGATCAGCTCGTGTGCGACGGCAAGACACTCCGCGGCTCGATTGTCCAGACCGACGGTGGCGGCGGTTATGCGTTCATTTCTCAGGTGGACCTCCTACTCCAGAACCCTGGTGTGGCCATGCCCAGGCCACCTCGACACCGTGAATCTCACGAGCGACTGCCGACTACGGGAGCTGTTGGCACGATGGGATCTCGACGGCGTCTTGATTCCAGGCGACGCGCTTTCATACCCAGGAAACGGTTTTTTCGGCAGCTCACGGAGCAGGGGGCCGACTTCCTCCTTCACAGTGAAGCAAACCAAAGGACCCTGCATCGCCAGATCGGCGAGCAGTTCCTCTACTCCCGCAAGATCTCTCACAGCAATGGTTTCTGAACGCACGCCATGGACGCCGACCACCACCTGGATTTACTCAGGGCCAAACGGGCTCCTGACTTCATCAACGAGGCCTGGCCCGGCAGTGCTGATTGTTGACTTGGTCGTCAGTGGCAAGCGTCATGGCAAGCCCTCCCTCCAGCGGCGCACCTTTTTCTCCACCAGCCTGCCGCACCACGCCAAAAAGCCCTGCTTTGCAAAAACTGGTGAGGGACCGCTTGGTTGCATTTGAAAGTGGCACTGGATCCGCGATACCCAGGCTCCATGAAGATGAAAAAACACGTTATGGCGGCCCGGCGCTTTGCCGTGCTGGGGCCACGCTGAGGACCCTGGCCCTCAAACTGCTCGGCTTGCACTGGCCACTACTCGGTGAGAGGCTGGGCTGGGGCTGAGGTGGCCCACGACATCGCCAAGCTGCTCCAACAATGGCTGGGATCAGGCCAGGATGGGCGAACGATCAGACTTTTCAATCAGCCCTGGCTCGTTCCGATTCAGGACCGAGCATCAAGGCCTTTCGATTCACAAGGATGCATTTCTTTGTGACGCCCGGGGCAAGGGAGGTTATTGTATGATTAAGGGTGTGTGACAAGGACAATCCAATGACCTAGATTGTCGATACTTGGCTTCCTATGGAGATGTTAGTACCGCTCGCCCTTTTTGCTTAAATTAGTTTTGCACTCCAAAGCACTGAATCCGTTCCTTACGTAACAATGAGACGGTCTTGCGGACCATACAAATCTACCCCATGTGCTATCGGAGGTTTTGACTGATGCGATTGATCGGGAACTCTGGGCCTACCGGCGGATTTCATCTCCAGCAGTGTGAAGCGAGAGTTTTGAGAGGCAAAATACAAGAATTCGATCCTTTGGCTTTGCGTGAACGTGGTTCAATCCTTTGGCCACGATCCTGGGTTTATACTGTGATTTTTTTGCTTCGATCATGCGGTACCAGGCCCCAGGAGTTGACAATACATTTGCTATAGCATCTTCCTTTTGCAGAACCGGCCGTTTCTCTCCTGGGCTTGGTTTTGCCGAGATTCACGAGCTGTCGCAAACGATGTTCATCGAAACATGGCGAATCTTTCTGAAAGAAGCTTGGATTTCCGCGCATCTTGGCTTACCAGCCAGTGGATGGTTGCTAATGCTTTGCTAATTTTACCATTATTTTTTCGTGTTCACCGTTTTTCTGTTTAATCAGCCGGCGTTTTCCCTTGGGTTCGCCTTATTTGGGGCCATTGTTTCCGCTGCTTGGTTCTGCCTGGTCGCTTTTTCGGGGACCAGGCTTGGGCATGGTGCTGGGGTGCTTCAACGGTTTCTTTTTCCGGGATGTCGGCCAGGCCTTTCGGTTATCATTGTCCACGTTTCTGGTTCTGGCTTGACGCCGAATCGGATTTATTCTCCCCACCATTTTTTCTTGCCGCCCGTGGACGCAGGTTCATTGTATGGCGTTCAAATTCATTGGCCGGCCTTTCATTTTGGGCCCGCGTTTCAGGGGTGTGTTGGTGAGGGGGAAACATTGGGGCCGGCTGGGAGCAGCCTTGACCTATTTATGGACGAAATTTATGGCGCGTTTGCCCCAACTGTTTTGTTTTGGCTGTCAGTCGGGCTTAACGGGGGGCCTGTTTTTCCCGGGCAGGGGGGGGGGGGACCAACTCCGGGTGGTTTAATTTTTTTTCCCCCTTTTTCTTCCCCCTCCCTTTTTTTTTTGGGGT
>Ga0163217_1098233_pt1 | contig 12786 bp, 10 predicted proteins | sample SynspAceP_FD_185933 | JGI IMG/M metagenome (GOLD analysis project Ga0163217, IMG submission 185933) | Saline lake microbial communities from Ace Lake in Antarctica - Synechococcus sp. Ace-P (PacBio error correction) | ecosystem: Environmental > Aquatic > Non-marine Saline and Alkaline > Saline ... | reverse complement strand
CTTGCCCGGTGTTGGAAGTTTTCGGGCTTCCATTTAGAGTTGCTGGTCAGACCGTTTGGTCTTGTCGGTCGGATAATCGAGGTGGTACCGGGGCTTTTTTCGTTCCCGTGGAACGCGCGCACTTCTGTGCGGTTACCGGGGACTCGGGACGGTGGTCGTTTTGGGGTCGTCCGGAGTTTACTTGGCACAGCCGTCTGCTGGCTACAGGATTCATCCTGCCAGAGGACGTGTTTTGCCCGTGCGGTCGATGAGGACGTCAAGTCGCCTGTCAGAGCGCGTGCCGGTTGCTTTGTCGTCTCAATCGGGCGTTCAGTGTCCGGGTCTCGGGATGGAAATTGGCGTTGGATGGGGAAGTGGTGATCCGGCGTGGCTTACAGCTTGATCCGAGCTGAGTATGGTTGGCCAGGGGTGTTTTGATTGGATTCCTTGCGGTTTCAAGTCACCTTGGATCAGCGGATCGCTTGTCTCCCAGGTGTTCGCATTCGAGTGGAATGTATTGCCGGTGCGGGTCCCGGTTGTTGGGAAATGATATTGATTCTCGCGTCCGGTTCATTCCCGGCAAATCGAGGGGAGTGGTGATTTTGCCGTCGTTTTGTCGTGGTCCCGCCGCGCCGAGGCGTCCGCGATGTTGTGTCGGTGTCGTAGGGTGTCCGCGCGGTTGCATGAGTAAGGTTGAAATGGAGGCGCTGGACTGGCGATGCGGTTTTGGTTTCGTGTCCTTTCGCTCGGTACGTTGACATGGTTACGAGTTCTCGTTTCGCTCATGTGCATCGCCCGTGCCTTGAGCAGAGTGCAATCCAAATCGGGGCAATTTCCGTTGGTCACGTCGAATTTCCCCGACGCTAGTTTGAGGGTCCTCTTCCGTTTCGTATGGCGCGAGTGCCCGCTTTTAAGATCGGATGTGAAGAGAGAGCGTCGAGCTTGATACTCGAATGTCTGAGAGAAATGCCAATGGGCACTTGCGATGCAAGGTCCGTCGATGGTGACGCAACGAAATTTAAGTTATGTCGGTCACTTGTTCGCCCGATTTGTTTGTCGTGTCGCCTACGATTTGAACCCGTCGAGGCATCCAGGCACCAGGAGATGTTTCAAAGCGTTGAACGTTTGGCGGGAAAGCTGCAGTTTGAAAACGAAGAGATATAGATAGACATCGAGAGCGCATATTGATGCCCCGGCAAAGGGATTCTTCGTGACCCGGTTCCTGCAAGCGTTGTAGGGCGTAGGTAACGTAATTTGATTCATTTGAGCGTCCGCCGCCTGTTTTGAAGGTGACTTCAGTGAGATCGCGGTGGGGCTTTAGTTTGTCCGATACTTATTCAGTTGGTTATCGGGGGCGAGAGGGTCCGCCCGTTGATGTTGATTGCTGGAATGGTTGATCGGCGGACGGTGACGTTTGGAGGTTTTCGGCATTGATCCGGTATTCCACGAGATTGGTGCTGGTAGGTGTGGTGGATAAGTGCCGGCAGCAGTCGGTCGGAGGTGTCCGAAGGGGAGAGGGCGGTCGCGGTTTTTTTTGAAGCTGGTACGCCATGGTGGACGGTCTGGCGGATTTTCGGGGATTTCCGGTTACGAGGACGATTTTCTCAAATTATGGGCACTGCAGCATGCTTGAAATACTCGATCCTGGGGTCGGCGCACGCGTCGGTCGGATGAACTAACATTTGTTTGCTCCCGAAGCAATTCGGCGACCAGTACGGATTGAAACTCCCCGATTCTGCGGTTCGCTCTGGGGAGTTCATGCCCGCGCGCGTATCCTAACTCCTCTTGGGCATGGATAGCCATCTTTTTCAAATTTTTCCCGAAGTCGACGTTTGGAATTGGCGCCCGGTTGGACGAGGCCCACTTTTTAGCCGGACGTCAATGAGTTTTGATTCGGGTAATTAGGGATTTTTGTCGATGGGTCGTTGGTTTGCTTGGGTTGTTGTTTGTTTGGATTTTAGGGATGGGTATCCAGCGCTGTTTTGCTGGTCGAGTCCGATGGTATTTCCGTCCGCCGCCGGCGCGATCGAGAGTGTTCAGGACCTTCGCCCGGAACTCCGATCCGACGGGTCTTGATCGGTTCGCTGCCTTTGCCGTGCCACTGCGTGCCGGACCATCGATGTTGATCCGATTCCGGAAATTTGAGGCGTGCGTCGGCTGGAACCCACCGTTGCGACCTTAACCTTTGGCCCAGTACGGTTGCGTTTATTTTCGTCCCGTCCCCGGTTTGCGGAAGGTCGGATTTATTTGTGAGACGCCAATGGTGACCGAACGTGTTGAAACGCGGCGTTGGCCTTTTATGCGAGCCAAGGACGGGAATCGGTCGGCCCCACGAAGTGTTACTGCAGCGCGCGGTGTCGACGGGACGGATGTCGAATTTTGATGTTTGGCCGGCGGCGATGCCGAGCGATCGAGCCGGCGGTGGCAGGTTGAGTGCGTTGAGGAACCCAGTCGGCACGGTTTTATGCGGATTCTCTTATGGGCTTGATCGCGGACGCCGAGGCGTGTCCCCGGTCCGAACCGGGGATGGTCCCCCCGTGCGACACGCCCGCCTGTCATACGATGGCCGGATGTTGCCGGGGTTATGGCGCTAGGGCGCGATCTGATGCGTGACAGAAATGCTTGATGAGGGGTGTGGCCGACACGATCCGTGCTTAACGAAAGCCCATGGCGGAAAGGTTCCGCAAGACCTACGTAGCGGTTTTGGATGCTTCAGGTTCCGGAGAGACCGCTCTACGTGTTACGATAAAACTGTGACGAGTGCTTATGAACGGAAAGGTTCCCGTGGTCCGCAGGAGTTTTGTTGCGTGGGGAGAAGCGAACAGTTCGCTTGGGCGCGGACGAGGGGGGGATTGTATACGCTTTGGGTCGGTCCCGAATTTGTTTTTCGTGCGGTCAAGAGTCCAGTTGCAGCACCAAAGATCACGCGGCTGATCGCGGGCCGCAAGAATCTCGCATGCAATGTCATTCGGTCAAATTCCGTGTGGCGATGGTTTAGCAAGTGAATTTTTTCGTGAGTTTTTGAGTAGTTGGTTTTCGGCGGCGGAGCTGTATGTGGCCGGGTGGATTGATTTTCGTATTTGCGAGTCCATTTAGGATGATCGAATGAAGCTGATCGGTAGACTGCTTGGTCGCGGCAGGGTTGGCGATTGTTTGGGCGCTTGGTCGGTGTACATGAGGTGAGAGAAAGTATAGATTCGTGAGGCGGGCGGCGATCCGTGTTGATAGCGGCGCGCGTAGGCGGTGATTGGACTGGATTTCGCGGGGGGCGAAGAACGGATAAGCATGAGAATTCAATCTGGCGTGTTTCCGGTCGTTCCGGTTCGAGGTTTTGATTTGTAGGTTCGTGTTTGGTAGGAATGCCGTCCATTGTCGGCAACTGCGGGAGAGTTAAGTTGGCGATTTTAAAGGGTGATGCGCGCGATCTCGGTGGGGGGCGGTGGAGTGTTGGGACGGAGCGGCGGGACGGTGCCGAGGGAATGTTGTGGGGGATGGGTGGGGCGTCATCAGGCGGCGATATGTCTTACGGATTTGCTGTTGATGGGATTGGTTGCGGATGTGTTGGTCCGAGGTGGTGGGCTGAGCGGTACGGATCCGAGTGTGGCTGTTTTGTGAATGCATTTTTCGCGTTGCCGGATCGGGTGTCATGGGCTCGCGGCTTCGATTGTGCTCTGTTGCGAATGGTGGAACCGGTTCCTGCGAAGAGGGGTCTTTTGCAGCTTGAATATGGGTACTTCGCCCGTTCCATGGCTTTTCGGGCGGAATCGCAGAGTGGAATGGGGGAGAGCGGCCGTCCGGGCCGTTCAGGGATGAGCGGACGATTTTGTATATGGGCGTTCGTCGGGAAGGGCTGCTTCTCGTGTACTTGGGGGCGCTGAGAAGATGGCGGAAGATGTGGGGTGGGGAAGTGCTGCGTGTGCGGGAATGTTACCGGTGGGTAGCATGTGATGAGTGAGTGGGGGCGGTGTCGAAGTGCTTGGGGATTCCTGGCGTTCATTTTGGCAGTGGGCGCTGCGAGTTTGTATTCTGGCCGTGGTCCGAGTCCTGTCGAGGGGAAGTGTCGTGGCCTTTCTTATCGAATGGGCTTTTTCAAGCGGTCGTTGTCGAGGTCTTTGAGGATGGTAAAATCGTGTGATCCGATGTTTCTCCTGATTTGTCGAGATCGATAGAGCGTTAGACTTGAATCGCGGATTGTAACACGGTCGGGACATAACTTGTTCGATGTGGATTTGTGACCCGGTTTGCGTGACGAGCTGGTTTCCGTGGGCAATCGTGAGGGATTATGGGCGAAATGGTTGATCGAGCCGAGTGCTCTTGCGTTGGTGGTTTGGAGGTATGCGTTCTGCGCTCGGAGTTGCCCGTACTTGAGGCGGGGGTGTGGTCTGAGGCACGTTGGCCGTGTGGTTTCTTCCGGGGAGATCTCCAAAGCGGCGCACGGTGTTCTTGACTGCCCGGACGAACGGAGTGTGTCGAGTACTTACAACATCGTCCGCGACGGCGGCCTTGTGTCTCACATGCGCTCGCAGATATCTCTCAACGCCACGATTGCTCGGACGTCTTGTATGGCCTCGATTGTGCACCGTGACATGCGCTCGATTTGAGTCCTTAGGTCACTCGTTTCAAGGCGCTCGGATGCAACGATTGGACCGAGCTGTCTGTAAGGAGATAGAATAGGCTTGAGCGGTGAGGTTGTCTCGGGATATGTGTTGATTATAAGTAGATTGGAGGGTGTTGGCTCTCGCTCTGCGTCGGTGTCTGGTAGGCAGGTGTGGACTCCTCGTTCGTGGAAATCCGAGCGGCGAATGTCAAGTAATGAGAGCGTTTCGGCAGGGCGTCTCCTGCGCTTTGCCACTGCGGCAGAAGATTGTGTCCGGATTATGATTGTGTCGGATTCGTGATATTCTTGTTGTGTTGTTTTCCGACCTCTGCGCCCCAGCCGTCAGACGTTGTTGGTTTTGGCTCGAGTGTCTGACGTTGATCGAACGAGTGTCGGGGCCGGACACCGCGCGCGTGCTTGGCGCTCGGGGTCGATCCCGACGTCCGCGTGAGACGCGCGCGCTTGCTTTAGCGGCCGTCACTCTCGGCCCTCGCGTGACGGTCGATAGTATTATGGTTAGTCAAGCGCGTTAGTGATGTTGTTGTGCAGCTTTCTTTGCTCTGGTGGCGGTCTTGGTGTCGCCGCACGGATTGGAACCCGCGTGAGTGAGGAATTAGCCGAGAGTTGCTCTCGGCGGTTCCTCGAGTTGTCTCTGGTGCCGGTGTATGAAATCGGCGCGTCTACGATCACGCGCCCGATCTTGCCGCCTCTCGCCCATGTGTGTTGGTCTCGCGGACTGCTGGGCTCGGAAATCGGCTTTTTTTCTGCGTTCCGTGAAGAAGTCATGGAATAGGTGATATGTTGTAGTCTGCGGGCTGGGGTGGTTACATCGAAATGTTGCGGCGATCTCGTCGAATTGGCGCTCGTGACCTCGAGTGTTGCTATATCATCTCCTCGCTGTTGCCGCATAGGAGATGTCGTCCACGGTGTTCGCAGGACGGTGGAGGTCGGAAAGGCGCTTGCGTTAAATGGAGTTGCGCTCGCGGGCGAGTTGAGCGAGATTCGGCGCTTGGGATTCCGTCGTCCTGTGTTCTTTCGAATAATGCTTGCAATCTCGTGCAGGTGAGTCTTACGAGGCGGGGGGCAGTGACCATTCTGTGTTTTGGTGTTGATTCCTGGGTGTCTGGCGTGTGTGTTATATTGTATGCGCCGCACTCGATGGATACTGTTTGCGCGGTGCCGGGGACAATGCTCGATTCCGGGCTCTGTTGTTGCTACGGCAGGTCGGATGGTTGAGGGATCAGTTGCCAGAAAATCCTTGGTGTGTGGGGATAGCGATTCTCGGGTGATGGTGGTCGTACGCCGATTGACGCTCTGGAATTAGGGGGGATCGCGGGGTCGTCGCCGTGGTGGGTGTTTGTGTGGTGCGCGCGGGCGTCGTACAACATTTTTCTGGGCTCGGTGCGGGCAGGCTCGTTGGCGTCTCGGCGTGCTGTGTTTCTTCCTGCCAACAGCGCGCGCATGACGCCGGCTTGCGTGGTCGAGGAACTCTCTGAAATGGGAACTGTGGCGTGTACGCTTTGATGGTGCGAACGCGTGTGAAGATGGCTGTGCCTATAACTTGGAGACTTTCTTATGTCTGTCGCGCAGTGTTGCTGCGCGATGTGTCTGCGTTCTCGTCTAGGGCCGTATTTGAGTACGGTGATTAGGCGACGTATTTGAATCAACCGCTGGATTTTGTCGAAGCGCGGGAGCTCTGGTAGGCGCGGATTGATTTGCGGGACTCGCTCCGCGGTTCGCGACGCAGATGTCGGATAGTTTCTTTCGGATGGCTGTTGATCCGTGTTTTCTCCGCCGGCTCGCCGGCGTGGGGATCAATGATTCTCACGGGATGGGGCGTGTTGGTGGCTGGTCGTCTATGATGTGTTTGTCGTTGGTTTGGAAGTGCATTGCCCCTGTTGGATTCTGGTCGCGGATCTGGGCGCTCGGCGCAGCGCGATCGCAGAGGACCGTGGAATGGATTCGTCGATGTTGCGTGCTGTTGGCTCGCGGTCGCCTGCACGGAATTCTTTGTTATGGACATTGTCTCTTCGCTCGACCGGATTGCGATTGTTACGACGCGGCGTCCTCGAAGGTCGCCCCACAAGCGAATTCGTGGTGGAGTCCAAAGGCTCCGCTTAGGCGGTTGGCTCTCTGTTCCTTGCAGTCATAGGTCTTGCGGGGACTCGTTTTTCGGTTAGCCGGATCATGGCGGGTGCCGATTTGTTTCGGATTTCATGTGCTCGGTATGTGTATGTGTCTGAGTCTGCTGTCTCTTGGAGCATCTTTCGCTCGGCGAAATCAAAGTTCAGACCTCGGCGCCACAGTGATCTCGATTGTTGCTTTCGTCGGTGCGGTTCGTGCTGCTTGGTTGGCGTGTTCGGGGCGGGGGTTTGCGGTTCTCGACAACCTACAGGTGCGGGTATTCCGCGAATTTGATATGAGGAAAACAGTAGTGTGGCGAACTAGGGCTGAAACATGTGTTCTCAACGCACGTGTATTACATACCGTTTCGCTCGACACGGGTTGAATTATACTCTCTGTGGGACTGATTTGGCTGGCCGAGATGGGCGAGCGCGAGTGTTTCTGTTGTTGTGCTGCCCGCGCTATCATGGCTGCGGCGATCTTGCGTGCTGTTTTGCACTGACGTTCTGGACGCGCACGAAGACGAAATCGATGTACCGACCCGGAAAGAAGGGCGTTCTTGTAGGACACATCCTGTTGTGCCCCCGCGTCGTTCTCCGTTCTGGGTCGCCATATGGCGAGTTGCTCTGTGTCGCGTATCGCCCGCATGATTCTGGCTATACAAAGCGGGGGTACTTTTGGCGCTGAAACTTGACTGGAAGCCCCCGGTGTGCGTGATGGAGAAGGGAGGCTTTTCGGTCTAACCGAGGTTTATTCGGTGGTGATTTCACGTAGTTATGCGTCGTCGTGCCGCGGACGCGCTGTATTTGTGCTGGCAGTCTCAGAGAGAGGTACGTGCGCCTAGCGTGAGGTTTTGTTGGCGAGAGCCGTTTTCCCCGCTGCATTGGGTTCTCGTTAGAGCACTGATTCGTTGGTCGATCACTGCAGTATGCGCGCTCTCAGTGCTAAGGGGGTGTTCGTGGTCTCTCTCACGTCGTCTCGCGAGGTCCACCGATACTCGCCGTGTCTAGCGTCTCTATGTTTGGGCTGCGCGGAACTGCCAATCTGATCGCTCTATGTGTAGTGCACAATTCAGCGGGGCGCGTTTGCCGCGCACGACGGTGTGCTTGATGACTACGTTCGCCGGTTCTTGGAGGGGGCCGATGCTCAGTGCGCTCCTTCGGGTTGGTGTACTCGCGCGGTTGTCGCTAATATCCGATCGAGGTGTGAGAGGAGTATCGTCTTTCCTGGTGTTCTTTCCGACGTTTCGGCTCCTACGGTCGAGCTCACATTCGCGGTGCTCCACCTGTCTCTCGCTTCTATGGTCCTCGGCAGTTTCGCCGGCGTGGGGCAGGAACACGATAGTTGCTAAAAGGTTGTATGCGGGCGGACCTACGGGTGCCAGGCGCGTGGGGGGATCACGGGCGCTGGACAGTAATCGATCTAATTGTTGTCCTGTGACCGACTCAAGGAGTTCATGAGCGCGGTTTCGGTCGGTGTTGGCTCCGCGATAAGGAGGATATAGTACTTTGCCACGCCAGCGTTTTCTTCGGAATCCGTGTTGTTTCAGTGTGCGGGTTGTGTCTCTACATTTGCATTTATAATCTCGGCATCCGTCCGCCGCTATATTGGCGATTCGTACGAAGAATTAACCGGTGTCGCCGTCGCGGAATCGCAGATGATTCTTTGTGAGCCAAGGACGAGGTGATGAGGAGTTTCGCCAAGAGGATCCGGCGGTAGCGTTGGGAGTTGTTTCCAGAAAAGGGACGTCCCGGATCGATGGGTATCGGGAGGGCGTTGATGGAAATGTTCTCTTGTTGGGTTACCAGCTTAACTTTGTCTGCATCTCGCGTCTCAGAAAGTCCGAATCTTATTATATCACTCGTTTGGTGTCCGCGCACGGACCAGTCTTGGTGGGCCAGTGCCTCTGTTTGCTAAGTGCGTGACAAGCGCGAGGATCTGCGAAGCGATATGGGGATCGCCGTTCGGATCCCGTGTCGGTGGCTCGAACGGTTGATTACACTGGAGCTTGCTCGGATTTCGCTGTGGTGAGTGAGGTCGCCGTGTGTGCCGTGCGAGCCGGGATGATGATCGACAGGGGCCGTGATATCGACGATGGGGCATGGGATGCGCATGCAAACAACATAGGGCGGCTGCGCTCCTGGAATAGTTTGTACCCAGGTCCACTCTCGTAGAGAATATGCAGAGAATAAAGCATTCAACGAAGATGATTCCGCAAGTCATCAGTACCATAAGCCACGAAATGCTATCGAGCACATTTCCTTAAGTTTTGACCCGCGATTGTCGAGAAACGGACGGATGGGACGCCGTGATTGTAGCGTCTGGGACGTGAGAAGTGGGTGGCAACTTCGTGACTACTCGTTCGTGCGTCAATTTCTCGAGTTTGTGCTCCGTGCGAGTAGATTCGACAAATTGTGAAATGTGTGGAACTAGTCTCAATCGCTTTACAAATGGAGTTAGGGGATAACGCGTCAGGTCGCGACGTTGCGAAACGTCTCCCTCGCGATTGAATGCGTGAATCCGCACTCTGAGGAATTGGATTCTTGGCTCTATCACATTGCACGTACGGTGTTTCTCTCCCGAATGGTGGGGTTCTCGGAGGCTTAGAACGAGCACACTGTGGTTCAGGTAGGTTCATCGTGCTATACCCGATATCGTGGTGCGCTTGGCCTCGCGTCAATTTTCATGATTGAATTTTTTCAGACGGTTGCTATTTTGTTTGTGCGGTCGCCGTCGGGGTTGGGGCGGTTGCCTGGGGTCTCCCGCTGTACCGAAGTGCAGGCCAGGATTCGTAGACGGCGTGGTTGTGAGGTAGGGTGGTTGTTTCTTATCAGTGGGGGACGCCTTCGAGCTCCAGGGATCTTGGACCTCGCTGTAAAATGTGTCAAAGGCGCTGGTGCTCTCCGTTGTGTCCCTTCGCCGGACGTGCGTGGGCCGAGAGGTGTCGTCCGGATTTAGTCAAGTATGAGTTGCTGCCTTTCGTTCGATTCGATGGAACAAATTTCACCGGCATCGTGCGAGGTGGAGACCGTTAATATCACGCCGAACGAGTGCCGCTGGCCAGCAGCGGGTCTCGCGTCCGGGGTGCTAGCCCTATTGGGCGGGACCGCTGTGTTTTGCAGCGGAGAGCTGGTGGCCGTGTACCTGAGCATGTGCGTTGTCGTGTTCTGTGGGGCCGAGTTCTTACGGGCAGGAGGCTTCGCGATCCTGTGTTGTTGCTGCCATGTCTTACGTAGGTTCCGATCCCGAGCATCCTCCTAGGTGCGATAGTGGGTCTCTAGGGCAATCTTCTGGTTGGTGGATGTTAGATCGGGGTAGTCATGTCCTGTGGATGACCTCAGAACGCGCACGCGTCGCGGGCGCGGGGTAGTGAATATGCCTGATTGTATCTCAGGCAATAGCGCAAACTGCTCGGTTCAGATCTGACCCCTCGGTTCTGGGGTGTCCGGCCTGGGTCGGTAGGAGGGTAGTTTACCACTGAACTCGGAAGATTTATCGCGTGCAAGATGGAAGTACTTTGGTGAGTTCACGGATTATGCCCTCATCGCTCGGATCGGATCATTCGCTTGGATTGGTTATCATCTGCTTGCGGAGCGCTCGTCTAGACATTTGCTTCACCTCGAATGTTGTATCGCGCCGGATCTTTCTCGCGTGGAGTTACTCTGCTCGTGAGAATATTCGATGCGCTATTTCGCTAATGCTTGGACGCGGTCAGCGTTAGATTGACAGAGTCCCTAGTTTTCGCTCTCGCGCTATGTGTGCTATTATTAGCTTTGTTTGCTTGTCCGATAGTGTGGCTTAGTGCGAGATCCGTGCGTATATCTCTATTGGCAGCTTTTTTTCCGCAAAAGCGTGTTTTGCTCAGACGCGTGCGAACGTGGTGTCGGTAATTGTACACAGAAGCTCTCCTTTGTGGCTGAGTGCCGTGTGCTGCGCAGTGGCCTGTACAGAATCGGTAAATTTAGTGTGCGAGCTGGACGCGGGGGACGAGAACTAATATCGCGATGAAAACACGTATTAGTTCTTGGCGACGCTCGCGCAGTAGGGTGCAATAGATAATGGCTGTTAATGGGCCGTAATGATTTTCTCGGTTGTGGGTCGCACCCAGGTGGTAACGGACTCTACTTGACATCGCGCAGTGGGTCGCATTATGCATGTTTGCGTCTTCAGGACTGGCGAATGATCAAGCTGCGACTTGCTCTTGCTTCAATCCCGGATCTGGAAAAGCGTGCATTGCTTCGCGGCGATACGAGATCGATAAGATGCGACTCGCTCAAAACTATTGCGTTTTTCTGAAAAGCCGGACGGGTTTGACAACGAATTGTCACGTGCCGACTACTGTGCGTGCAGCTAGACCGGCATTGGGAGTGGTGTTTGGGGCTACGTAGAGATCTACTTTGTGTGGTCCGGTAATAGCTGAGAGAACTATTGCGATGGGAGCGGTGCCGGCGGGGATGTTTCAAGGTGCGGGGTGCGTTTCACCGGCTTTATAGCGGGAGAGACGCGAGCAGACGAAACGTGGTTGGAGAAAACGTGTCCTGGGCGACTGTGTGCGGCCATAATGCGTTTCGAGGTACGCTGGCGCGCCTTTGATTGGCTCGCGCTCTCGGTTTCTCGAAGCCTTAGTCTGTGTGTGTGTCGGCGGCGGGCGCGAAAAATAAGGGCGACGGCTGCGGACTAGGCTGTCGATCCAGCGGAATCGAGTCTAACGCGGTGTGGCGCGATTCGGCCTGTCTGGCGGATGGGCCGGACTCGAGTCAATAGGGGCGAACCGGGGTGGGTGGCGTCGAATCACCGAGTGCGTGCTCTCGGTGTTGGTGAATTTTTGGTGGCTTCCCGAATGACCGGATTCGCTCGCTTAGTGGAACTTGAGGAATTGCTGAATTAGCCGTAGTGACTTCCACGAGCCAACAGACCGGTGCAAGCGGCGGTGTTTGGGAGTAGGCTGAATTAACCGATGTGCTTCGTCTGAAGTGGTGTTTGTTGGCCGTGGTGAAGACTTGTGGAGCAAGGGAAACTGAATTCTCGGTCTGGACAAGGTTGGACTTGGACGACAAACGCTGGCCAGGGGTTGCGGATGTCGAGCAGATTCCAGAACAGAGCTGCGGGGCGGCACTCCATACTTGCGGATATAGGTGGTGCTCGATCAGAAGTCTGTTTTTTAAAGCCATCGCCGGGGATTGGTCGACTGTGCGCAGGATGGCGCGCCAGAGGGACGGCTGCAACGTATGGGCCATCCGCGTCTGGACCTGTGAGCGTACGCGGGGCGCGAGTGTGGAATTGACTGGAGGGTCCTTATATAGGTAGCAACACCGCTGTGCTCTCCGACGCGCGTGGCGTTACGCATTGTGCGCGATTCTTGGTGTGAACTCTCGCGTGGTTCCGTGGACTTTGGCTGTTCTCACTGAAGAACAGGTCGTGAGGTCGTGTTTTCTGGGCGGTGATGTGTGGCATCGATTTCCCGCTGGATGGTGGTCCTTAGAGGTTTCATGATCGTTGGTGCAATGTTTCAAAGTGAATAGCGTGCTCTCTGGGACGGGAAGGCTGCGCTTTCTGAGACTGTGCTCTATACGCGCTGGGTCGTTGTGAGGCGTTGTGCCGGCCGAATCGCTCATTGAGGTGGGGTACCGCAGTTTCAGAGGTGGGTATTTGTTGCTTTGTGGGTTTTGTTGGATTGAAGGGATTGCGGTTTTTGGTGCGTGTAGGTGTTGGTGGTGAGGTGGATTGGTTGGGGTGTGGGTGTGGTGTGATTTCGCCCTCAGAGAGGGGGGTACTTTGGGGGGTCGCGTTTTGCGGTCGCGCGAACGTAACTCTGTAGGCAAGTGGGCATGTTGTAAGGTGCCGTGGTCAGTACCGGAGCGCGTGGTGCTGAGTATTGGGGTGGTGCGTGTGATCGTCTGGGAGCGCGCTCGGATGGGAGATCCTCCCCAAATCGTGGTGTTCGTGTGAAGGCGCGCCTAGTGTGTGGGGGCCAAACCGTTTACTGTGTGGGATTAAGGTCTTGAACATAAAATAACTGTGTTGTGCCCCAGAGGTTAAGATTTTTTTTCCTGCCAAATTTCTGGGTGGGTTGTGTTCTTATCCCA
>Ga0163217_1025226_pt1 | contig 12786 bp, 18 predicted proteins | sample SynspAceP_FD_185933 | JGI IMG/M metagenome (GOLD analysis project Ga0163217, IMG submission 185933) | Saline lake microbial communities from Ace Lake in Antarctica - Synechococcus sp. Ace-P (PacBio error correction) | ecosystem: Environmental > Aquatic > Non-marine Saline and Alkaline > Saline ... | reverse complement strand
AGCCCTAGCTCCCGGTGTGGAGGCGCAGGCGGCAGCTGCAGCGTGCAGCGCCGCCGGGAGCGGCTCCACAACCTTCTGGGAGATTGCCCTGCCTTTTTCGGCCTGTGCGGGGCTGGTCTCGGGCTAACGGGACTGACTCCGCATGGTGGAGCGACGTGCGCGGGTTCTGAGAGTGTGAGTGTGAAGCGTTGGATCGGGCAGCCGGGCAGGTGAGGCCGTGATCAGGGTGGGTATGCAGGCCGGCTGGGCGGTGCAATCCCGGTTCGCTGGCTTGTCAACTCCAACAAGCGAGTTGCAGCAGAGGCTTGGCGCGGCGCTGCCGGTGGAGAACGTCGAGGTTTGGAGGCGGCTGAGTGCTGGCCTCTCTGGTGCGATCGTCTGTCGACCGCCGAGGCCGTCTTCACGGGGCGCAGCGGGGAAAGGGGCGCATGGGTCTTTGAGCGGGGCTACGTCGATCGTACTGGGGCAATTGGATGAGGCCTGAAGCCACCAGCAGGTGCGCCTCACCAGGACGAGTCCGCAGGCCGATTGGTTCTGGTGCTGGCTGGGCAGGAGTGGCCCGTCGCGTTGCGCCCGATCCTGGAAGCGGCGCAACAGCTGCAGCCACTGCAAGGAGATCCGTGTCGAGCCGAATGGCCATCTTTTTGTGGCGGACAAGGCGTTGGGGCCAGTTTTGAGATTGGGCCCGGCGATGGGCCCAGCTCCTGCGTTGCGCCTTGAGCTGATTGCATCACTCACGGGGAGCTGGCCAGGCACTCAAGGGCCGAACATCAATCGGATTGATCTGGAGATGATCCCGACAAGCGGGAACTGGGCCTTGACGCGGTGCGGCCAGGAAGAGGCTGCCGAAGGGTGTCCACGGGACGTTACTGGCCGGGGAGCAATTGACGGTCAGTTGTTTCTCGAATTGGCTTCCAAGAAAGTTGTCGTTTAAACAGTGGGGGTTGTCACGTGTTGGGCAGAGCACATTGAATGTGCCGAAAGCCGAATGGTGGAGGGTTCTTCGTGAGAGGAGCTGCACCTGACGGCCAATACCGACTCCACTTACGCCCAGATTCGTCTGCAACGTTTTCCGGTGCCACCACCCTCGCCACTGCCTTCTCCAAGCAGCAACGGGCATCGTGCCCAGCCAGGACGCCGCGGCGGATCGAAAGTTGATTCGGGGTGCGGCGGCGGCGGGCCAGTTAACGCGGTCAACGGGATGATCGCGCGCCGATCTCGAAGGGGTTGGGCTACAGGGTTCTCAACGCCGATGCTCAGGGCGCGTGCGGCAGTCGGGGCGGCCGAGCGGGTGCAGTTGGGCCGAGAATTGACCGGGGGCTTGGAGCCGGTGCAACACGCGAGTGGATCGGCCAGAGAGGGCGGCGGAAGAATCGCGCCGCCGAATTGCTTGGCGCGCTTTGAGTGGTGATTCTGGTGCTTTATTGCCGCCGGAATGGGGTGGCGGACGGGACATGAGCCGCACCGATCCGCGAAGTCGCCAAGGAGTGCGGCGGCCCTCACCGTTGGGTTGCGTCACCGAGCCGTTCAGACTTCGAGGGGCGCGAAGCGCCAGTAAGGGCAGGCGGAGGAAGGATGCCAGGCTGGCTGAGGCATGTCGACACCTGATCGTCATCCCCAGATGGCCGGCTGCGTGATCGATCGCCGGTTCGCTGTGCAAGAAGCGTTCCGCGCCGCGAGCGACGTGTTATGCGTCAGGGGTGAAGGGCGAGTCAGTGACATCCGTCACAAAACCCGGCCTGCGTCAACGTTGACTTTGGCGTGTGCGTTCGGTTGATGACGAGATGCCGGCACAGCCCTGCTGGGCATTTGGCGTGGGTCAGGCCGCTCGCGGTGCACGCGAATGCGGGCCAGGCCGCGATGAGAGCCGATTTGGTGGAGTCGCACGAATCGATGGGGCAGGGCTGCGTGTCAACGTAGGGGTGGCAGGGGACATGACCCTGGGATGGACCATTGCCGCCGGAGGTCGATCTAGACCTGGGTGTCCGTGGCAACAGCTGTTGGCGCGGACGTGGTGGGATGAAAAGTTTGCGAGGGGGATTTCACGTCACCGAGTGAGTTGCCGCGGCTTGAAAGTGCATTGCCCTACAGGCACCAGACAACGTGCACCCGTCGAGTTTCGCGGGCCCCAAAGGCCTGCTGCTCTACGCCAACCGGCGCGTGCGAATCACGGGGGTGCAATATCCCTCCCTTGCTGCTGAACCGCAGGACCCGCAACCGAGGACGAGGTGACCGAAGCTTCGGGCCGGCCATCCCTACCTGTCTGGACCGTGCAGCTGCGTTGTGTGGCGGTGGATTTTCGTTGGCGTTGCGTTGCATGCCCAGATGTTGACTCAAGTGTCAACGTTCCGAGTCAGCCAAGTTGCAAAAGGGAGTGACCCGGGGAGCGACGCCTGTGGAGCATTCCCGTGTGGCTGTCCCTTCGGTTTCTGAACGATTGGGGGGTCCCGGCGCATCGGTCCGAGGTGCGAAGGCGATGATAGCAAGCCTGAATTAAGAGAAAGGCCTGCTGTTTCGTGCCGGATGCCGTCCCGGTGATTGCATCGGGCGCAAGAAACAGGCGGGCAACGATCCGGCTGTGACGCATGGGGATGCGTCTCGCGGGCTGGGTGGAGGAGGCAGGGCGCTGAGGCGCTGCTTGTGGGTGATGTCGTGGCGGTGGGTGGCGGTGGGTCACCCACACCTGCCGGGTGACGCTCGCGACGGATTGAGTTCACCACAGCCGCGCGCGTGTGGCGCCCGGGGCCTGAGCCGAGCGGCCGGTCAGCAACCATGCTGATCTGCGATCTTCCCTTCCTGAGCTATCAGTGGGGCGCTGATCAGGCTTGTTGCGGCAGCGGACGGGTTTCTTAGGAGACGGCGGGCGGCGGGCGTGAAGAGCGTGGGAGGGGGCGTAGAAACCGGAAACCATTGTGGTGTTGTTTGATCTCGCTGTAGGTCGTATGGCATCCAGGTGATGGGGACTCGCTTGAAGTTCCCCAGTCGGTGCATCGGTTCGGGCTATCGGCGGCGCCAGGCGAGACGACCGATCGCAGGAGCGCTTGTTGTTGCGGCGAGGGATCGTGCAGGCGGCGGGCTGCTCGCCCTGAGGTGCTCGAAATGTGCCTGCGGAGATTGGCTGAAGGCTGGCGGTGGCAGTTGGGCGGATCCTGTTAGATCGGCATCGGAGGGGGGCCGTTGACGACTGGACGGCAGGGTGCGGGTGACGGCGATGATTTGCTCGGGGAGTTTTGTTTCCGCCGGGCAGCCGCAGAGACGCTCCGTTGCAGCCGGCCCTGATCGATGGTCGTGGTGTGAGCGATCGAGGCGCTTTCAGAGAGTGGGTGCGGGGCCCAGAGACGTCAGTCCCCAGCCCAGCAGCAAGTCCCGCGCGGACCGCATTTCTGAGGGCCAGGCAGTCGGGTCAGGCTGAGGGGCGCCAGCGGTTGCCCCCTCAAATCAGCAGCAGGCCCTCTTCAAGGAACGGCTGCAGCCGCTGCCGCAGCGAGGCAGTAGTAGGCGGGGCGGGCTAGGCGTGAGTCGATGCTATTGCTGGCACCACGCCCCCTTCGCGCAGGCGCAGCCCACATCAACAGCTCAATCAAACGGTAGACTAAGCTGACAGGAAGGCGCGTCTGTCGAGGCGGTGTGAGGGCTGGCGTCGGGCCCGGCTCGGCCCTGGCTGGTTGCTCGGTTGTTGGACTTGCGCTCAGCCATTTCGCCATAGGCGGCCGGGTTGTTGCCTGGCAATCGCCGTGCGTAGGGGGCGAAGGGTGGCTGCCACGAAGCCGAAGACCAGCCACCAGCCTGCCCGCTCCAGATACACCGGTTTGTGCGTTGAAACATGCGGGCTGGCGTAATTTGGAGATTTCGGTTAGTTGGCCGTAGCCGCGCCGCCTTCAGCCGCTCGGGAGTGAGTGCCATCAGGTGCAGCGCGAGGTCGAATCGACGCGAGTGGACGGCGCCAAGCTTTTGGCGCCAGGCGACAGCGGTGCCGGGGTCGACGAATCAGGTCGTAGACGAAAGGTGGGGGCGTCAACGGCACGGCCTGGCAGCAGCTGGTTGGCCAGTGGTTTAGGTACTGTTGGGGGCAAGCCCTGGAATCAGGTCGGGGCTCCAGCTGCCAGCGAACCCCTGGCCGCTTTGCGCCTGGCCAGCAGCGGCGGGGTCGAAGCAAGACGGCGGCGCGCCGGTGGCGGGCCAACGGCGCCGTCCGCGCGGCGTACGAAGCTCTGCCCCCCAGGGCTGAGCCGGTTGACGCCCGGCGGGCGAGCACGCGGTGAGGCGGGCGGGATGATCGAAGTGGCCGGGTCCATGGTTCCAGTGTATCTGGCCGCACGGCAGCAGGGCCGAACTGGCAGTCAGCGGATCTGAGCAAGGCGCCGATAGTGCTGAGGGGTGGAGCACAGGAAGGGGTGCCACGCCCAGGTACCACGGGTGGAGTGGGGCGGCCTGATGGAGGCACTGGCTGAGTCTTCCCAGTGGCAGCAGCGGAGGTTGGCTCGCCGATCGAGTTGGAGTGGGGCGCCGGTCAGAGCTTGTCTGCGAGGGGGACCACGCGAAGATTCGCAGAGAATAGAGAGCAGCGGCCGCTGAAGAGGAAGGGGATGTGAAGAGTAGCGTGCGGGAGGTTCAGCGCATGGGGACGCGGGGAGTCCGGCGACGAGGCAGACGGGTATGAATCGCGAGAAGGCAAAATCTGACCGGAATGGCCATGCTGCAGCTTACTGAAGGCAACGGTCAACGAGACGAACCCATGGGTGGACCGCGATGCCTTGCTGGTGTTTCTGATTCTGCCGGGACGCGTGGCCACGGCTGGGCTGGGGCGTCGACCTGATGACCTGCTGGGTTGCTGGATTCAGGTCACGAACTGGAGGCCTGCGGCTGGTGCTGGCTGGCTTCGGCGGCCTATTTTCGGGATGGTTTGGGCCGGATTCTTTTTCGCTGTTGCGCCGCCGACTGGAGGTCGCGGGCAGGTGCGGGCAGATGACCCACCGATTGCTGGTTGAGCGGGCAGTCGGAGCTGATGCGAATGGGCCTTGCTTGGTAGGCCAACCAATGTTTGTAGGCACCCGAAGTCCGCTGTTGCCGCTTCGCCTGGAGAAGGTGATTTTCGTGAAGGCCCCTTGGCGGCGGTGGCTAGCAACGTCGTTCTTCGGGGGTTGCTGGGTTAGCAACATGGCGAGGTACACGGACGCAGCGCTGCTGAGCGCACTGGGTATCGAAACCCCGCGAAGCACCGACGCCCGTGGGGTGGGCGAAGGGTGTTGAACCGCGACAGCGAAGGATCCTTCGACACCGCGGTGATCATTGAGTGGCCGCATCCGTGGGAGCTGCTACGAGTTCGGGACCTTGGCTGAGGGCGCAGGGTTGATGAGGCGCAGGCCGGTGATGCGACGAACGGTCCAAACAGCTGGCCGACTCCAGCAGACAACGAGAAAAACGCCGGGCAGGGGCCGCGTGGCCTCAACCTGCGGCGTGTGCCTAGCAGGCGCTACGGCCGCGCCTGGGTGGTGAACGGCGACCGCTACGAAGGGAGATGGGCGGCGGACGCAGAGTTGCTTCAGTGCTGACGCCGATATCGGCCGGACCTGTCCCGGCCGATTTAAACGCACTGGCCAAGGTGGTGAGGTGCAGGAATCGAGGTGATTGAATCTGGAGCGCCCTGGGTGATCGCGCTGGCGGCCAGAGGTCAACGGCGATGCCCTGGGCGCGAGATCGTGCGCGAGGGCAAGGGAGCATCGGGGTCGGGTACACGGAGGACGGCACCATGGTTGTGGGTGGAGGCGGCCCGGCAACGATCGGCCACGGCTGCCCGTCACGTGACCGGAGCCTGCAGACCTCGAGCGGCCGCATGTGGAGTCTTTGCCGCTGCGGATCCAGACGTTCCAAGGGGGGGTGTTGGTTCGGGCCGCAGCTGGCCCGCTGAGGCTCGGCGCTGATTGTTGAACGGTTGGAGGACTGATGTTCGCGGTCTGTCGGCCCGCTTATTACGGCGGATTCGGCAAGCGAGATGGACACCGGCCGCGGTCTGCCCGTCGCTTTGCTGTTGAAGAGAGCGAATGTCTATTGGGTTTGCAACTTTTCGACGCGAACGGACGCAGGCGCCAGGATTGGGCGTGGATGTGACCGAGGTGATCGTCGGACAGATGCGTCTATCTGGAATTCGGACAATCGAGAGCCAGGATCTTTTTCTTTATCAAACTCACCGGGACGAGTTGAGTACACGGCGATGCGATGGGTTTGAAACCGAAGCTTCGCCATTGCGGACACGATCGACTTGACGTCAGAACCGCCCGGGCCACACGATCTGGCATCGGCAGGCGAATGGGCACCGCCGCCGGAATGTTCCTTCGGCCGAGGCGCCAAGGGCCACCGAACGCCGCCCTTGCCCACGCCTCAATCGGTGGTCTGCAGCCAGCCGCCGGCTCCGGCGCTCGCGAGGTCAGGCCAGTGACATCCAGATTCGAGGGGCCCAGGAGGGTGCTGCCACAACAAAACCGCACGGCAGATGCTCGACGATGCTCTCTGGAGAACCGGGGGCCGCAAGGCGCCGAGCAAACTCAAGCAGAGGGATTCGCGATCGGATGTGACTACCTCAACGGGCCGCCCGGGGCTGGAGTTACGTTGATCGATCGGATCTTGACCAGCCAGAAGGAAACTTGCCAGCCGGCCGGGTGGCCGGGCGCGGTGACGGCCTACTTTATGCCTTGTTCCCTTCCCTCCGCGTGTTCCACCAGCCCCGATGTCCGGAGCACCATGCCCATCGCACCCCGCAGCGTTCGCTTACGCGTCTGCCGGCAGCGCAGTTACGAGCGTTGGGTCGACATTACCACCCGGCTGGGTGTTAGAGCGCATCTCTTTTCTCGGCAGGAAGTCGAACGACGGGATTGCCAAACAAGCTGGTGGCCCCAGATGCTTGTATCGTGGATTCGATGACAGCAGCAAAGCCGATCTACCTGTACATTCATTTCCGGGCGTGGTTGCGGTCACCGCGGTCTGGCGATTCTTCGACACCGATCCAGTACGTCAAATTCGGAGGTGGTCACGCATTGCGTCGGCTTCTGGCGGCGGAGCATGGGGCGCTTCTCCGTGGCGGGGCCGGCCCCAAGGGCAAAGCGGGGTGGCCCTGCGCCACAGCCGGGATGCATGAATCCACCAGGCACTCGCGTGGGCACCAGCGCAACGCCAGGCCAGTGGACATGCGAGATCGAAGCGCGCGGAGATCACTGCGCATGGAAGGACGCCATGACTCGAAAACCACTCGGCTCGCGAGATGTGCGGCCAGCCGAATGAGAAGGTTGACCAAGAGACACGGAATCGCGGAACATTCCTCAGCGCCGCCGAAAGCGATGGAGTACGGCTGATCGGTCGGGTCAGCGCGCACCCAGCGAGCGCTGAGGGCGGGATCGCCGAACCGTAGGATCCGCCTTTGCCTGCCCGATCAGGCGGATGGCCCAGCTTTCTCGACACCCGACGCGCCGCGACCTCGCCTTAGCTGAACGGCAAACCGTTGCCGTCATTGGCTACGGCTCCCAAGGGCCACGCCCACGCCGCTGGCACACTCAAAGACGCGGCGGCAGCGTTGGTGGGTGGGGCTCTACGGAGGCAGCGCTGGTGGAGAAGGCAAGGCGGAATGGTCTTGAGGTGCTCAGCGTCCGCGAGGCTTGTGCCAAGCGGGAGCTGGATCGATGGTGCGCTATCCCTGATGAGACGCCAGAAAATGGAATGTTACGGCCGCCGAGATTCGAGGCGCCGACGCTGAGCGACGGGCAAAGGTGCTTCAGACTCGCCGATGGTTTCAAACAGTGCGCTTGCGGCCAGGATCGTTCCTTCAGCCGATGTGGATCGTGGGTTAAGGTGATTGATTGCGCCGAAAGGGTCCTGGACACACCGTTGCGCTGGGAGTATTCAGAACAGGCCGGGCGTATTTCAGCACTGTTCGCCTTCCCGGACGCACGGGCCAGCGCGGTTCTGCGATGGCCTATCGCCAAGGGCGATCGGCGGCACCCGCGCCTGGCTCTTGCAACCATTTCAAGGAAGGAAAACGAACCGCATTCTCTTGGTGGCATGGCGGATGCTCTGCGGAAGCCTGGTGAGCTGGTGAAAGCCGGCTTCGAGAACCTTGGGAGCGGCTATCAGCCGAGCTGGCCTACTTTCGACATGCCTGCACGAGGTCAAGCTGATCGGTGATTGAATGTCAAGGGCGGACTCACCGCCTGCGCGATTCGATCTCCAACACCGCCGAATACGGCGAATATGTGAGTGGCTGCTGATCACGGCGATGGAGTGGATCCAAGGCGCACGGATTGCGCCGCATTTCTTGATGTTGATATCCATGGACGGCCCTCTCGCCGAAGAATTCGTAGGCGAATATGCTGAGTCCAGGCAACCGGCGATGACCGCCGCCGCAGCGTGATTCCCAGCACCGATTGAGCATGTCGAGCAAGGGGGCTTTGCCGGGGGTGCGGCCATCGATGTAGCTGCTCAATGACCACCTGAATCGCGCCATACGCGCACCCTCGCCCTGCTCCGCTGGGCTTGCCGCTCGCCGTGGCTGCCTTGCTCGATCGGCTGCATCGCGGACCCGCCGGGACTGGCTGCATTGGCCTGGGTTCAGGTTCGTATGTGGTACTGGTTGGATCGCCGTTTTGCGCACTATAGGACCGGGCGAGGCCTGCGCAGCCGTGCCATGCAGCGCTTGGGCGCCCTCGGACTCGCCGGTGGCCCTGCCTGATCACCTGCTGCGGTCCGCCGTGGGCGAGAACCAGTAGGTCGGCCTTTGTGTTAGGGCCCTGGATCCCTGGTCGCTCGCAGCCTACTGATCGGCCAGCCGCTTCGCGTATGCTGTCCCTGGGGCCGAGTTGCCTGGGTGCCCCCCACTTTTCATACATAAGACCAAATATATAATCAGGTTAGCGGGTGAATCAGCACATGGGATCGGGGCCGTGCGAGGCGGTATTCTGGGGGTCTGCTGGCCGCAGGCTGGTTGGGCTGGACATGCTTGTGTGGGGCTGCAGCGATGGCCAAAGCGAGCATGGGCTGAGCGGGCCCGTGCTGCTTGGCTGGTCAGTCGGGCCGCCGATGTGAGGAGAATCATTCGCTGGGCCGGCATTCTGGGTGGGCGCGGCGGGACAACGGCAACCGCGCGAGAAGAACGGCGGTGGGAGGTTGTTCTACGAATCCTCCCTGTTCTGGATTGATGGTGGGGGCGGGCGCGGGTATCGGTCCTGGTTGGGGAGATTGGTTCTGTTGGCGGAGCAAACCCAAATCAGGGCGAACGTTTTTTCATGCCATGGGCACTTCTACGCTGGTTCTGGGTAGGCTAACGAAGGACTTTCCTAGCCCTCGATTTCGATGCTGGGCTTTATCGCCGCGGAAGGTTGCCAGTGGTGCTCGCACGGCCGGGCGCTCGCCTGATGACACTGCTCACCTAGGTTGCCTGCCGGTTCGTGGCCTCTGAGCCTCTCCCCTTGGCTCCAGCGGGCCGGAGGCCTGCAGGCGTGGGGGACACGGTGGGATCGTGTCGTGTTTCGGGGTAGCGTTCGTGACCCTCTTCCCAATGCGGGCCTTCCCAGGTGTGCCTTTATGCATCATGGGGCAGGCTCCAGGTGTGCAGCTCGGACCGGGTCAATCACTCCGGGGAGGAAACGGTCGCCTCAAGGCCGCTGCTTGGCGTCGGATTTCGCGCCGCTCCGTGCTCGATTCAAGGCGCGGGTTGTGAGAGGATTCCTGTCGTGAAAAAGCGCTGGAGTGGCTTGGTTGTTGATGGCCCTGGCCCTGGCGCTCTCGCTGACCAGGGTTCATGGCTCAGTAGGCGCCCTGTCATGGGCAACAGGATCACTCCGATGGTGCGGATGATGATGCGGTGGAGGAGATCGTGGCATGAAGGTTTCTGGCGTTCTGGCGTTTAGCTTGACATCAGCCTGACCCGGCTCGCGGTAGGTAGGGAGGTATGTTGCGACCGGACATCCTGACAGAGGGCCGACTGAGGCCAGGCCGGACGCCAGCACACGTATCCATCTGGCTCTACCCGCTAGCGTTGAGCCGGGCTCGCGCGCTCTGACGCGCTCGGCCTAGGCCCAGACCCCACTCATTTTTGGGTCCCGTGGAGCCGTTGAGGAACTGGAGGGAAGTTCATCAAGAGCTGGAGCGGCGGCAGGAACGGCCGATGGGCGTGATGCGCGGATCGCCTTGAAGTTTGAAGGTCTTTCTTGAACTCGGCGGAAAGTCCGGAGATTTGCTCCAGCAAGCGAGTGCCGGATGCGATTCGGCGTCCGGGACGCATGGTTCGGCAAATTTAGATGCAGCGAATCTCTGTTATACTGCGCACCGGACTCGCGCTGGACGTAGAACACCTAGGGAGCCCCGGTGAGCTGAACTTGGACCCAGATATATGGCCAACAGACTCTAGAAACAAAGGGACTTGCTACCCAAGGCCAAGCACCGCCAGGGACCCGGAGGAAACCAGAGTCGGGCGAGGCTGGGTTGCGGGAGGCTGAGTGAGCGCGGGTGCGAGGCGGCTTGCGCCCACTGCGACACTCTCTGTCGCGCGGTGGGGCGCAGGGACACAGCCGCCTGATGGCTCGTGAGCGGGAACGCCGCCGTTGGATTCAGGGCGTGGACGAACCAAACGGCGGTGTAAACGTGTGGACCGTTGCCCAACAGCGGCCACCACTGCCAGGAGAGGCTTGCGTGCGGCCGCCGGGTTCGGCCGAAGTGGGTTGGCTGAGTGAATGGTTACAAGCTCCGGCCGACATGCCAAACTAGTAAAAAATCACTTTCCCGCTCCAACAGCGGCGAAGGTCACTCAGGCAAGAGGACACAGAGGCTTTCAGAGGCCAGAGGGGGAGGCAGGGCGGTTGCGGGGGTTGCCGTTGGGTCTTGCAGACATGTGCTGGTCCAGGCATACGCTCAGGCAGGACCTCAGCCTGGTTCGCGGATACGCTCAGAGGCTGGGGAATTGGGCGGGGCCCAGCGCTGCTGCTCGCTTTCAGCAGCAGCAGCCGCTCCAAGCCATGTGCCCTTTCCGAAGCAGAACAGGGCCTCGACCGAGGCCCGTGCTGGCTCTCGCTGGCCCCATACAGCAACGCAAGTCCGGTTCGTTTGGTGTGGCGCCGCTGGCTGTGTCATTGCGCATAGCGATAGTCGAGCAGTCCGCCATGTCAGGGCGCATGACCGGAGGCACGGCGGAGCCATGGGCTTCCCCGGCGGCGATTCCGAAAATCTTCCAGCCCGCATAGACGTTACGGCGCGGGGCAGCGACCCATCGTTCCGTTCACCTGCTCGGTGGAGCGATGCCCGGAAAGCGTCACAGTGGGGCCAGCCATGGCCTCAGTCGCCGTAGCTCCCAGGGTCCATCACGAACCACGTCAAGGACCAGTTCCGCTGGCGGGTTGAAGCGCCGTGCCACGCGCAGGGGTCAACGCGCTTGATAGAAAGCACAACGGGCAGACCGAGAGGTAGTTTAACTCCCTCCTGGCAGATCCAGCGGAAATCGCTCCACATTCACGGGGATGAGAGAACTGAGGGACCGGCGAGCCCTCCATAAGCAGAGGCTGTATTCCGCCGCTGTCCCCGTGAAAAAGCGCGAGTTTGGCTCGAGGTCCACCGTGTTCGGGTGCGCCGAGCTGGGCCTTGATCACATTGGTGCCCAGTGGCGCACACTGGTGCAGTTGCCGGGCGCACCCAGGGGGGAGGCCAGGACGGGACGCGGGCGAGACCCGCCTTTCGAACCGCAGGTAGGCGTTGCATTCTTGGTCCAGGCGCTTTAGCGACCGGCCGTGTGTTACCATACGCTTGACATGCAACTTGTTCCGGTGCAGGTGCAGGAGTCACCCCGTTGGCACCAGAGAGTGAGCTGCCTTGCCCTGATACACCAGGGCTGGTTAGCCGAGAGAGGTCGAGCTGCGTCGAGATCGCCAGTCGGGCTAGTCAATGGGCAGGGTGACTGGCTGGGTAACATCGGCTGCGCACACTCAGCGGCAGGCGCTGCTGACCGCGCGCAAGTCTTGGATTTCGGCGGTCCAGCCAGCCGCTTTTCAAGTTGCCTGGCGTGCTCTTCCCATCCACCGACAACTGCTAAACAGCTTGGGGGTGTAGCGTGGTCAGCTCGCGCGCAGCACTGTTCGCGGCGCCCACACCCAACGGGTGAGGCGGCACCATTCAGTGCACAAGAGGGCGATTGGACGCTCCGGGCAGCGGCCAGGCATTTCGACCTGTTAACGAGGGCGACCAGAAGGCGCGGCAACCGTCACGTGCTCTGCAGGCTGATGTGCGTTGGCTGCGTCGTCTGATCCGCGCGGATTGGCTGGACCGCAGCTGTGCGGTGGCCCCATCGGCGCATTCAGCGAACTCCTGAGGAGATGCCCATCGATGAACCATCCGATCGGGCCTTGGGACAAGCTGCTTCAGCTGAGCATCGCTCCAACCTCGTCCGGCATTCGCCGCTCTCTGGTCTGGCCGGCAAGGCTCCTGGCCAACCTCCCTTTGAGGATGTGCCCTGAGGAAAGGCCTGAGGTCGGGCCTTGGATCTTCAGCCGGAGGAAACGGGGATATATCACCAGATCCAAGGGTTGGTGCTGCTGTTCCATTCTCTGAAGCCCCGCCGGATCAGTACGGCCTCGCTCGCCACGGGGAATGGAAGACTCGAGCCGTATTGAAGTTGGGCTGCAGAGCGCGGGACGATGCGGATCAGCATAACTTGAGCCCACGGGCGCCTGACACAAGCACTCCAACGAACATGGTCCAGCTTCAGTAGCCGCCCCTGATCAGCCCGGAGTTGCCCTACTGGTGCGGTGAGGTAGA
>Ga0163217_1089084_pt1 | contig 12787 bp, 13 predicted proteins | sample SynspAceP_FD_185933 | JGI IMG/M metagenome (GOLD analysis project Ga0163217, IMG submission 185933) | Saline lake microbial communities from Ace Lake in Antarctica - Synechococcus sp. Ace-P (PacBio error correction) | ecosystem: Environmental > Aquatic > Non-marine Saline and Alkaline > Saline ... | reverse complement strand
GTCTTATCTTCCAAGTAAGCAAGCATGTCAAGCAATTCTGGGCATTGTTGGTGTTTTTGTTCACAGGTATTGCAATTTCAGTTTTATACCAATCTGCCAGTTTCACCTAGGGAGCGGAACTCTTCTTGTTGGTTCCTTTTATGTTTCGGCATATGGATAGACTTGGTTGTATATGGGCTTTTTTGATGAATTCTCCAAAATTGTTAAGTCCCAATGATTTTTGGCTCCGGCTTGACTATCTTATGTTTTGGCCGTTATGGGTTTGCATTCCAAAACTGGGGACGGGACATGACCGATCAGATCGTTTCAGCAAGTCACCGCCAAAGGCGTACTTGCATTCCACTAGGAAGATGCCGTGCCATTTGTTCACGCTTAGGGGATAACGATACATTTCCTGTGGTACGTTCAGAATTGAGGATTCAGGAAGATGTCGTGTATATTACTAGCCTTTTTGCAATTGATTGAGTACTAGACCAAATGAAAAGAAGGGCATATGAAAAGGACGCTTCTACCTTTCACACTAACATGAGGTGTTACCGTTGGGGCTCAAGGGATGCGATATACCTTCAACGAACTTACTTGAAAGTAGATGACATTAAGGGACTTTAGAACTGGGTCGGAGTTTGATAAAAGACCAACAAATTTAGAAGTATTCTTCAAAAGAAGGTTGCAGATTTAAGGTCAGACTCCGAAAGCATTTTGGATGTGGTTTTTATATCCCTACCAATAAAATTGGGTACTGTTAAATAGAAAAATGTCTTAGAGAGTGGATGGTGAAGGCAAAGACTCGGCCCTGATTGTAGACTACATAGATATGACCTTCCAAAAAGCGCGCTTACCAAAAAACCGGCATCCTCTGTTGGATTTGATCGCCAACAATGATGGGGAAAGCGCCCCTATATTTCTCTGGAGGAAGTTTGACCCGGCAGGTGCAGAGTATATTTGATGAAGGATTACCTTAATCTGGATTGGCTAGTTTATAAATGGTTCCCTATTGAAAACACAAAATAGAAGTTCTTACGAAATGGGAAGGGTCGTGCCGACCTATGTACGACATCGTAAAAAAAATGGGTTGGGGCAATGCGGTAGCCGGTATTTATCACTGACGGTTCCAACGTACCCACAAGGACTCTCATATAGAGGTATTTTTAGCCCGACTTCCGAAACATTGATCAACGATAACAAGATAGAAAAGCAACGGATTGTTATCAATATTGGCCCAATGGAGAATTATTGCCTGTTGATATTTTGGTTTTACGCTTTTGAGAGCCCTTTGTAGATGGCTATTATAAGTAGGGTAACGATAGCCAGGAAGTCTATTTCAAAACTTAAATTATTTATCAGGAGCGATTGGATTTACTTCGCAATTTACCTTTGAGACAAACGTTTCTTCTTGACGAAATTATTTCCGGATTTGGAGGCATTACAGTAGAATATAGATATTTCTGTTACCAATCAGGATAAGAGAGAATTGCCGAAAAGGGGAATCTTATTTTAATGACATATATTCGAAGTCTCGAACGATTTTACCGTAAACGACCCATGGAGAATATACAGGCTCCGACATCGGATCCAGATATTATGGACTCCACTATTAGGACGTCATACAAGAAGAAGAATTTGGACGCATGCAATTTCCCGAATAAAAAACAGAATAGTAGAAAAAACGAGACATATGTCTCGGTTTTTTCATTACGTTTTTAATAACTAAGATACTCATTTAAGGATTTCCTATAAGGTATTTGCAGTTCCTGTTTCCCCCTCTGCTCAAACCAATCTTCCCTTTCTTGTATATCATCAAGGGTGGGCAAACCTTTCACTCTTAAGGCCTGGGAAAGCGTCTTTATTCTTATCCACATCGATCTAATAACTTTACCTTATCGCCCAAGCGGCGGGCTAAAAAACCCCAATTTTTTTTCCCCGAAAAGTTAACAACGGGGGATGCATGGCTGGGACTGTTCGTTCCACTTGCGTAAGAATCAATAGCACAGGACACTTATATCACCCCCCCCCCCCCCCCCCCCCCCCCCATTAATTCACCAAATTTAAGGACATATTACATACGTTGGGTTTATAAATCAAAATAAGAAAAAATGTTTTAAAAACAAACCAGTAGCTATCATTTTTTTCGGAAGCTAGCTGGTAAAATTCACTGTTAAAGACTTCTTTTTTTAGGTTATTACTGTAAGTTCTTGGCCTATACCACTCTTCCAGGATACCTAAAAAGCCAAAATCCTCGGTTTACATTGATCGGTTTGACCCAATTCTTTCATAACCCACTGCCCAATATTTATAGTCTCCATTTGCAGGACTCCATTTGATCCATACAGGAATTTCTATTCCAATTGCATACCCATGTGTCTGCCCGCTTAAAGTTAAGGTGATAATGATAATCATTCTTTTAAAGACCTGATCCTCCAAGTGAAGGGCATGCTCCATTAGAATCTTTAAAATCATCCTTATTAATTTTGGTTTGCTGCCTCTTTTAGGTTCTCCTGCCCTTCTTAAATCCTTCCCCGGACCCCAATTTTTCAACTCCGATCAAGCAATTTTATCTCCCCTTTTTGCAATACCTCTGTCATTGGCATAGATCAAAACATTTCCTTTGCAAATTTTGGTCGGTCAAATTTTTACTCTTGGCTTCCTCGGTTTCCCATTCCACTTAATCCCATAATCATGATTTCCCTAAAAATACAAGAAAACTTACCATCCTTGGCGTTTAATGTTGAAAATAGGCCTTTCCATGGAAGGGGCATTCCTCTTGCCATATTATTCCCATATCCCCAGTAAATAGCATAAATCACTTTTTTGCCTAATTAATTAGTCAATAGCGTATTCTATCTTCTCCCTATTATCAAACTTCGTTGTGCACATCGGATTTTGGGTAATTTATACCGTCGAAAGCTATTGGGCAAATCATCAAATTCAAATTATATTAAGCACCCTTAAAAAATTATACTTCCCTTTACCATGCCGTACAACAAGCAGAGACCGGCAAGGCTGGCAATACCCATGGCCAACGTACTTAAAAGCGCCTCGCTGAGGAAGACCTTAAAACTCCTTTGTCCTCCAAAATATTTGTTGATAGCTAGCGGCTAACACTCTAATTATCCTCGGAGAATAAAAAACTATGGTTATCAACATAAAAGTGAGCATTAGCAAGCAACAGCCCAAAAGCATAACTTTTTGGAACGCTCAGACCCTACCGGGATACCCATGCGTAAATTTGTTAAATGAAATCTTTGCCCCAAAACAAGAGGATAGTGCCATATTAGACAAAAAGAACCCAAGGGATAACGCGTTTACAGCTTACGCTTGCCAGGAATAATTCAAGTATTAATGTAGCGATTGACAATAAAAACATCCAACGTAGCATTCCTTATTTTTTTAGTAACAGATATTGGTTTCAAACCATTTGGCTGTTTTTTACTTTTGTTTAACTAGCGCACACTTCCTTATGTTTTCAGCAGATTGCTAATTTCCAATTCTCATCCCTTAAGAAAACTAGGCGTTGCTCATTGGAACTACTGGTGTATGATCTAGCGTCTTATGAAATTCTATCCGACAAATTGAAACGCCCAAAGCCTTTCTTCTTTTAAAATTTCCAAACACATTCGCATTCCCGTATATTACCACTCCTGGGCATAATAACAATTTCCTTAGCTTTTTTAAACAACTCGGATAACAGTCGATCCCAGCAACAGAGACTCCTTTGTCTACAGAGGCTCAATTTATGGTATTCCACTTTCCAATTCTCCAATTTTGACTTCCAATGTTAAAATAGGATCTTTACCCAATCAAAGCTCTATGGAAAGTAAATGCATATGCTTAGATAGATTTGATCAATTGGTTGTTCTTTCAAACATCCAAAGTAAAGTCCTTTCATGCCATTACACCTGAAAACATTACCATTTAAAACCCAGTTCTTGCACAATACCAATATCTTCTTTTCATTACTCAAATTCTAGGATCGGAGTAGGTTAAAGTCGCCACTGTCTAGGCCGGATCAAAACATTTATAGGAACAGAAATGTTCCTTATCATTTCAACATCCAAAAGAAGGGTTACCCCCCCTACCCCCAGTTCGGCACATAACTCAATTATCGGTCAGCCCAGCTTTTGGGCATTTACTCAGATTCTGAAAGAAAAAGAATTGGCGCATATTTCTACAATCATATTTCTTATATTTTAGGACCTTTAAAATTAAGTAAACCACCAATCTTATGAAAGAAGAAACTTTCCTTTAAAATTCCCACGCCAGTACTTGCCGGAATAATATCGCGCCCTTTTTGCCATCCTGTCAGAAACAAAAAAGAACTACCCATAGCTGCAAAATACCTGTAGGCGGAAAGGCCTATCGTAATTTGCACTTGGAATTTTAAGAATGCCCAGCAAAGGCTTTGGGAAGTATTAGAAAAGGAGGGTCTCTTTGATGCGTGGAACAAGGTGTAATGATAGAGGAGCAGACCTTAAGCATGAGACCGTTGGGAACGGAGGCCAGACCGGGACAGGATGGCCACGTCACCTTGACGCCTGTATTATGGATAAAGACGGGTACACGTGGAGCTGTTACTATGCATGAAAATATACGCTCATCCTATTTCTGTTGCGCAGAAAAGTAATGGAGGACACCCTCATGTGGATGTTGGCGGGAAAGGAAGCGAACAATTGCTTATTAAAAGGGTTCCGCAAAAACCAACCTACTGACTGAAAAAGCCTAAAAAAGATTGGGTTGAATGAAAAAGAATCTAATTTGACGAAAACCTTATCAATATAGAAAACCACGACACTATCGGCATTGCTGGCCATGTTGATACAAATGGAGATATTCAGGAGCTTGTACCACAAGTGAATGGGTTCAAAAAGAGGCAGGGACGCGTTGGCGAATTCCCAATAAATAGGTGCCGGACTATTTGTGGGACAATAACGTTGAGCGGGCGGGCAACAGCAACAGTGGTGGGGAGACGGTTAGTATACGAACAGTTGGCAGTTTTCTTGATCGTAGGAACTAATGCTTCAAGGGAAATCGCCACAGAGCTATGTGAGGAAGATAAGAAAGGATTATGGAAAAGAACCAAAGACAGGAGAGATTTCAAATTGGGTTTATTAGCCTAAAATAAAATGGAGAAACGGGTGGCTACTGCATAATCCAGGTTTAATCTACATAGTTATTTTTTCGGAGCGCTGGGCAAAGCAACAATAACAACGGAGACTTTTCTTGAACATCCTAAAATATCAATTTCACAGAAACCCCATATCTTAATAAGAATCAAAATAATGGCAGAACAAAAAAGACTTTTCTTACTTGATGCATACACGCTCATTTTTCGTGGTTTACTACGCACTTATCAAAAATACCAGAATAACTCAAGGGAATGGACATTCTGCCATAATGTGGATTTCATGATTCTTTATTGGCGTTATAAGAAGTGGGATAAAAACAGACCATTGGCCGTTTGTTTCGACAAGGGGGCAGTTCGCCGACCGGTTACTGAAATGTTTGCCGAATCAAAGCCAATAGGAGATGCCACTCCGGACGCCATAAAAATTGCGGTACCTACCATACAAAACTATTAAAGGCCATGCATATTCCTGTCGTGAGAATTTACAAGGGAATGGAAGCTGACGATATTATTAGGCACCTTGGCAAGCAGGTGAAAAGGAGACTATAAGTATTCATGGCTTTACACCTGATAAAGATTTTGACAGTTGGTCTTCCGAAAAACATCTTATATGTATAGGCCGGCCAGATTTAGAAACGGATAGAAAATGGGGTATCCCGAAGTCCAAAAAACGATTGGCGTTGAACGTCACCGAACAGTTATAGATTATTTTGAATGATGGGCGATGCCAGTGACAAACATCCCTGGGCTTACCAGGCGTTGGTGATAAACGCTAAAAAATTTATTTGAGGCATTCGGTTCCATGGAAAAATTTACTTGCCCAATACAGATAAGCTTGAAAGGCAAAATGAAGGAGAGGTCCAAGAAAATGCCGAACTTGGGAATCCTATCCACAAAAACTCGCTACTATACTTTATAAGATTGCGATTAACCTTTAATGCCCAAGAGATTATGAACTCACCATGCCCGATGGTGATAAAGTTTCAGAGAATATTCGAGGAATTGGAATTCCGGAAGACTTTAAGGACCAATTCCTAAACGCTCGTTTCCGAGCATCTGATGAGGGCAGTACCAAATTAACGGGAAAACAGGAGAGTTAGCCCAGCTCAATGAAGAAACGTGCCGAGGCAGTGTGGTGTCAATTTTCCTTATTTGGTGGTGACGGACAAGTAACTGGGGGTACAATTAAGGAAGTTATCCAGCCAGAAAGAATATTACTGAAGTTCGCACGTATATCAAGCGTTCTTACGGGCATGGCTATTGAAACTTTTTATCCAAATTAAACAAAGCAATCTCCGGTTTGTTTCGAACAGAAACTACAGGGTTACAATCCGCTCACAGCAGAGCTGGTAGGTATCTGCTTTAGCTGGGAAGCGGCCAAAGGATTCTATGTTTCCCTTTCCCGAAAGACAGATCGGCATGCTCAACAGTTAATTGAACAACTGCGACCCTTTTTTGAAGCTGAGTTTGAAAAAATGGGCAAAATTTAAATCATGTATCAAGGTATTGCACAAATACAATGTATCCGTAAAAGGCAAATGTTTGATTCCATGCTGGGCCCCCATTACCTCATAAACCAATATGCGTCACAATATGGATGTGTTGGCGAAAAACTTATTTTAAATTTATACCCTTATTCCATAACCAGAACTAATCGGAAATAAAGGAAAAAATCAATTATCGATGGGGATGTCCCTTGGACAAACAAACCGAATATTGCTGTAGAGGATTGCAGGATCATCACTTTTCAATTGGTCCCCAGGCACCTTTAACCTGAATGAAGGCAACACGAAGATTATTTAAATGATATAGAGATTCCCCTTTACATGTCTTGGCGGAACATCGGGAACAGGAAGGCATCAATTTGGATAAGCATTTTTGAATTCGCCGCCAGGCATTTTGGCAACCGACATTAAAAACTTGGAATCAAAAGATTTACAAGGGAAGCAGGGCCAAGAATTCTATTGCTTCACCAAAACAATTGGGTGAAATACTTTTCCGACAAAATTAAAGCTTGGGTGGACAAACCCAAAAAGACCAAAAACGGCAGTCAATTTCGACAGCGGCAAGATGTAATTGTCCTACTTGTCAAAGGACATGAAATTATTCCGGAGCGTATTGAACTTCCGTATGGTTTAGCAACTAAGAGCACCTATTTAGACGCACTACTCCGAACACAATAGAAGAAAGGGCACTGGCAGGGTACATTACGATTATATGCAAACGTAGCAGCTACGGGCAGATTAAGCGCAACCACCCTACCTTCAAAACATTCCATACGCACAGAACCGGGGCAGAACAGGTACGAAACGGCAGTTTATAAAGAACCCAAAATATAACTTATTGGCGGCGGATTATTCGCAGGATAGAACTTACGTATTAGCGCTGCCTTAAGTGAGGAGACAACCATGATAGAAAGCGTTCAAAAACGAGGGAAGACAATTTCACGCTTCTACAGCGTCCAAAGTATTTAACATCCCCTATTAGAGAGGTTTACAACGGGAACAACGTTAGCAATGCCAAGACGGTAAATTCGGAATATATATGTTGTTCTGCATTCGATTGAGCAACCCAAACGGGAACCTATCCACGAGCGAATCCAAAGAACTTATAAGAAACCTATTATAAGACCTATCCCAATTTGCGCAACTATAATCAACGTGAACAAATAGATTTTCGTAGGAAGAACGGATACGTTCCAGGACAGTATTGGCAGGAGAGGTACCTTAAAGATATTAAGGCAGCCAATGCCATTGTTCGGGGAGCTGCAGCACGCAATGCCCGTAAACGCTCCGATACAGGGAAGTGCTGCTGGATATCATAATACTTCGCCGATGATCAAATATTCACAATAAGCTAGGAAAGCAGAAATTACAAAAAGCAAAAATGCTCCTTCAAGTCCCATGCATGAATTGGTTTTGATGCTATTTAAACCTTGAATTGAGGAATTAAAGACCCATGATCAAATCCGAGATGGAAATGCCTACAAATTATCGGTGCCCTTGATGTAGAATGAGGTGTAGGGAATAAATTGCTGGAGCACATTAAGCCAAAATCCAATTTAAAAGAAAAAAGCGGGCATAATCTAGGCTTAATCTATGGCAATTCCGCTTTTCATTATAATATATTTTTCCGAATCCTATTTTCTTTTAAAAATAAGTTGTCGCCGCATTTAAATTTTGGAATATCCAAAATCAGTCGCATTAACAGTCAACATTCACCAGTTCTATTAGTGACATCTACCCCACAATCATATATTTGTTGATTTTTCTATAATACGGTCGTTAAAGTTACCATTCTCATAACATACATTGTAGTTCGGTATCCCTTTTCTGTTGCTGACAGAGGACATATCAATATCCTCATTCCGACTTCGTCTGGAATCTCTTAAACGATTTCAAAGATACTGAACCGAATTTTCAATAATGGACAGTAAAATCTCTTGAAAATTGAAATTTTAGGGACATAACAGTCTTTCAATGTTTAGAAATTTCAATAAATTCCCTGGCGCTTTTTCATCATCACTGGCTTGTATCATTATTAAACCTTTTAAACTCATATGGCCTGCCAGACCCCCACGATTTTATCATCTTTGCGAACTATCATTGATATATCCGAAAGCTCCAAGAACATGAAAGGAAAAGACGCTACAAGAAAAGTAGTTAAAATATTAATACTTCATCATTTTTTAAAATTTATTTCAGTTTAAAATGCTAAACGTATTAAATAAGAACCAAATTAGTATCCCAAACAACACAATTACCACCAATTCTCTTTATATCCTCTTGGGACCACCTAAAAAATAATAAACAAAATTCAAGCCCTATCCCCGTAAATCAAGAAGTAACCCAACTACCTTTTGCATAGTATTTAGAATTATTAATATGACAAATGGCACCTATTTCAGGATTTGAGCAAACCAGAGCTCCCTAGCAACGTAAAAAGTATTTGTATTTTGATTAAAAGTGTTTGCAAAATTCACCTCGGATAGCACATCTATTGGAAAAAACTTAAATAATAAGTAAACAACCCATTTGGAATTAAATTAAAATTGCTACATTTGCAGCCCGTTATTAACCGGGACTTGAAGTTGTTTAATCAATAAATATATTAGTGTGGATACTTACGCTACAAGACGATTTCGCCCGAATAGGCGTACCTTGACAAACATCTGGTTACTAGTTTGAGATGCTGAAGGAGAACATTGGGCCGTCTGCTTCTAAAGTAAGCGTGTTACTTAGAGGGACAGCGCAAGCCTAATTCTTACACCACATTAGTGATTGGTGGGATAATGTTGTCATTATCTAAGCAGTAAAAATCAAACCTGACCGAAGAAGTGGGATTCCAAAAACACGTTCGCCCATACCGGTTACCAGAGGCCAACGAATTTTACAACCCGAGCAATGAAATGTGGCGTAAAGGATCCAGCGCGTATAGTTAGAGAAAATCGGATAAACGGTATGTTGCTCCAAGAAATAAATTGGGTTTTTTTTTTGGGGCCCCCAAAAATAAGGGGGGGGATAAAAAAGCTTTTTATTTTTTTTTTTTTTTCCCGTAAAAAAAAAAAAAAATCCTTTTTTAAGGTATATGCTGGTACAACCCACAATCACAAGGAAGCCAACCATAAAAAACCAACAGCAATTAACTTAAACGATTTAAGTAATGGAAAATGATTCATAATAAAGAATCGTAGAAGAAAAACTGCAGTTGCCCGAGTTTATGTTACTGGAAGGAAAAGGCTGAACACTTACTATTAACATAGAGACTTAAGCAACTATATTTCTACGGCAATTACCGCAGATTACCAAAGTAACATCAGTCATTTGCCTTAACTAAAACGAAGAAACTTGATGTTAAAGTTTAAAGTATATGGTGGCGGGTATTACAGGACAAAGGCGGCAGGCTGTTCGTTTTGGCTTTTATCCAGAGCATTATGTGAAATTGGATGCCGTGAGCACCAGATTGTTCTTTAAGCCCAGAAGGTGCTTTCGTAACTAGAGATTCAAGAATGGTGAACGTAGAATTCGCGTCAAAAGAAAGCCGATAAGAAAATTTCCAGTTTCTTCCCAACGTTAATACTGCATTAACAAAACAAATACTGATATCAAGCAGTGTTCTCTGATTAATCATCTGGAATATTTTGCAAGTTTCGGTATAATTTTATATTGGTTCATTTGAAAAACCCTTGGTCATAGGGTAAGTTTAATATCCTGAATATAAACCATTGGTCTTTCCTCGTAAAAGAAAATCACAACTGACTTTAATATTTTTGGCATAAATAGTTTAGCATGCTAAAATTATTAAAGGCTCCCCAAAGTGGTACTCACTTTAGTATTGCTAATTTCAAAAGGAACGATAAACTTAAAAAAGTAAACAATGGCAAACAAAGTTGAAGTAAAAAAGACCTTTAGAGGCAGGTGTACATTTGGTCACCTTACAGAAAATGGAATCCAAAACCATGGCTCCTTACATCTACATGGAGCGATAACGGGAATTTCCACGTTATCAATTCTTTCAAAACAGTTTGCGAAAATTAGAGGAGCCAATTGAGGCCCTTAAGAAAATTGCAGCCTCCAGGATTAGAAAAATATTTTCGTAGCTACCAAAAAACAAGGCAAAGGATACTTGTTGCTGAAAAAAGCACTGGTAATGTCTAATTTTTGCCTACATCACAAGAAGATGGCAGGTGGTATGTTGAACCAATTTCGTTTTACTATGTCGTTAAAAGCCGTTAAAAAATGTGCTTTCTATTGATAGAATGAAGATAAGACGGGAACTTTTAACACACTTTCCAAGAAAGCAGCCTATTACAAGTTGATCGTTTGCGTGTCGGGAAGTTGGGAAAAGAACTTAGTGTTCTATTTCTGAAACTGACACGTCTACAGCTGCTTTGTTCATTGTGGATACCAATGCGCGGAGCTATAATTGCTCAGTAAAAGAAGCACAAAATGTGAAACATGTCCAACTTTTTGCTATGGTAGATACAAATTCGACCCACGTCCAATCAGATTATAATAGTACCCCATCCACATGCATGATGCTTTTCCAAATACTTATTGAGCGTTCATACTATGGCATCTGTAAACTTGCTTGCTAAGCCGAGGGATTAACAGAACGTTTAAGTCTGAAAAGCAAAGCCGATAAGGAAGTGGAGATGAAGCCAAGCCTAAAGAGAATAAAAGCAAAGCACTTCTGAACGAAAAAGTAGCAACTGAGGAAAAGAAGTGTCCAGCAGAAAAAGCCGCTCCAGTAGAAAACAGCAGCACTGAGGCAAACGAAGCTCCAGTTAGAAAAAAGCTCCTAAAAAAAGCCACAGCGGTTACGATGACCTTTACCAAAGTAGAAGGTATTGGTCCAAAAAATTGCTGAAATTTTTCAAGAAGCAGGCGTTCACACTTTTTGCTGATCTAGCCACAAATCAGAGGATGACCCTTAAAGACATTCTTACTGAATCAGGGAACAAATATGCCGCTAAAAACCCTGCTCATGGCCAAAGCAAGCCCAAATTGGCTAGCCGATGGGCAAATGGAATTGAATTGCAAGAAATGGGTCAAGATAGCGTTGTAAAGGAGGGTAGAATAGTCCTCTTTCTAATTCGTAAACAAAACAGTTAAAATAAATTTTAACATTTCACCTGGCATTAGGAACTCTAGCGTCCTAATTCCAGGTGATACTTTAAAAACGAAAAAATAAAATTGGCTAAATTTACCGCCGCAGAGGAAACAAATTAAGGACAACAACTGGTTGCAGGCATGGATGGAATTGCAAAAAACGGCAACTGTTGAAGCTGAAGGGGACTTGAAAAAGGCAATGAAATCCTACGGTAAAGGACAAAAGTTGCTGCCAAGAGAAGCGATAGGGAATTCTTCTGAAGGGGCTGCAATCAGCTTAAGGTTAAAATGCAAGACAATACTTCTTGGTAGGTTTAATTATTTCTTCTAAACTGTGAAACCGATATTTGTTGCAAAAGAACGATACTTTTGTTTCTTTCGGGCCAAACGAATTGGCTGGACCTGCCTTAAAATTTTGACACTAAAGGAATTCTTCTTGTTCTGCCGATTACAAAAGGAAATGTCTGCTACCAAAGATAAACCTTACATACAAAACCAGGTGTAATAGGTGAAAAAAAAATTGAATAGGCTGGATTGGAGAGTACTTTCTGCTCCATTGTTTGGGTTTCATATATACACGGCAAGGGAAAACCCAAAAATTTTAGCCATCACTTGGGTTACGGACTTTCTTGCGCTTGTTGATGGTGGCAGATGTTGCTGCCAAAGGGATTGGTCTGTCACTGCAAAGCTGCTTGCAATGAAACCAGTAGCCTTGTGATAATACGAAAGCAGGTTGTTGACCAGTTCAATTCCATCGATTAAAGAAAATCGAAATTGCCAAAGATCAAATTTTGCGTTCAGGAAGGAAAAAAACCAAGAAAAACGCTCTCATGTTAGACCAATCAAATCGCTAAAGGAAAAATTAAAATCGTTTTCTTTAAGGACAATACTTTTGGTTAACCAAGGATTTTATTTTCAAAAGGGACAGCAAAACAAAAGTGTTAGGCCCAAATACGTTTTTAAAAATCCTGTTGGGGACTTTCCAATTGGGAAAAGGTTAACCGGGATTTAATTCTCCTGGTGGGTGGTTGCTCTGTCTGTGTCCTTTCTTTGG
>Ga0163217_1095417_pt1 | contig 12788 bp, 8 predicted proteins | sample SynspAceP_FD_185933 | JGI IMG/M metagenome (GOLD analysis project Ga0163217, IMG submission 185933) | Saline lake microbial communities from Ace Lake in Antarctica - Synechococcus sp. Ace-P (PacBio error correction) | ecosystem: Environmental > Aquatic > Non-marine Saline and Alkaline > Saline ... | reverse complement strand
CGCAATAGCCTTATATTCCTCGAGCGGATGTAGCCGATTTTAACTCCTTTGAACAAAAACAGGCAATGTTGTTTTTATTTTGATGAGGACAAGGCTTTTATTACCAGCCTCACGACGAAGCTCTTTATCCCGCTACCGTCAAAAATAACCTTTATCAAACAATTGCTGCACTGCCTTTTTGCTTGCATTCTGATAATAAGCGGCTTAATTTCGAAGACGACTTTTTTTATACTGTTTTACCAGAGTCCCACATTCGTAGGTGAAATTGGGAATCTGCAGCGTCCAATACGGGGCACCTACGAATTCTTATTACTATTCTTGGTTCCTTAAGCAAAGTCGTTGGTTAAAGGAAGTTCCTTCATTGCACTTATATAGAATTCCTGCAGGCCGGGTAATGCAATTGATTATCCATCTTGCAATTTTAAGAGGGCCTTGGCAACAGAATTACTTAATGTTGTATTACAATTCTTCTGGCATTCTTTTCGTTAGTGTATTAAAGGCAATAATACTTTTAGTATCATCCAGTTGATTGTGCCGAATTCTCGACCGCTTTCACGTACCTCGTAAGAAACTTGCTGGACGGTGCAATTTCCGACAATGCCATTAGCTCTTTGTTTAACTATATTGAGTTGAATTCCACCCTAGCTTTAACACTTCTTCGGACCGGAAGCATATTTCAGAGCGCCCAAAGCCTTACAAAAGCAGCTTGTTGTTTACATCCTCAACCTCAGTAGCTTCCAAGATTGCCACTGCGGATCCGTAGTGCCAAATTGCGGTCAGAGGCAGCCCAAGCAGGTTTAAAAGTCCGCTGTTGAGACAAATACTGCTCAATACCGGAACGCTACAATTCTGATCCAAATAGATAAGGACGATCTATTAAAAAGTGTTCACCTCTTGAGTGGACGATGATTTCCAAAACGTTTCAGAAAAGGCGCTTTTCAACATGCTTTTTGTATTTTGTATGCTGTCCTTCACTGTAGATAGCCACAACTCTGTATGGCATATCTCGCTTGTTCGGTATCGTCCCCCGGTACCAAGAGGCACCACTTTCTGTAAATTTAGGATTCCATCCTCACCTAATCCAATTATTTCCAGCATAGGCATGAATGCCTAGGTCTTTCCGTTGCAACTGCATCAAAATATCGGCTTTACCTGGATATCCAAGGTTCTGTTATCTGAAGCACTTATAGTAAGTGTACCAATAAACAGCATTTAGCACACTATATTTTTTATTATAATGTATCATTCTTATAATGTCTAATTTAATTGGTTAATAAGCCCAAGAGGACCTATTGGTGGTCTATTAATACTATTGGCACTTCTTCATCATTGATTGAATCTTGTTTTAACCGGATCAAATTCCAAAAGTACGCCCAGCTTCAAGCAATAATACCATATTACACTACTGTGCAGAACGTGACATTTTCTTCATTTAAGGCGATTTCTGTCTAGTTTTTCACAGATTTCGAAAACGGTTATCTGTTCCTCTGGATCGGGCTACTGATTGCTCAATCCTCAATATTGGGGATCGTAGATTTTAAATCCGCATTATAAATTTTGCCCATGGGCCTTCTATATAAGCGCATCCTTATCCTGTTTTCGCCATTCCAAAATATTTGACAAGCCTCGGATAGGTATAAGTAATCTTTCTCCAAGTACAATTAGCATCAAAATTGCTGCGCGGCGCTCTACTTCCACTTTACCGACTGGTATTCCTTACCCCAAAAAAGTATTGTACGGGATCTATATAGTGTTGACCATATTCGCCCAATCACCACCGTCATAAGCCCAATTATCCCCTAAAGGTTACCGTTGCACTCTATGCGGATGATAGGCTTTCAGGTGCAGTCCAGCCACATGTTATAGTCCAGTTCGCAGGTACGGGTTGAGGCGTTTAAATTTTCCTTCCCTACCCATAGAATTTCCAATTAAAACAGTAACACATGGATGGTTTACCTTTTAGGCATCCTTAGGCACCACTATTTCCACCACCTTTCTTTAATTTTTCACAGAGTTCCCATGCCGTTAAAAATTATCCTTTAAAACGCGAACCATGTATTTAAACGGAACATCTTACCATGCTGTTGCATGGCTTCACTACCTTTTTACCCTCACCATGTTTTGGTCATTGGTTTCTCGCACAAACTCACTTACCTGCTCCGCAGCCATTATAGGACATAAGCCATGCAGTGCGGAGGGGTCGCTTATATGAACAATGTCACATCCCGGTCTTTGCAAACTTCCCTAAAATACGATTAACCTTTTACACTGCTTCCAAACTTTCTGAAGAGTACTGGAGAGATGTTGGCGTTCCGAATCCACAAATTGCCAAAAGCCTTAGTTCCTTCATACTCAACTGCCTGACCATTTGCCTCAACTCCAATTCGCTTTGGTCAATTGCTCACTTGGGGAATAAAATTTGGCTCCACCCATGACAGTCTATGGAATAATACTGATACCTGCAGCACCACAAGCGACCTTTTTACAAAATCCCTGCGGCTGGTTGATTTTTTCTCCATGATTTCCATTCTATTATATCTATTAATAAATTGATAAGTTTCGAATTAAAAACACAAAGAAAACAATGTAATTTGCGTCAAAACTAGGGGTATATATGGTAATAAAATTGAAAAATAATGAATTATCAATATTTTTCGAACCCAGGTAAATGCTAAGGAATTTATTAACAGCCCATATCCTCAAATTTAAGCGTATATATTTCGCCATAGTACCTTCGCGTAAAAAGACTTAGCGAAATTGTTCATAAACTTACGTGCCAAGCGCCAATTTTCCTTGTTCCAATTAGGATTTGTAATTTTTTGGAGCGCTTCTCATTTGAATCATCATAGATTATAATCACCGATGCCAATTCGTACAAAACAAGGACTGTTCTTATCCAAGTCAGTTTCTTTGAATATTCATAACAGAATTCAATGTTTCTATTGCTCATTTTTTCTACTATGTGGGTCTAACCAAGATCACTCATGTTAACTAAAAAACGATCCTCCCTTATAATATTGAAAAAGGGTGGGTAAAATTTTTCTTCCAATAGGTTACCGCACATTCCACTTCTACTTAAGTCAGTTAAATGATGAGTCCTCTGATATCACAAAAAACAATCTTCCCTATCTCCAAATACGCAATGTTTATCAGAAATGCCAAATGCATTCCACTGTAACGGACAACTATGGCTCTTAAGTTTGTATCATTGGTACCCTAGTATTTTTAGCATTCTTTGGACTTCATCCTGCCAGAGCGATTCCGTAAGTCTTTTAGTGTTGATCCCTTCCTTATCACCAAGGCTATGCAGCAAACATAACAAACAACTGTTTTAACCTTGGGCATAATTTTTGGCCAATATCATCACCTTCAGAAGTTGTAATGCGAAAGACCGGAAAACAAAGTATTTTTCAGAAGGCATTATTAATTATTGGAGGCACTGTTGACTTTCCTTTTTTGCCACACTTTTGGTCTTGACATCAAATTTGCCTTGGCAGTTCCTTTTCCTCAAATGACAAGGGTCAATTAAACAAGATTAGCCACAGCAAGGACCAATTCCTATTTTAGCATAAAAGGACATTCCATAGCCACTGTTCAATTCTATTTTTGTATTCCTTGGCAATTTCAAAAGCATTTAGCTCGGGCGTTCCCATATTTAATATTGTCAACGTATCCACAAAAAATTCTTGCCACAAATTACTAGCCTATTAAAATATTGTAGTTCAGACGTGTCTAAGTCTTCCGATAAGCTGAATCTTGTCTGTCTGCACCCCATTAACAAAAACAAGAGCTACATTGTTCAGCTTGGAATGCACTTAAAGGCAACATGGTCCATTCATTTAGTGCACTGGGGATGCCTCTGATATATAGTCTTATACGGCTCATGGTAAGGTTAATAAGCCCTCATGCCAGGTTTTAATAACAAAATTTCCTCCTTTTCCAAGTATTACTATTGTTGTATTTAAAACATAGGTTTACCAGGCAGATATAGTAAAACTGCCTTTAAGCTGTTCTGCTGTTCAATCGATCTTAAACTAAAGCCCCATCGCTAAAATAGACCTACCTTTCCATGAACTCATCCCCTGATTTTACATCATTAACAATCAAGTTCTTTTATAGTTTTTTCTGATCGCATTCCTTATTGTGTCCCAAATACAAATGACTCCGTAAGCCATATTCAAAATCCAAGGGGAATCCAATAAATTCTTTAGGTTAATTCCTATCTTGAGTTTGGTATAAAATCAATATCAGCGGGAAAAATTAATTAACCGGTTTATGTGGAATTAAAAGCTGGCAAGTATTCTTTTAAAATCCATTGGGAAGACTAAAATTACCCGCCTCCAACTATAGCATTCTTATGATTTTTAAATTTACACCATCAACATCCCCTCTTAGAACCGTAACGCCCCAAAAACTTTTCTTTTCTTATTGGGACCATGGACAAGACTACCGCGGAACAAAGTACTTTGGATCAACTTGAATAAAAGAATTGGGCATCTTTCCCAAATGCACCAATATCTTCAAAAATGCCCATATCCTTATTAAATTCCCTTATCGACACCTTAAACACTAACAACTCCTTGCCGACAGGAAACCTCAAAGAACCTCACACTCCGACCATGGTGTCCAATAGTATTCGTTTCTACCTTTGAAATTAGGTATTCCACGGAACCATGACTGTGGATAAAAATCTTCATCAAAAACCTTATTCCCAACAAGATAAGCGAATCCTCTGCCTATAATTGGCCTTTAAAAATGGCGCTTGTAAGATTCTCATTGTAAATTTGAAATATAGAGGGCTATGGCGCTTTACCTCCGAGAGATCAGGAAATTATCCTGGGATCTGATCAATACGATTAAAACGTGGCAGAATGTAGTCGTATTTCCAATTTATCTCTTCCGAAGAAGATGATAATCGTGCTGTAGCCACCTTCAAAAAAAGAAGCAAAAAACACGAAGCACAATTTAGAAATTATAGACTTAATCTTAGCAATTTATTTACGGAATAAAATCCCAGTTTGGCAATTTCTGTTGACTACGCATTGTACTAAGAATAATAAAGTTTTCATCAAAAGGAAATTACCGAAGTATATCTTTACCTAACAATACAATATTAAGTATTAAAAATACCCCCCTCGTAAAAAAGCTTGAGAACTGCTTAATTCTTTTCGGGACTTGTATTCCTAGTAGGCTAAGACTGATTGAATAAACATGACCCACCCTTCTTTGCAAATTGATCCTAAAAATCTTTCTTGTTTCTCATCCTTCTCCCCCAAAATAGAGACTTCTGATAAAAGAATTAAAACCCTTCACCAGATCTAGGTGTAATGGCAACTAAAGCGACTGTAGTTATCGGCTGCCAACTGTATGCTATTGGAATAAACTGTAAATGCTTTAGTAACTCTTCTCCTTTTCACTGAGAATTCTTCAACTTGGAGAGCTGTTCCAAGTCATTCTTCATCTTCGGGCCTTCTCCAAAATGATTGGATCCTCGGCATAGGTAACTGAAATAAATGCCCCGCTATTTCTTGAAAATCACAAGATTCCTCCGGGTGAACAAATTCTCTGTTTTGGGATCAACCTTTAGTACTATAATACTTTAAGGCACCTGCCCTATAATTTTATAAAGTTCTTGTTTCTCCGGCTAGGGAGTAATCATTCCAACTTCCAATTCTTCAGAAAAATTTCTGCTGCCAGTCCTGGTCATAATCGTCCATTAACTCATACGGCATCAACCACGGTTCCTTCCCCATTACTCTTCATATTCCCACTCGGTAATCTACCATACCACTTACTCTAGATGATAATTTTTCGCCCACGAAAATTTCCTAATTTTTGCAGGATAAGGAACAATACCTTAAAGTGATTAATTCCTGCTCGTTGCCTACGCGTATAAACCATTCCGCCTACATCAGGATTATCTTTAACTCTCGTATCGGCGTCCCGATATCCTGGGTAATGTAAACGGCGTGGTACCATCTGAGCGAAGTACATCTTTCATCCACGCCCCTCCTCGTTTAAGTCGATCCAACACTGCCATCCTCCTTTTTACTAGAACACACCTTTTTGCAAGCCATCAGCCACAAATCTTTCCCAACAAATACGGTGTTGCTCTCATGAATAAAGAATTGATCAAAATCAAACTCCCATGTTTTTGTAAGTAACCTCAAACCAGTATAAAACCCATTAGGTTCATTGTCTTCACAAGAAAACAACCTCTTTATGCACCAGACCTCCCATTTTCTTAGCATATCTTGAGCTCATACAAGATTGGGGCTCCTTTTCTGCCACTTGCCATCTACTCCATTAGAAATCATAGTAGCTATTTCCGCCTTATAGGCTGTGTCAAAGGCCACATAATAGTCCCTACCAGCTATTCCCTTTTAACCCAGTGCTCTCTGCGTTTCCCGTTGCCAAAGCGTTGCCATGCCAACATGCTTTTAAATATGAATCCCTCTTCATTAATGATTTGAGTCATAAAAACTTTCTTCCCGGAAGCCTTAGATTTCCGCCACGGAGTCTAGTATCCCAATAGTTGTTTCTTACATTTCCCAAATGCAATGGTTTTATGGTATTGAGGCGAAAGATATTCACCATATGCCTCTCCTTTCACTTTGGCTTTACAAAACCAAATCTTCAGATCCCTTACTCCAGGTAAAAACAATTAGATCAATATTTCGTTCCCAGTGATAATATTCAAAAATCCATTATAACCACATTTGAGATCGGTTACCTCAATTTACTTGATTCTTTCAAGAACTGCCCTATTTGCTCCCCTATTTGCACAGGATTTCCTGCACAATCGCAAAAATTGAAAAATAACCGCGTTAAATATCACCAGCGAAATCCTTTCGGGGTAGGTTGAATTCCACACTGGGCAAATCAACTTAAAAATTGAGCTAACGGGCTTCTTTTTACCTTATGGTGGCAAAGGACTTCTTGAATGTTCATTAATTTCGTCATTACGGCTGCAAATTAAGCAATTTTATTCTTCACCCCTCAGAGCTTGTTCAAAGAATGTCGTCAATTGCTTTTTTATAGCCCTTTTTGCGTATTATTTCCGTTAAAATATTTAATCCTAGCGAATTTAAATCATATAACTTTTCGATATTCAAAAATCAACTTAAACAAATTCTGGATCATATTTTCTGAGCAGGTGTTAATGATATAGACGCAGTACACCATAAAGAGGAAGATTTTTTAACTTTATTTTCTAAAGAATCCGAAGTACACATAACTAACCTATCTATGCTTTTACAACGTTTCCTATAACATCAAGGAAATTACCAAAAAATAGACAAGAAGTTGGAAAACCTTTTACCTTAAAAGAACGCTTTGCCTTGGACGGAAATAGGCTCGCCAAATTATATTATTGATGGACAGTAGCATAGGAAATTAAAAAAATTATTGATTTAGAACCACCAAACCAATTCCTGTAATATAGATTGAGAACAAAAGAAAGAATAACATAAATATCGGTTTCAAAGAAATCACTGTTGGGAAACCTTTGGGCTTATCATCCCATATTACAAGTTTTTACCTTTAACAAAGACATCTATGATATACACCATTACAGGGACAATACTTTATCAAAAAATTAAATCTGATACCCAGCTGTACAGAAATTTTTCACAAATTATTGGGTATTAGAGGACAATTCGCCGACGAACATAGAGACATCTAAAAATAGCTGTTAGGCCTACCCACCAATATAGACCGCCAATGATATGCGGGATTATAGTCAAACATCATGCCCTAAAAACTTAAGCAACTTTAGTAACTTGTTTTTAAATCCATATTATCAAAAATATTCAATTCCGTCCGTAGAAATCCATTGCTTTCCATCTCGATTGGAATCTTATATCCTTAAATCTACTTTATTGTATTTGTGGCCACTGAAGCTTCCTACAATGCCATTGAGCAAGGCTTATTTGGGTGAGAAACTATTTTGTTATTTCTTATTTATATCTTGGACTGGGATGTGTCCTTTCTTTGGTTGCAATGCCCTATCTCTCTGGGAAAAATAAACTAGGCAAGACAAAAATGATAAACCGAAATTCACCCATTTGGGCATGACCGCTATGTTATATAGTGCATGATGGGGGCAGGAATTTTACGTCGGCGGCTACAGGGAAACCCACTTATATGCAGCAAAACCTCCTTTACCTTTCGGATTTATCCCCAGATTATTCTGCTTGGAGTTCACCTATTTTACCAATGGGATTTACCGCTTGGGCATTTTTATGACTTTTGCAATGATTATTGGTTATTATCTTTTTTGGTAAAAAGAAAAAAAGTATGTGTAAGTTCAACCATAAGGAAGAATATCATTCCAAACAAAGCTGCTCAGACAAGTAATAGATTTGTGCTCCCATTATGACAACAGATACTTTCGGGGTTTAGATTGCAGCAGATAGGCATGGGGAAAAAAAAAATACCAAAATTAAAACAGAGAAAAAACTGGTTTAAAATCAATACCTACATCAATTCGGCCTAGAAACCATCTACCTTATTGCTCACTATCTATATATAATCTGCTTTGGCTATTTATATCAAGAAGAGATTAGAGAGACAAGATATAAACAACGGGAATAACAGCAGTATAAAAATAGTCGAAGTTAACATCATTATTACTTTAGAATATTTTTTCTGGCAAAAGTACTTGCTATTTACTTTCATAAAAATGTGACATTCTAAGGTTATAGAAAATTTTTTGAGCCGCACTTTCCATTATATATAGACTCAATACAACCTAAGATTAACAAATATGAACAAGATAATAAACAAATAAATAGATTTTCTTACTGATTGGACCTTCTATATTGGGCATTTTGGTTGGCATGGCCCCTTTTAAGGGAGTTTTTTATTCGCGAAGAATATCTTAAAAGCGTAGCCTAGCAGTTGCTTTTGGGAGTATTGACATTCCCATGTTGGACCTTTTTTGGTTTTCAGTTTTGCACTTCGACTTTCAGTTATATAGAAGTATGGCGGAAGAGTTACAACAACGAATTGGATGGCGTGTTTTCCCTCTATATTCGTTTTTTTTGCGGGGAATTATCCTTTGCCACACTTCTAATATCACCACCAATAGTATTGCTGGATCGTTTTTTGCGTACCTCTCGTAGATCAGCTGTTTTTGTGTTAAGCATGTTTTCGGACAGTGGGAAAAAAGACCCCAGCAGAGCATCGTTTATATTGGTCCTTTTTATTTTTTTTGGCTACCGATTGCATTAATCTCTATTGGGCCATGCAAACCCGAAATTAAAATATTGTGTTACAAAAGTATGATTAATTACCTCGTTACCTTTGCCTTTTTATGGTCTTTAAATGACTTCTATATCGTGTGTGTGATACGAACGTTTTGGCATCACAAAAAACAATACCTCCCTTAAAAAGTAAACAAGGAATAAGTAAGGTCTTCATGTCTGAAGAAAAACAACTCCAGCCTCATTACAGCGAGCACTTCCACCCCCACATGTTTACCAATGCGATATCCAAAGACGTTGGATCAATGTCACAATGCTCTCTACTAAGACGTTAGTTGTTCCGGCCTTAAACTTAGTGTAAGCCGAGCCGTACTCAGTACCCATATCATAACGCTTTTTCTGCCTCCGATCCGATACGGTGTGAACTCGGTTAATTCCCGCAAAAATGTGCATTGCTTTTCACATTGGTATCTCTATCGCCATCTTGCTTTAAACTGGTTTTAGGACAGTCTTTTTTGTCTTTCTTGTCGTTCAATGGCAATCCAACACGTATGACAGGCAAACGTTTCTGCCAATATACTCTACCTCTCTCTCACATAAGGCGCTCCTCGCGTCTCTATATCACTCAGGTGATGTGATTGTGAGACTGCTTCATAATCAAGAACAGCAATCGCACTTAGTGTTTCTCCTATTTTATCATCGGTGAGTGAAAAAGTATGGACTTTATTTCTTACCAAGCCATACTTCGATCAACACGCATAGAACTCACATTCTCTTCACTGTAAACTTCATCGATAACGGCGCGCCGTCTACGACATTTTTCAATATTCTCATATCTAGAAACAAACTACTTCTCTCATCCCTAACAAACAAAAAGACTACCTCTCTGAGCCTGAAGCCACTAGTCTGCTTATATTGTTTTCTATCAGGAATCCTCTCTGCCTACGAACAAATTGCTACTAGTGATATATCCTTCCCATGCGTCGTCATGTCTATCTTCTATTCCTTCCGCGAAAGATCGAAATCCTCTTACTTGTATCTCACTCCAACTATTTACCCTCATACGCCGCAGTCCCATAAATTTCACGTACTGTGTAACTAAAAAATCGGGAAATCGGATAGCAGCGTCCAATTCCACAATCCGGCACCGACGTAATTACTTCATACTTAAGTGAGGATAACTTGCACTTAGAGCCATACACAGGATGCATGCGAATACAGTAACACGAAGATTAGTTTGTTGCGGCATTTGCAAATGTGTCTCACCATCTATCTCTCTCTCTCGGACACATTAACTTTCTCCTGCACGTGTTTCCTTAAGGCTCCAAATACAGCAAACGCGAAATCAAATCTCCTCACTGTATCTTCATACGTTTTAGTACTCACTGGTATTTCTCTAAAATCGATACTCCTGAAACCTCTGTGCATATCTAACGCATATGTTACATGTTATATCGTCGTTTTCGATATTATATATACTTCCGTGTGCTGGCAACTGCTCTACTCCACACTCCGATTAGTCTTCTGCATTAATATTGGATACACAATTTGATACACTATATCTCATTTCACTGCAGCTGATAATTGTGCCGTGATAGGTAATCTACGACCGCATTATATCTCTTAGCTTGACCTATTAGAAGATCACAGTGTGGATCGTGGCAATTTCGTCGTCGAATAAAATATGCCAATATTTTATAATTAAGTTTGCCTCTTGCTATGTTCGTAAATCGTAATAATTAACACTTTTATTATCTTGAAGTTGATTTTCCCACCTCGCTTATAAACAGTAGTGCTAGCATTCCTAACACGCCCCCTTCTCTGTTCTGGCGAATCGTCTGAGTAGCTATTTTCTTCACACCAGTAAACATGTTCCTTAAACCCAATTAACCTGGTTAAATTACGCTCAGGAAAACTAACTAACCAGTTGGGGAAATGGAAAAAAAATTGCTTCATTCCACCATCACTTGGTACATCTCATCCTTGGTAATTCTCAAAACATTGCTCACGTTCAAAGTTAATCCAACACAATGACGTATTCCTCTTACCTGTAAAAAGCCATTTTTTATGCAAAATTGCCATCTTATCACTTTCACCATTAGGGTCACTACCGCTGAACCAGGCCAACCACCATCTCAAACGCCACGCTCTCGCATTTCTTTCAGGCGCAATATGGTCGTTTCGACTTCGAGCCCCCAACAGTTCAAAAAGCCTTTACCTTATTTTTGTGGAAGATTTTCGCGGTAAGGTAAAATTAACTGCTCCTATTGTGTGGCGTGCCGCTTTAATTTGTATGAATAAGTTCTGCACCCGAATAAGTCCCAGTAACACCCTATCTCCCCCCAAGCATCAACATCACCACCTTTCAATATGTCTCTTAGGAGAGATAGATTACTCACTGATCTTCATCGATACTTGATTAAGTAATAGTTTAATAGCTTGAAATTCCTTTTCCCTATTGGGAGGAAATACTTTGCCTCTTAACTAGCCGTTAATCACCCTCATAAAAACAAAAGCAAAATTATCCTAGAAAATATTTTATTTACAACTCCCCTCTATAACCCAGGCGCCTAAAAACCCTCGAGACACATTTCATATTTGTGCAATACCTTTGGCAAATACCATCCATTTCCGTTTACATGTCAGTACTCCATGGGATAAGTCCCGGCCAAAATATGCCTCCAAAGGGACTCTGTGATCGTTTAAGGGCTTTGAGGTTGGTCGTCCACAGCTTTAGCAATTCCCAAGCCCCCCACGGCACTCCTTAAAACCGCCGGAACGTATGTAACATTTTAACTATAGCAATAACATGAATTTAGGTAAAAGATTAGAGATACTCTCGATACATAAAACTGCCATTTGAGTATATTTATACAAAAGGGCACCGTTCGATAAAACAAATTGATATATTTGCTTATCGCTCTCCAACCGAATAAAAGGCCTCAAAGTCTTTTCTCCTATATTATACTTTTCTTGGAACGACCAGATTGGTTCGCGTTTCTTCAATTCATTCTTCTCTCGCGCAACTCAGCCGCCTCTGTAAGCGGGTGCCTAATGCAAAACATATTTTACTGTGAACCACGCTTCTTTGGTTTAACCCAAGCGCCTATTTACTATATACACTTGAAGTTAAAAATCCCCATTAGGATTATTTTATTATTTCCTACTTCTGAACAAAAATATTTTTCTTCCAAGGCTGCCTTGGCTAAACCCTTTGGGCTAATCCAAAAAATCAGGGATATCAATACCCAAAATCTGCCAAAAAAGGATACTTTCCTGTTTCGCCGCCGCGGAGCTTTTTGATAATCGTTTGCTCTTGGATTCAAGAATTTTCTTGTAAAACTCATATGTTTCCAAGCATTAAAACGGAAATGGGATCGCTTTCGTTATTCCTTGGGCCTTGGCCATAAATAACTTTTTAGGTAATTTCTCCGCCATCAGCCTTCAATTAGTTTCTTAGCATCCTCTAATACTGCGGCTGGCGTTTTGGCCCACCGTGGCAATGGGCCCCAAAAAAGATGTGCGGGCGGCCCAAACAACTACACTTCTTTCCTTTTCCTCCTTTTTGTTCTTAAATGTGTT
>Ga0163217_1036802_pt1 | contig 12788 bp, 7 predicted proteins | sample SynspAceP_FD_185933 | JGI IMG/M metagenome (GOLD analysis project Ga0163217, IMG submission 185933) | Saline lake microbial communities from Ace Lake in Antarctica - Synechococcus sp. Ace-P (PacBio error correction) | ecosystem: Environmental > Aquatic > Non-marine Saline and Alkaline > Saline ... | reverse complement strand
GCTTCTTTTCGATTTAGGCGCTGCGTTTTATTCATTCAATATTCGCGACCTTTAGTACGGATCTCAATTCACTGTATGACTATCCAAGATGTTGGGTATTCATGGCTTCTAATTCAGGACCGCTCTCTATACCTTGGAAGGCCTGTTGTGCCAGTTCGGCCATCAATAAATACTTTTTTCCACAGCGGGAGTCCTTATCATTGGATTGGCTTAAATCAAAGTAAAAGCAGGCTAAAGTTGTCGATTGTTCTATGCTTCTATCGAGTTCTTATAGAGAAGCAAGAAGTGTTAATGCATATCAGTGGCAACTGAATAGTGAGCGCATTGCTTAATATTGAAAAAAGCAGTTGTTTACATCTTAGCTTCTTGATCTCGGGCGTACACTTGATCGCATTTACTTCTGTGAGGAATCTGATTAATTTTAATGGATCCAATGTTTTCACCACTATATATGTGTTAAATTTTTGAAGAATCCGATAAAAAAATCGACAACGCGCTTCGCGAAGCTCTAACTCACGTGTGTGAAAAACAGCATTAGAGTCGTAGACGGATTGTTTGGCTGACTCACTTAAGTGAATTACAACGCCTTTCCAAGATCAATGAAAAATTATTTGTGTGTTCGAAACCGATCTGGCATCTTGTTAGTGCCTAGATGCAAACAAGACGAGCGACTAGCTCACTGATTAAAAACAATGAGCCTAAAGTACGTTAATATAAAGCTCAACAAACTTCGTCAGTCAGGTGAGCTTGATACCGAAGAAGCATGCGAAGGAGTCTCACGCGGGAGTGGATTTGAACGACTAAAAAAAAATTCACGTTGCATTAAAGTAAAAGCGTGTCTATTTAGATCTTTTGCTTACTTGTATGCGTTTCATTTCAGCTTGCCAGTGAGGGTCTCTTTTTTCTTCGAGTATTTACGCAAACGCGCAATAAAGGTATTATTCATGGAATGGGGACGCCTATTTGATGAGGACATCGGCAACTTTCACGCAAGAGACCTTATTTCAGTTGGTTGAAAATTACTTGATCATTCAAACGCTTTTTCCAGTTGAAATTCCTTAGTGCTTCAAAACGCCAGACTTTCCATGCGTAGCTACGTCGAATTTTCTCGATATAATATCTTCGACATCCGTAAGCCCATAAATCGTAAAAACATGATTGTTGTCAAAAGCTCGAGGGCAATGACATTGTTAAATCTGGATATTTTCTTATACGTATTTACGAGTTTGGTGATTTGTTCAGGGTCGTCAATGACAATAATCAACAAGTGAGCTTCATCGATACCGCTGCTTGCAGTAAATCGGCGTTCGTGGCGTCGCCCAATAGTAGTTTTTTACGCCGAAACGCATCTAAATGCCTCCAGTCGTTTTTACACTGAAATCAATCACGGTCGAATGTAGTTTGCTAGCCGTAAAATTACTGTCATCGTGCTTGCCAACCTGCCGGAGCCTGCAATATGATTTATTCCATCGGGAATTCTTCAATGATGGCCAGCGGTTGTCAGACGCATAGCGAGCAGCGATAATGCGATCGTAGACATCATAATAATATGGGTGTCAACAACAATCGACAAGGCAACATCGAGAAAGTATAAGTATCTGCTAATTTTCTTTTGATATGGACGCGGCTGACGGTAGAAAGAAACAATAAAAAACAAACCCAAACTCGCCTGCTTGGGACAAAGACCTAAGAGCAAGCAGCCATTTTGTTGGAAACCGCCGAATGTTAAAAAAATCCATTACCCAACAGTAATAATATGGCTTTCACCATATTAAAAACCGATGGTTATCCGAGAATAAGTAGGGAAGTGCTAAACAATAAGCGAAGTTAATGCCGGCACCGACTTCATAAAGAACAAGCAAGTAAACAAGCCTTTAAAAGGCGCTATGTCGCTCTCTAATTCATGGCGATAAGGCGAGTTAGCTAAAACGAGCCGACTAAGCAGGTTCCCCCAAGCGGTAGAGAGTCCAACCAAGACATAAGCATTAAGGTGCCGATAACAAGCATCAGCGCAGTGCGGTAAAAAGTTCTCGTAAATCGCGCGACGGCAATATAACAAAAATAGCGTTACCAAAAAGCTGCACCGCTTAAATAACGGTGGGCAATTGGCGACCAATAGTCCCACTAGCATTTTTTGCCACCGGACGCTAAGCCCGCTACTAAATACGGTCTCAGAATGATTGTTCCGCTGAGCCATGTTAGAGGTGTGAACTTAATGAAACATACATTAGCTCTGGTGCCGCCAGCGAGAGGAATAAAAGCCAGCACTGGAATGATCACAAAATGTCTTGAGTGGAGTAAACGCGAAGTACGATTGGCCATACCATCCCGATTTCATCTGGCCGGTTTCGGGTGAGCGTTTGAATGACGATGGCGGTAGAAGAAGGGCAAGACTAAAACCCAATGGCTAACTGTTCGCCAGTCTGTCTAAGTAGCATACCCAAGCCAATAAAAAACGGCCGTTAAGCAACTTGATCACCACCTAATCGAGTAATTTGGACTTCAAGCCCCATAGTTTTTTGGTTTAACTCTAGATCCAACAAGAAAAAGCATCAAAACAACGCCCAATATCAGCAACGTGTTGAGAGCGATATTCTACATCAGCAAAATGCCAGTAATGGCTAATGATAAGCCCGCAGTAGAACCCTAAAACAGAGACTAAGCCGAGGCGGAAAGCGATAGGAAAACAGAAAATGACCCCAGCGCACTAGAAAAAACAAAGTAATAAGAGTGCGTCGGTCATGCATTGCTTTACCTTAGGAAATCGGCTTACATTGTTGTCTTTTAAATCAATTAAACCGCTTAAACAAAGCGTTATTCATTGTCGCAGACAGCAGTGCGAACTGTACGACACTGCCCAATCGGTAAATTCCAATTGTTTTTGGTCTGTGGGCCTTTGTCATCCAACATAATTAAAGCGAATCATATTACGTCGATGGACCATTATTGTGGTAATATAATTTCCCCGCAAAAAACACCTTGTAAACTTGTTATCCACTCTAGTTGAGTCAAAAATTTAATGATGTAATGTTGTGTCTGGACTGACCATTTTTCAGGCTTCGAGCGACTAAATTGACAGTGTAAAAAGCACTTGTTCTTCAAGTGAGCTTTAGTTGTTCGATGGAGTGCGAAACGACTTTTTGATGTTTGCATACGTAATACTGGCACCAATAACCGATGGCGTCGATGCTAGCTAATGTGTCGGTATGTGACTCTTCTACGGAGCATATTGACCGTATGCCTTGCTTGTCGATGACAAGCTTGCATTTTAAGGCTAATCTTTTTGTGTGACCGTCTGTCGTGGAGTAAATGAAGCAAAGTATTAGACATTGAATGATTCAGAAAGCTTGCCTTTCTGGTTTGTTTGACGATTGAAAAACGAATTGAGAAGGGTTGTTATAAACACTCAAGGGCTTGCTGTAAAGGAGGACCGCTTTATGTTATTTTGACCTTATACAGAAATCAAATAAAAAACGACCTAGGATAAAAGGCCGTCTTTTTTATTTCTTTAAAAGGTGTGAGTGTATTCTGCCGCGCTGTTGTTTTCTCGCTCCCGAACATTCGGATTTGACGCTCGAGTAGAATTTTCTTGATGGTTTTAGATTTGTCACTTGGTTCCATTGCATGTTTTCAACTATGAAGTAATAAAAAGTTTCGCTGCGCGTTGTTCGTCCAAACGTTTGTTTTAAAACTGCGGCTTTTATAGCACAACCGGGTTCGGCCTTGATGATGGCAGTCAGCTGAATTGCACTGTTTTTCCCAAGCAATAATGTCAGCAAAGTGGACAAATGCACTACCAGTCAAATTCAGCAGTGAGTAACTGCGCGTCCCTCTGTATCGAGCAAGATTGCTCCAGATGGCATGATTATTTTAAATTTGCCAGGATCGCCAATATTTATTCTGCCGCTTTACCTCTTCTGTGGTCTGCATTAAGGTTTATTAACGCCGATTTACCAGAACCCTACAGGCACACAAGCAAAGCGATGGTTTTGGGCCTTTTTTAAGAAAGCGACAAAACAGCGTAAAACTTAGCATCAGCCGTTCACGGTTTCGACAAAGTTAACGATCTAGCTTTCACTTGAGCTCGTTTTTCAGTCGCGTCTTCAAGTGTCTGCTTTGTCAGGATGGACAACCGAGCATCGGCTGGGCATCATTGGTGTGAGTTCTAAAGCGTTGACATCAGCGTTTGAATTAAAGCTTGATTTCAATGCACACATTTAAAAAACACGTTATCGATATTCGAGCAATGTCTTGCAATATGAGAACTGGACTCTAAAACAAGCGCAAAAATTGTGGATTCAGTGTCGCAGGAATAAACCCAGTCACCCATCGACCATACTTTGTATTCTGAATCACTTTTCCCTAAAAACAAATAAACCGAATTTCACTAACAAGCTCGTTAGTGACTGCCTTTTTGAGCGCAGATACGTGCAAATACGATAGATTCTAAAATCGACCAATGATAAACTGTTGTGGAAAGTAAGCTGCCAGCCTAAATCCAATAAAGTAAATCGTGGGAATCCATTACTGATTACCCCAAGCGAAAATTTACGCCATTCGTAAATAAAGAAGCAATTGTGCTTCAATTAGTACAGCGAATAAATTTTATTCTAGCCAGAAATTACGGTAAACACGGATAGTTATAAAACCATTTACACGATATACGCTCGGATCGAGTATACGAAGATTAGCCACAGTGTTAATGCAACCACAAAACAGAAATATTATCGCTTATATAAAAAAGGCTTTTGCTAAGTAATTTATATTGAAAACATTGGAACATTAAATCAGCGCTTAAACTATTTTAGTCGTAATACTTCCTAGGCACTTGATTGAGTTAATACATGTGAATGTTATCCACGCCTAATAATATATTCTGGTCGCTACGCAGACGACGTTATGCATTTGAAACGTCCATTTGCCAATATATTTGCTTAGCCTATCGTTCTGTTCTTTCATCCAGTTAACGGAAACACAACCGCGAATTATTACTGATTAAAAAGTTGGCGTAAGAGGCCGCAAGGCGTTCACCAACGTGGCGAATTCATATAAGGCTTTCGCTAAAATTTTTTGGCCTCTTCTTCAGAGACAAAGAGTTGGAGCCAGCATTGGCAACGGATAATTTCCAAACATCGGATTCTTTCGCATCACTGTTTTGCTTAAAACGGTGAAACGCATCTTGGCTGATGGTATGAGGTCGCTTGGATCGTACAACCAATTTAACGTCAGGGCTACCACCAAACCACGGTCGAATCACACTGCATTTGTCGATTATGCCATTTGGTTTTCATCGTTATAAAGGCCCTTGTTTCCATATATTTTTGTAACGTTTAAGTTACACCTTTAAAATCTTCAATTGTCTTCTTTTGCTTAATCTGGTTGCGGCTCGATGATAGTAAAGCATCTTCGGTCGTAAACAAAAGGACTTCGCCCATCACACGGAAATGGACCCGCCTTCTTAAAATGAAAGGGCTTATAAAACCACAATCTTCCTGTAACTCGGACAATTTTTTCGGCCACGCATTATCTTGTTCCAAGTATCATATAAGCCATCGAGTCACCACCCCATGCATAAATTTGCCAGCTGTTTGCACGCGCTCGGCCTTGTCGTTTACGACGTAAGGTGCCCTATGTCACGCATCCAGCAGTCATCAGAAGGAATTCAAGAATGCGAATCTGGCTTTGGTAGTGCGAGACGAGCTTGGTCGTGAGTGTGAGCATCGACAATAAAAGGTCACGTCGCGTCGCTTGACGATTGCCCGTAGCGACCGCAAAACAAACTCAGCTGAGGCGTGTTTGCCGTTTCTCTCCAGTTGTCTTCGCCGTTGGACCACGCCATCAGACTTGCTCTTGTGTTCGTTTCCGCAGGCATGCAAAGCCATCTATGTTGGTATGAGGTGTACAGTGCAGTGGCTCATAACAGTCCTTAATCGTGGCTTTCATACAAGCAAAGGTTTTGCGCCAATTCTAGGGTAGAGGCGAAAACATTCAAGGATATTTTATGTCTATTTCGGGAGCGCTGTTTACTCCTTTAAGTCACATTTTTTGCGTCGTCTTTACCAATACTCGACGGAAACCGCTTACCGAGCGGTTTTGTAAAAAAATACCTATAGTAGTGTTGCGATCATGGTAGTGTTAGAGGAGATCTGGTAAATATTTTTAATATCCAGGGTATATACCCATGGGTTAAAATTGGCACGACCTTCGCAAACCTAAAAGGAAATCAAAACAAGTACAGAAGAGTCTTTGGTTCTGGTTGTTAATTGATATCAGTTGGGATAAGCGGACGATTGAACGTCAAAACATTCCCAAAAATTAAAAACTAAATGGAGGTACTATTATGAACATTAAACGCACCATACTAAACACGGCTTTGGGTTACTGGTTACAGCGGCATACATTGGCCAGCATGCAGTCAGATCTGAAGACAAGTAGAGACGCCATGTCCAGTGCAGTTGATACCGTTGAGCCAAAAAAACCATGGACGATGGCTGGTGATGCTTTGAATAGCGCTGTAACTCAATGGAAAGACACATGACGGACGCAGGTAAATGCTGATAGAATATACATGTGAAAGACATTAAAGAACGCGCGAACGGAAAAGGACACTGATTGTTAATAAGCGTTCATTGGGCAGCAAAGGGCTGGTAATACCAGCTTCTTGCTAGTTGGACTAGGTTGTTTTGGATCGTAAGTAAAATGTATTACAAAAAATCCGTAATTATTACTATTATCGATTTGTGTAGAGCGTATTTGACCTAAATCCAAGTTGATTGGCGGTGTCTTCTATTGCGCATCATTTTTTTAGTTTTTAATATTGCGATTTTTCTAATGTCTCTAGGCGCATGCCAATAGGAACCCCGCTGATTTATCGTCTCGATGTGGTCATTAAAATCATTGGTAACGAGGTTCCGAATTAAAAATACATGATCCGCCAGAATATAGGCTCGTTCAATTGCATGTTTTACTCTCGTACAATTACCAGGCCAATTTAGAGGTGATTTTTTCTAAGCTTTCTGCAGAAAGTTGTTTGTGTTGGCCATTCTGGTTATTTCGGATACGCTAAAAATGTTGAGGCAAGGCCGCAAGCATCGCCTCTCTCTGTCGTTTTAGTTTGGGCCCATAAAAGGAAATATGGAGCTAAACGAAAATAACAGATCTTCGCGAAAAACTCATCGCGGATGGCGTTCACGAGTACACGGTTTGTTGCGGCAATTGATTCGTACGTTAGCTTATTTTACTTGTTGAGCCACCCGACCGGTTTGTATTCACCGCTCTCGAGTTACTTTAAATAACTTTACTTGTTGTTCGTAAGCTATTTCGAGAGTGACTTCATCTAAGAATAGGAGGCCACCTTCTGCTTGCTCGAAAACGCCATGGTGATCTTATAACGGGGACTCCCAGGAAAAGGCCCTTTTTAAGCATGAGCCAAATAGCTCAACTATCGTCAGTTCAGGACTAAGGGCACCGCAAGTTTATTAGCGCAATGAAAGGGCCCTTCTGCCGCGTTGGCTAAAGAAAACATTGCAGGAGTTGGCAATTAGCTCTTTACCTGTTTGCCATTTCTCCATGATGAAGGCGCTTGGCTTTTGTTGCTGCGACTTTTCGAATAGTACGGATTATAGCGAAATGCAGCTGAAGAGGAGCCGACTAATAGGCCGAATTGTCGAGATAGCTTTGTTTTGTGTGCTTATAGTTCTTTGGTTAGGTTGAGCACAAAAGATTTCGTTCTAGTGAAGATTTCCAAATCACTTTCAGTTGAAACGGGGGCGCGATAATGAAAATCCAGCGCCTTTGGCACTTCAGCTTATCCCAATATGGATCCGCCCACCTTGCTGAAAAAATAAAAACTCTGTTTGAACAGAAATAGGCTATTAATGAAGTTCTTTTAAACAGATGTCATGCAATGAATGAATTCAATGACGAGCGACATCGCATTTGTGCAGCCGTGAGGCTGATCTAGCCAGTTTTTATCTTGATGCTAATGTTCAGTTTCATTTATGTTCGAACGCTTTGAATTGAAAGCAAGTTTGAAGCAATAAGGGATCTTGAACATGCATAAATAGCTGTGTGAAGACATTATTATTTTTCCCTGAGTGAAGAAAAATTCAATTATAGTAAGAATATCATAGGGTTGAAGCCTCGCATAGTCATTCTCAATTTACTTTGCATTAACACGCTTTAATCATCCTTTATGCACAAAGCACCTTTTTGAAGGAGTTAAGAGAATTGCTTGATGGTCATCATTTCAGAGACGATGTCTCTATCCTAATTCAGACACTTTTTCCCCCCGGGCCCCGTTTTATTTTTTTTTTTTTGTTTTGCTCGACATGTATGCGAGTGTTTGATGGTTTTTCTGCTAAACTCCATCACATTCGGTTCGAGTCAGCAAATACAATGGATAAGCAATTTTTTAAGAAAGTGTCTTCTTTGTATCGCCGACTCGCGAGCGATTCTGTAATGCGTAGGGGCTTTACCAGGAAAGATACAGGAACAATGAATTCCGGAGCCTGGTTATATTTGCGATGCGTATTTATCCGCTCTAAACGCCCTGGAAAAAATACCGTCAAGTCGTGAATGTCGGTAAACTGAGCAAGTCTTAAAAACGCCGTGGGGAAGTTGTTTAGGCTATTGAGATAAGTTGTTCGCTAATACGAATAATCGACTACTTGTGTGCATTCAGGTTGGCTGGACCCAATGTAGCACACAGACGCAAGCGCAGCTGATGCGAAAGGTAAACCACAGAGCCTAAAACACATTTCAACTTACGCAGTTTAGGTTCTGTGTTGATTATTTATCAATCACAATGCGGTATCCAATTAACCTACGAATACTCCTGATGTCATGTGTTGAAACCACTAAAACTGCGCTAGTTCTTTCTTTGTGTGGATTACCGTCCGCGGTGTTTGGTTTATTTAACCACCAGTCGTAAGTTTCTGAAAAACGTGATGTGTAAGTCTTCTGATCTTGGAATTTTCAAATAAAAATATTGTCTTTTAAACGAATAGCTCGGCTTTCGCCTCGCACCCAACTGGCCTACAGTGGCTGTGCTTTGAACTTATTACTTATTGTGGAGTATGACGCCTTCGGATAAGAAAATTCGTAATCAGATCGCCAATTCGGACCGCAGTTCTCTGACGGATTATCAACACGAGCATAACACAGCCAGATCCGTAATTGCGTCTTACTTAGTATAAGTACGTAATTTGGCTGCATTGCAGAGCTGATTCTTTTTTAATTTAACTGCTTCTACAGCCATTAATCTTGAAGCGCAGGCGCGTTCCCGATACGGTTTTGAGCTCTGTGAAATTTGTTATTGGCGAGCTGTTTTTGTGCTTTGAATTGCTCAATGAGTGATCATGTTTTCGACAACTGCTGGCGCTTCAGAATTTTACTTTGCTTCGCTGTGTCGTCGTAATAGGCGTGATTCTTTCAGCTATATCGTTTTTGTTGACGTGCTTTTTTCAGTCGCAATGTCACTGAGTTATTGTTTTTCTTCAGTTGAAGTCGTGATGATTCTTGTGATGAAAATGGCATGAGCAGGCGACTGAGTAAAAGCGAACGCAGTAAAAGGGCCAGTACGAAATGTAGGCATTGAAATCCTAAGATTGTAAAAACAAAAAATAATCATTTAAGTATGCGGGATGGCGGTGTGGTATGTCGAGCTGAAGAACCTTATTATGATGCGGGGATTTCTATGAAATATACGTAAAATATAGCCCATAATAAAAAACCGGATTGTTTAATATATGACGGGATAAGAGTAAGGACAAGGCAAAACACTAGCCTTACTACGGTTTATTTTTGCTATTGATTCAACAGAATGCATTCGGTCTGTGTGTACACCTCGCCCCACCAAAATATGTCCAGTGCAGCTACCAATGGTTAAATCACTTTTACCATTAGACCAATTCGTGAACACGCTTAAGGTCCGAAAGTGACCGAGCGCCACCTGCATAAGTGACAGCGACAGGGCAACCTTACGAGCAAGTGGAATAACTCTTCATCAATACCACTTGCAATCCTTCTACGTCTGCAGCATGAATCAAAATCATCGCAAGTGGTTTGCCAGCTCGATCAAGTTTTTCTTGATTTACTTGTTCGACGTAAATGTTTGCAGCGGTCAAGTGGCAATGTACCAGCCTTATCGGTGCGACGACAGCTTAAATCCAGTACTAGGCAGTCAGTACCGTTCACGTTTAATTTATCTAAACGACCCACGAAAAACTCTCCGTTTCAAAATATAATTAGGACTGACTTAACTGACGCGCCAGCATTAGTTAGCCTTGCGGCATTATTTGTTTCACACCGGCCACCAAAATTTAACCCATCAGGGTAAGCCACGTAAGGCGCTGATCGCTTTTCCTCTTAGTTGCCTTCCCTGCCTAACGCAATAACATTGACTCCAATCAACCATGCTCACGATAACCATGCGGCGATAATGTTCAAGCATTGTTATTTCACGATAAGTTTTCGGATTGCTCCTTTGTCATTCAGGCTGCCCACCACAATTCTTAACCTGCTGGTGTAGATCGATTACAAAGACGGAATTGGGTCACAAATAAACTCCCTTTATTTATATAAAAATGTAGGGCAGATTATATAGTGCGGATTAGTTCCTAATAAACGATGCGCCAAAGGCATATACCTTTCATAAAGCCTGTTACAATCGAGGGCCAAATAGAATGAATAGATTTATAAAAGCAAAATAGTATTTTGCAAATTACCCTCGCTGTGGGCGATCCCAGACCACGGAAATAGAATTGACTGCATACGAGCCCAAGGGGCAGGCGGTCAGAATTGTGAATAAGGTCTTCTGCTATCCATCTTAGTTCAATGTAGCCAATATCTTCTTACCCTGAATTTTTAAAGAACGACGCTTGCATGAGTGATCACGACTCACAAAGACAGTGATATCGCCTTAAGCACAACAGCATCGAACGCAAGAGCTCAACCCGAAGACGCATTAACACGTTGAAGCGCTAATCCTTTGAAGCGGTTGACGTGTACGAAAGCCCTCGTCCGACAAAACCGTCTTCGCTCTCAAAGGAAGTGATGACCAAAAGGAACAGAAAAGGTCAAATTAAAAGCTGAGACGCAGTAATTGGGATTAGAATTTTACGCAACATGATGAACAATACTTGTTTTCCAATAGTCATACCCTTGAGTATGTGACAGTTACTTTTTTGGAATAATAAATAGGTGATTTACCATGAAATTAGAATCTCTTGCACTGCTCACGATTATACATCTGAAGCGACTACAAAGCGGCGCTAGGCCTATCTAACCACGACTCTTATACTTTGATATACTCAGCATGCCTGATTGTTTATCTAAAGTAAAGGGCATATCTACACTCGAATCATGACCCAACCACCGATAGTGTAGGCAGGCGTGTTCGCGATGAAGCGGAATTGACTGCCTTAGCAGTAGCATTTGGTTGGCCGCCCATTACATACGCGATAGAATGTGTATGTGAAGTTGGTTTAATATCGTGAGTACTACCAGCTTTATTGTGGCACTGTACAAATTATTTAGCTCATAGCTTTCCACGACAAGCATTTGAAACCCGTTATGGTATTCAGCGGAATGACTTTCGGGTTTTGAGGCGGCAATAGATGAATAATACCGCGCTATTTTCTTGTGAATCGATTGTAATCCTGCGGTAATATTGTTATAGCGAAGCATTAAGCCGCCACGCGGAATAAGCATGGAATCCACTTCTTAGTGTGATAACACGGTGGGCGACACATTCCTAGTCTCCTTTCGACTCGTGCGACTATTGTTTGTGGCATTCTTGACAAAATACATTGAGTGTCCATGGCACGGACTTCGCCGGTATTATTAGTTTATTCGGTAAGTTCGATTGGTGGCCAAACAAAAAGCGGCTTTCCTATTGCTGAACGAACCAGATCCGTCTTATCCCATGATGTGTTTACACTTTGAAGCTTAGGCGCACGGCTTATATTGGTCGTTGTCGAGTAGTTCCATACGCAATAACAGGGGCGTGCGTGCGCCGCACATGCTTTCTTGATATGCAAAGGTTTGAAAACAACTGGGTTAGAATGAGCCGTCATTGTTCTAATTCTAGGAGACATTGGCTGTTTCTCAAGAATTCATGAGAATGTGAGTTGGCCGTCCTAAGTTACGCCGCGTTGCCAGAAAAATAAATTATAATTGAAAAGAGTGCCAACTTGATTTTACCAGCGGTAAAGCATCTGGGTATTGAAGCTTTGGATAAAGGCGCAAATTGTAGCGGTTACACAATTCAATTGAATGCATTAAATATATTACGTTCTACGTAACATTGTGATGCTAAAATTCTATTAGCCTGTAATCCAAAGCTTCAACAACACACCCGTTCAATTAAACCGTATAATGAATTGGCGAAGCGGGCTTAGCCGAAAGATCTTGTTTCGTATTATCAGTTCGAAATTGAAAAAATACATCGAAAAGATATTATTTGCCGATATCACTCAGGCCACTTCGATAAAGAAAAAAACGTTTTTAATAGTAAACATGGATAGTAAGGGTAGCGGTTGCCCACTGAGGATTCCTTTACTTTTTATGGGACAATTGAAAGAATCGTGATGGTTAAATATTTAAAAAAAAAAATGGTTTTTTTTATATTCAGGCCGGACTATGTAAATACCGTTTTTAAGATCTTTTTTTACGTTGAGGGTTTACTTTTTTCTGGGATTTGTTTTTTTCTTTTTAAAAGGATTGGTTTTAAAAAGTTATTAAAAATCGGGGGGAATCCCTTTTTTTTTTCCTTCTTTTTTTTGTTG
>Ga0163217_1001949_pt1 | contig 12788 bp, 10 predicted proteins | sample SynspAceP_FD_185933 | JGI IMG/M metagenome (GOLD analysis project Ga0163217, IMG submission 185933) | Saline lake microbial communities from Ace Lake in Antarctica - Synechococcus sp. Ace-P (PacBio error correction) | ecosystem: Environmental > Aquatic > Non-marine Saline and Alkaline > Saline ... | reverse complement strand
TTTTGTATCAAATTGTATTTAAAGGTGCACAACAGAAAATATACAGTTGAAACGCCAGATGCAGAATGATGCAGCAAAATGGAATGACTGAAGACGGCGGTATATGATCGGTTTTATAGTTACGTTATGCAACACAGGAAAACAAGCGCAGTGCAACAGCATTTGAAAAGATATTGTTGGCTAACAATTATTCGTTGTTATCAGGTGGGCCACAGCAATGCTACTCGCGCACAGTTTAAGATCTCTAAAGCTTCAGCATCTGGTCATCATTTTACTATAACGCTCAGAGGACGCATCACGCTCGAACACAGGAGTACGGTTACATTGACCTCTTTTTTAGCAAAAAAGTGTATTCTGAAATGATTGTTTGATGGATACCATATTGTTACCTTGACATGGTTAATGTACTTACCAAATTCTCGGACCAGATCATATTGAGTTGATTACTGATTCTATGCGCGCATAAAGGCATGCCGATGGTGAAACGAATTTAGGTGGTCAAAAAGTTTTGATTGAAGACAAACAGCTCGAGTCTAGCAGACGAGACGCTAGCTTGGTAGTGTTTTGGAATATCCCAGATGCATTTAAGAAACATGATTGCCTTCACTGGTATGTGTATTGCATGATGCAGGTTAAAATGAGTTCTGATTAACCAAGCAAACATATTGGATATAACTAACAAAAGGTAACCTTAGAATAGTAAAGATTGCTGTATGGTTTCTTTTCAATCAAGATTTAGATCTTGAAGAAAACCATTAGTTTCGGTGATGGGTTTAATAATATAAAAAATAAGCGTTAATACATGAAAAATCATTGTAGAAAGACAATATTGAAGGGTTAGGAAAGAAAAGCATGTGAATTAATTAAAAAGAAAGAGCCAATGCGACAGAAAACGAAAGTTTATAGGTTTAGCGACGGAGCCAGTTACAACAAATTAGCATTATACAAAGAAATGACTGGGAAAGCGACCTAGATTTCAGCGTCATTATGACAGCCATTAAATTTAGATGAATACTATCGGTTTATCTGCAGATAACGATCAAAAAGCGCTACCAATTATTTCATGCAAAGAAACAACTTTTTTTCAAAAAAACCACTTTTAAAGAGAACCTTTACTTCCTGACGCTTAGCAGAACGACAGAAACTGAACCAGGCTCCAGCTTACAACAAAAGTTAACTTGCATGAGCACCCTATTGATATTCAAACTTTACGGAATTCCGGAACCAAATGAGTCATATTGGGTTTAATGAAACCTGGGAAACGATCATTTGATCAACAAACTCGATGAAAAGTATCTTTAACTGAATCAACAATTGCATTCTAACAAACTAATTTATTGAAAAAGCAGAAGGAAGCTACCGCGTTATGCTTTACTCAATGGAATTAAAAGTCATTCTAGCTGCTAAAGGAAATTATTTTGAATGGTAATTTGCTCGAAGAAAAAAAGCAGAAGCCCAGTGTTAAAAACACCTTGAGGACGCTATTCACGGACTGATGTATGCCGGAAGAACTTTTGCAACAACATCCACAACGTCAAGTTAGTCATCAATGGATGAAGCAGCAGCAAAATTAATTTAACACAATAGGGAAGAGCGGATTGGGAAAGGAAAACACAATCTACATTCAAAAATCACAAAATCACTTGCGCAAAAATATTGAAGAAGTGTTGTCTGGAAAATGAGCGAGACGGATTTCCTTCTGAAAAGATCTTAGCTCTTCAAGTTTTAACGTTAGCGTGATTACATATAGACAGGCCATAAAAGTTCAAAACATTGTGGATGAAGGGATTTTTAGAACGAAAAGGTAACGTTCTGGAACGTATGAATTCTAGTAAAAAAGTTCAAGAATTGATGCCGTTGCGAGTCGCATGAGTTTCACAAGATATTATGTACATATCGCAAGACAAAACCGCCATACGAGTTAAAACCATTTCATACACATGTTAAGCCATCTAAGCTAAGTGAAGCCGAGAAACTACGCTTACCTGAAGAAACAACCCGTTTACTAGTGAGAGGATTCGCTATTGCGAGTATGAGATTTCCTATTTGTTTTTGAAAGTAGCAACCATTCCATATGGATTTGATATGGTAATCTAAGGCAAGATAGAGATTACTCGCTCACTTATATTAAAGCACTACGAATTGAAAAGAGAAGATTGCATTCAGACATGCTGAACAAAACTATTTCAGCTATGCAAGCTCAGAAAAATTAGCCCGATTATTTAGAATATCAAACGTATGGAAGAATGCTATATTTAAGACGTATAAAAACCAAAATGAGTTATTCAAACAAGAAGGTACGCCATTTGAGATATGTACATACGTAGAAACACAATATTCTGACTGCGAACGGTTTGAATATTTTACCTTGAAATAAAAAAAACCAGATAAATCCCAATTAAAGTAAAAAAAGCCGAGCTCAACAGAAATTTGCTTGATCGCTTCTCTTATTTATTAAAAACGAGAATAAATTAAGGAGATAATCTGAACTAGAAAATGCAAGTTATCTGACACTAGGATACTAAAGTCAGAAGACGAATCATTTGATTGTTCTGATTTAAATTTAAGTTTCTCTAAGTTCTTGTCTTTTAACTGAAAGAGTTTAGTCTTCATACGGCTTCCAAAAAAACAAAATACCATCTTGTCCGTAGGAAGGAAAAGTCGATTCACTATGCTTCCATCACCTTCGAGAGATTTGCAGGTTTCTATGTTACTTGAACACATCCTCACAGCGGCACCAAGCCAAAATCAAAATAAAAACCACCAAAACGAAAGTCGAAATAACAAAACAGCATTGGGTACATTCGTTGGCAATAGCCATAAATCACGACGATTAAAAGTTTGTCTTCACATTCGGTTCCAACAGCTTTACAAATTTTACTAAAGTTGTCAGAACTTTTTATCGAAATCGTTTCGTCATAACTCGGTCACAACTTCACGTTTGGCGTTCTTGTCTTCCCCAATCGCTCTGCTGGATCATCGTAGCGCATTCATGCATAGCCTAAAGCTTGATCACCGTCTTAGTTTCTGGATGCCTATTACGAAATGAATATTCTCCTTCAGTATCGTTGATATCATTGAACATCAAACTCTAGAGTAATCAATTGTGATTGATACTCCTAAAGCATAACTAAACAACAAGTCCTGTGCATTATTAATTTGCAGGCATAATAAGGATAGGGATTTGTTAAGAGGTTCTCAACTGTTTCAACAGTCCAATGGAAATCCCGCCATAAGCATAAACTAGCATTGTTTTGTCAATTTACCACTTGGTAAAGTGGACACGTGTATCGCGGGGGATAGGAAAGCAAACGAACATCTTTCCAGTTTGGGTTAATGGTAAGCAACCAGGATAGAATCAGCACGGCCTGTGTCGCCTGGACGGTTTTATCAAAACACCAAGAAGTAAAACAGAGAGGGGATTTGTTGGTTAAAAACATTTTTTCATCGGCATCATAGACGTTTCAGGTTTAAATCCATTTCCTTGGATGGAATTTAAAAAGTCATTGGCTGAAAGGACAAAGATACGTTACATAAACGGAACCGGCTAAAATAAAGAATGGCTAAGATAATTAAGGAGAGCGTATATAACATTTATTTTTTCTTTATTCTTTGTTCTTTTGATTGACTCTGAGCGCATGATTTTCTCCTGATATCGTATAATGTTTTCCTTCTAGATGTAGTTGAGATTAACTGTTATAATGCAATTGTACTATAATCTAGTATTACTTTGTATAATTAAAATACTAAATAGGAAGTAAAGGTAGGTTTTTTTGTATGTTTGATATGGTTTATCGTTATGTTTACTTGTTTAAAGCGACTGCCATTTTTTTCGTTTGAATTATTAAACACCTTCTTGTCAGAAGTTCATATAAAAATCAGAGCAAATGTTGATAACCAGGGTGAAAAGAAAATAAATCTAAAAGAAGTCCCAACTTTAGGCGGAACTAGCTGTTTATCTTCTTTCTTCTTTGCCTGTTCTTAGATATACTTTACCGTACCCTTTTGGCAAAGTTATGCCAACTTTTTAGGGGGCCACAGTGGTATTAGCGGAACAGGTATAATGGATGATTTGATTAGAAATAACTCAAAAATGAAAATAATCCGGCATTTACTTTTGCCGGGCAAATTGATTATTTATTTTGTTGGCTGATATCAAAATTAGATAATCATAACGTATACCTTTTAAATTGGATCATGCGTCGATTGGGGATTTTTAGTACCGCTTACGATTCTCGGATTCTACGATTACAAATGCGAGTTAATTTGATTGATGATTAGAGGCTATGCAACGGGTGTGTCTATGATTGCTTTAACAACCAATGGGATTATTGGTTATTTTTTTCTTAACGGTCGAATAATCACGTTCGTATCTATTATGGATTTTCGTCTTAGTAGGGCGCTTTAGCTGGATTCTTTACCTATTAATTATTTATCAGCACGAATGTCATTTCTGGAGATACAGGTGCTTATTTAATAGGATTTTATTGATGCGCGTAAATTGTCTTTACAAGGATTGAAAAATGCAACGCTGATACGTTGATTATATCCGTATTTGTTATTTCTTAGAATTTCCTACCACAGATACTGTCTATGCTATTATCAGGCGATTCTAAACAAGGAAACCCTAATTTCGAGATGCAGATAAAGATGCATCTGCATCACCAATTGATGGGATTTAGCATTAAACACAATCGTCAAAACCGTTTTGGCCATCTACTGCTTAGCAGCATCTTTTCGTCATCGCCCGATATCCCAAGTATCAACTCTAATGGGACTCGCTAGTTGTTCTTAACAAATCGGTTCACTATTTGGTTTGGAGTTGTTTGTGGAGTCTATTGGATGGTTGGAAAAGACAGTAAACAATTCCTAAATAGAATGAGGAAATTTGCAAAGAATCTCAATAAAAAAAGAATAAACAAAACACCTCGAATTCTCCTAATAAAGAGAGTTTGGTGTTTTTGCAAGGGATTAGTTGCTGCCGAAATAATTGATAAGCCAAATTGTTTGGAAAAGTGTAGATCTGTTTCGTCCCGGTTTCAACAGAATCATTAAACCTAAGGATACTCGTAAGCAGAGGCTAATTAAAATCTAAACTATTCAGGATAAAGTTCTTACCATACTTCACCGTTCGAAGTGGAATCGGTCCAATCGAAGACATAGTTCTCAAAATTCTATATATTTTCCATCAAGTCCTGGTCTGAGCAATTACCAAGCAATTATCATTAAACGAATATCCGTACGCATCTTTTACCTACAGACGTCGAACTAATAGCAATCAGAAATATTTTGTGATGGAACCACCTTTTAAAGCATTTATTTCAGTAAATAGCTTGGATGAGTAATGCTGTTCTTTCACCACGTTTTAACATCGTTGTTCGCATCTTTCTGGTTTTGCCAACGCTAGAGCTTTCTTCACCATAAGTGTTTGCAATCGTGTTTTTCAAGATGGTTTTATACTAGTGTTCCTTCAGCATTTTGGTTCAGAGAAAGTTAACTACGGAACATCTACTCAATCCCATCTAAGGCATCAATGATTTTCTAGAAAGCACTCAAAGTTAAATGTCATATAATAATGAAATCGGAACGTCTAAGAGCATTTATCTACTGATTCTATGGTAGCTTGTTCTTCCCTTTAGAATATGCCGCAGCATTATATTTTATCTTTATATCGTAGGTTCTGTTCTTGGGTTAAGGATAAGTATCGGTGTACAGTATCGCGCAGGGATTACTGAAACCATATGACGACGGTTTGATTTTATTATGCGGTCAAATGGTTCATATAGATTAAAGAATCTGTTCTAGCACTACTAAATTTCGCCTCTCAGTATCATCATGCCCATCAAATAGAAATAGAAAGTGGTCCCGTTCTAACGGTATTAACTTATTTATGTCATTTTTCCGTTGAAGAGTATGATAAGATGAGATCACAGCTTTTTTGAGCCGGTTTGCATATTAAATTTAGCAGAATAGATCAGCAGTGCTAGATGAGCATAACATAAGCAGGCAACAAAACAGCAAAAACACAAGCTTAGATTTTTTTTTTCTATTAAATAGAAACGACTTGGTACTCAAGTGTGTGTTTTTTTTTATTTTTCAAAATATTCTCCTATAAATCTTCTAAGAGTAAGTTGTTAAAAAAATCTTATTCATTTTTAAGTTCACAAACAAAAAGAATTCTAAACAGTTTCTTTAAAATATATGATTTTCTTAAAGGATTGCTCGGTTTAACCGTTTTGATTACATTGGTAACTCATCTTTCCTCTCTTCAATTCACTTTGTCCGTCAACCAATTGTCAATATCTTTTTTTTAAAAGTCATTCCTCTACCTTTCTTCTTCATCGACTGAACAAATAAAATGTTAGATTGAATGTGTATAGGAGATATCTACCAAGGGTTATAGGGTGATTCTTTAAGGTTGGTTTTTTTCCAGAAGCAGAGTAACATAACTTCACAGAAATATTGACTTTGTAGATTTCTTGAAACAATACCAATTTTCTTCTAAAGCCAGGCTGACTGACTTTCCAGTCGCAGGAAATAAAGTCACCAGCTCCTATTTAAGATTCACGCCAAAGCTAATAACGTGTAACCACGGGAGAATATAGTTAAACCTCTTGTTTTTTTATAGACTTACAAGCATGGTACCCCAGCTGTTTCCACTAGGCTCTTCCATCATCATAAGCACGATTGAAACGGTCATTATAGTCTCCAATTAAATAGGCTCCACAGTAGGGAATGGCTTTCCAGCTGTTCTTTTTTTATCATTTGTATTAGTATTCTTGTGCTTCAGCTTCGCTAGACACCTCTTTTCAGTTGGCAAGATCAAAGCGAGATTTTTTTACTCAGATCTTCAACGGACGCCGTCTCTTGCGATAGATGTTAATAGTGTTTTAATCCATTGGTAGTATAGTATCTCTTATTTTACGATCAATTCATTTTACTACTTTTTTATAAAACGACTAGCGAATTAGATTTATTCCCTTATTCCATTTTGAGTTTTACCGTGATATAGGAATCAACAAGAAGTTAACAGTTGTGTATGATTCAAGTATAAGACAACGATGGTTGAAAAACTAGGTCATTGTGAACCGATCACTTAAATTTTACTTTATTCTATTCTATCAGACCACTTAGATTGTGTTATACTCTGTAAATTGCGAATAGAAGAGATAAATCAAAAAGAGATTAAAAATATGAAAAAGGCGATGGTGTGAAATTGAAATTGCAATAGTTTACAGATAGTACGTCTTATTCTGACTGAAAAAACCCAGTAATGAACAAATCATTACAATTTATAAACTTCCACTTTCAGTACGTAGTAAGACAAACTGCATACGTAAGAAGAATAGGATATGGGGGAAGAAGAATTTTTTAAAAAATAAATAGCACTGGAGGACTTATAGCCAACCAGTTCCCAACCGAACAGATGGGCAAATCATTACGTTGTTTGAATGAGCTCGCAAAGACTACCTGATGCCATTATAAAGTATTCACTTGTCAAGCGGAATTAGCCGGGACTATATAATGTCTTTAGTGTAGCTACCATGATGGGGAATATTCGCAATCATATCCTTTGATTTCCGAAACTAAGTTGTGTGCGCAAGCTATTACGCTTTAGAAGCTGCCAACCGATTAGCTGAAAACGGCAATAGTACTTGTAGAAAGAAATTTCAAGTGTTTTCTAAATATGCGTACAAACGAATGAAAGCTTATATTTTTAGTAGATGATTTAAACCATTTAGTTACGAAGGTGGAAGGACTTTCTAATGGTTCAGCACTAGAATTTGGTTCATTGCTAAAAAATTAACCGATTCTTGTTTTTTGAGATAAGGCAAATTGTAACGTATTTCGAAAAAATTGAAACACAAAAAAAGCGTTTGAAAGCGGAATTGAACAACTTTGACAAGAAAGATTTATCAGTCGCGTATCCCAATCTGTGGCAAACGGATCATTCCAATGCAATGCACGAAGAAACAAAAGAGCAATCTGGGAAAAACAGTGAAAGAGAATTATCCAACATTGAGATTGAAACGACTCGTTATTTTGTGTCCTGTCAGTCGGAACACCATTGTAGGTGATGGGGCAATTAGGCATGACTTGTGGTAGAAGAACCAAAACTAAAAAGAAACACTCAGTTTTATAAAAAAAAACAAACGCATAAACGGCTTTTTGTTTTGCTTTTTTTTTATTTGCGTTACGTTTATTTTGTAGGTAGAAAGGGGCATAGCATTATGCTGGGAAATAAGCGTACGGTACTCTCTCTCTGATACAAGAACTAACGGAGGCCTTTAGTAGAAAATGAGGGGCCTCCACTCAAGTTTTAGAAGGATTTAAAGAAGTGAGAATGGTCACTTCAATGTAGACCGATGCGGACAAGTTGATCGTAAGAAAAGACAGGTTCCCTTGTACCATGTGGACAAGATTCGATACTACTGCCATTAATTGTTTGCAGATGGGATATAAATAAGAGAGCAGTACATTATTACGGCCACAAAGAAGCAAACCCCAATTTACTTCTTTAACAGCGCCTATACTAACTGGAAGGGTTGAGCTATTCAAAGCAAGCAAAAAGAAGCATCAATGGCTATCTAGAGGACTATTTCATTTAGGTGGAGAACGGTTAATTTGGCTGTAGCTGGGCAGGTTAAAAACAGAAATATTTTTAGGCGCATAAGCTAGCCATTGCAAGCTAAAAAAAAGAGTGTGCATTGCTTTCTCGCGAGTAGATGGGTTTGTTTAGAACTAGCGGGCCCGCGTTTGAGAGGCTTTTAGAGATGTTCCGCTGCTATTTTTTACTATGGCGATCGGATATGAACCTTATCGATGAGAACTCAATTAGTTATGCTACACTCATCAAATTATTGAGATTCAAGGCAAGCTTTTGAATGTACTATATTTGATGAGATAGATGAGCCTTTCCTTTTGATATAGATCGTCAGTATTGCAAGTTATGCTGCATAAAAAAGCTAAAAAAGAAAAGGGTTCGGGGCTTATTATTTCTATCTGCTAACCCAGTAAAGATATGCAACGTGCTATCCAGCAAAACAAAATTAGCTGATAAACCATGCTTCCTGCTCAAGATTTATCATGGGTATCCCCTGCCTGAACCGCAAATTAATATGAGAGTGGAGATTGGCAAAAAAAAATCAATCGGACAAAAAGCAACTGGAGTTTTTTATCGCTTACACTAAAAGATGCTTAAAGCAAAAGAGATTCTTGTTTTTTTTGCAAATATTGTCTTAATGCAAGCTAGCATGTACAAAATAAAAATACCGTTTCTGCAAACTCTTTTTCACGACTGTTTATGCAGAAGATCCTCAAAGAAAGAAAAATTTATACATGAATGCGCCAAGAAAAATTGACTTTCTTCTCACAACACTATTTTAGAAAAGGCGTGAATTTAGAATATTGATGTGTTCGTTGTTTAGGGAGCAGAAGAGTGTAAGGAAGTGTTTACTGACTCGTGGTTTTACTAGTTCCAAATTGCTGGACGGGCAGGAAGGGCATAAAGATTTTCCAAATGGAGCAAGTTTGATTTTCTATTCATGGCCCAGACCTGAGCACTAAAAAGGAGCCGTGCGTTCAAATAAAAAAAATGGAATCGCTTAGCAACGGAAAGGATTAGTTAAGAAAATGCTTTACTTGCTGTAATTTGTTGTGGTAAACAGAAACGGAAAAAAACTACTTTTTTAAGAGATGTATTGCTTTTCAAAATGCTAACAGACGTCGGTAACCGTTGTTCAGTCTTGTAAATTTGAAATTGATGAAATTAGCTGATGAATTTACCTTGTCTTGGTTGTTGTCGGATAATGTCTAAGCAAAATGAATGGTGGTCAAGTGTATAAAGTTGGAAACAAGAATAATCCTTGATTATATTTTTAAGCATACCGCTCTTTTTCCGAATTACAAATTTAATTTTTAAGAGAACTAGGCTAGAAAGATTTTTAATACAAAAGGCGATTATCGTTTAAGCCACAATTATCTGATCAAGATATTGCTAACATTTTAATACTTAAAAAATCAAAAAAATAAACAGTGTATCCCAATACCCATAGCCAAAAACGAGTATGAAGTTACAGGATTTAATTTCAAGTAGAAGAAACTAATGAAATCTGCTGGAGTTTCAGTTTCAGCCAGCCTCTACGGTTCAATATAGGAGCAGGAGAAAACAATTCAAGTAAAAAAGGCGAAAAGCCGGTCTAGAGTGTCAAAACAGCCGCACGTTTATTCTAGATAGAACTTCTTGTAGTCAACTAAAATAATCAACAAATTATTTTATGGATACCGTCTATTACTTACGGAAGAACAATGTTTCATTGCATGAACTGACATTACTACAAACAAGGTCAAATGTATTGCAACAATTGAAACGTTCTCAATCGCTAGATAAAAGAAAAAATATAATTTATTTTGTTGCTCTCAATTAGAAGCGCTATTCCTCATTATAATTGAATTAAGCGCAACCAGAGTTGAGTGAGTACCGAACTGGTGTGCTGGATTCTGATACAAATCAATGAAAGGGAGAGAGTGATTTATGTCTCTAAGAATTATAATGTCCTCGAGTGGAAAATGATCGAGGTTACCGCAGCATTCGTAGTTATGTCGAGAAAAAGTTAGGGGGGGGGGCCAAAAAAAATTTTTGGGACGTTACTTATACGATGTGCCTGAATCTTAAGCACAAGGTGTTAACTAAAGATTCAGATAATAAAACTCGAAAGTGGAACAAGGTAACAAAATCCGCTTCCTTATCTTGTTTACGTTATGCGGAAAGAAACTCACCTGATTTATATGGAAGTGTAGAATCTAGTTCGTTGATAAACTAGAAAGACAAATGCCGTAAATACACAACAGATTAACCGTAAAGTCACGTGAAAAAGGTTTTGATGATCGTGCGCAGTCCCAGCTGGAGAGTTACTAGACGAAAAATCTTGAAGATGAGCTTTGAAAATGAATTTGAAAATCGTTAGAACCAAAACGTTTATCACTTAAAACCAAATGGATAGTGAAGAAGCTGTTTTAAACGATGGAAATATGTTAGGTCAAACTTCTTTTATCTTTGAAATTGCTGAAACCAACGGATTCCGCATTGTATTATACTCGTAAAAAAGATGAAAAATGTTTAATCGAAACAGACTAACAGTGGAATCAATTTTTGTAAAATCCAATAAATCTTGCAAGAAAACTTTTTTTAGTGTGTGTGCAGATTTATATTTTACTTATGCCTAAATAATGTGGTGAAAGTTTATAGTAGTAATATATATATATATATATATATTAAGTCCGATTGATCGAGATGCGCTCGAATATAAAAAAAAGGTTTCATTTGTGATAAGTTAATGATACGAATTTAATAATGAATGTGACCCAAAAGTCTAAAATCAAAGTTAAACCTATTAATCGACAAATTCAGACAAAAAGATGAGATCAAAAAAAAAAAATAAAAATACAATTAGAAAAAAAAGTAGCTAAAGGAGAAAAGAAATGGCAAATTTTCTTCCGTACGTAATTTAGTTGGGAAAACGAATAAAAAAGAAACTTAAGAGTTTAAGTAAATGCAGATCAGATTGAAACCTTTGCTGATCAGATTTCCCGCATTTCTGACGAAAGAGTTAAAAGCTAAAAACACCAGAATTTCAACCAAAGTTATCAGAATGGTAAAACATTAGATGACTTATACCTTGAGCTTTGCAGTTGTTCCGTGTAAGCGCAAAGCGTTGCTTGGGTTGTATCCTTTACCATGTTCAATTGATATGGGGGGTTACGTGACACCGTGGAATATTCTTGAAATGAAAACAAGGGGAAGGTTAAAACCTTAACCGCTACAAGCGGTTTATCTAAAACGCTTATAACAGGCGAAGTGACAGTTGTAACCGTCAATGAGTATCTGGCTAGCCGGGATGCTGAAATGAGAGAATTATACAATGGTTAGGCTATAAACTGTGGGATTAAATTTAAATTCAAAATCAGCTGGAAGAAAAATACTGAAGCTGATCTGACTGATGTATATGTATAGCAACCAATAATGAAATGGGTTTGAATATTTAAGAGAAACATTGGCTTGTTTACAAGAACAGATGGTACAAAGGACATTACACTATGCCATTGTCGATGAAGTGGATTCTATTTAATTATTGAGCGAGACACCCTTAAATTATCTCAGACCAAGCTGAAAAATCACTACTCTTTATACACGTTCAGATTTTTTTGTAAAGATTGAAAATAGAAGAGACTACACAATCGATGTCAATCAAAAACGGTTGTTCATTACTGAAGTACAGGAATGGGAAAGCTGAAAAACGTCCGTGAGAGAACTTATACGATGTGAGAAAACCAAGCGTTAACGATTCAATTCTGGATCAAGCTTTGCTGCTTAATTTCATATTTATATTGATACTCATTTAATGTTGTGCAAAGATGAACAAAGTTCATGATTGTTTGATTTCCAATTTGCTGGACTATTATGAAAGACGCCGGCTTACTCCAGATGGATTTTGCACCAACGAGCTATTGAACGCCAAAAGAAGACCACGTACCATCGTACCGTAAAACACGATTATATATCAAAATGAAATCAAAAAAAAACAATTGAGCAAACATTCACGTTTCAGAAAAAACTTTTTTAGAATGTACAAAAAATTAGGTGGAAATGGGAACAGGGAACAGCCTAAAACAGGAAGAAGACGGTTCCGTGAGACTTTAACAATATAGTGTCGGTTAGCTAATCCTCCAACGAATAAAACCTTTGGATTCCGTGGATGATCGTCCGGACTGTTGTATCCTTCTTTGAT
>Ga0163217_1036962_pt1 | contig 12789 bp, 10 predicted proteins | sample SynspAceP_FD_185933 | JGI IMG/M metagenome (GOLD analysis project Ga0163217, IMG submission 185933) | Saline lake microbial communities from Ace Lake in Antarctica - Synechococcus sp. Ace-P (PacBio error correction) | ecosystem: Environmental > Aquatic > Non-marine Saline and Alkaline > Saline ... | reverse complement strand
AAGTAAGGGCGTTAGATGACGATATTGCGGTTACGCGGCTTCGAATTCATAAATCCCACCTTACGCTGCCAGCACAACGCACGTGCTGGATACTGTGCGCGGATGGTGGTAAAGGCAGGCACCGTCTTTCGCCCCGTCATGCCGGGTGGCGCAGATGTCGGTGCGCATGACGTCTGCGGGCGATTATGGGTGGCTGTCAGACGCGCAGGGCCTACCGCTATGCCGAGGCCCACCCACGGCACGCCCTGCCGCCATCCCCTCGGATGTCCTTACGACTGGAATGACTGACCGGATTGGAGCGCCAGCCGGATTCTTGCTGATTAAACTACTACGCGTCGGATTGCTAAAATGGGTTGCATTCAGGACCGGAAACGAGACGATTTTTCGCTGGCCTGTCGTGTCAATCTCGCTGGGACGAAGGGATTGCGCGCGTTGGCGGGCAAAAACGCGGCGGCAAGCACAGACAGCCTTTGGCTGCAATCAGGATGTCGTTGTCAGTGGGAGGCGAGGCGCGCCTGAACCATCACGGCAATCGACCGCAATCGACGTTGCATCGGACCTGGCCCTCGACGACATCATCTCGACGATCCGGCTCTTAAGTCTGAGAGCGCGTCTTCGGACGTTGCTTGCCCAAGGGCGGAGGATCAACAATTCCACGCTCAGTCGTATATATATAATAGCTCAGCATAGACGACCTGTAGCCGTGGAGACAGGGTGGTTCCGCGCGGCTCCAGCTGGCAGAGGTCGGGGCGCTCGTCTATAACTCCGTCGGCCGCAGCAGTCCGACGATCGCATTTCCGGCCACATTCCTACCCGCAAGTACGTCAGATTCCTCATTACTATTAGCGGGCGGTGAATGATATACAACGCCCGGGGCCTATCGATGGCGTGGAACAGGGGTTCCAGTCAACATGGCCAGCATGAAGGACGGCAGCGAAATCTGGCCAGAAAACATCTTCCCCCTGCCTGAAGCAATCAGTATTCGGCCCGCTGGTAGATCGTCGGTAAAGATCTTGCTTAAAGAGGGTGGCCCAGGTACCAGCACTCCGCCACCTACGCCCTTTTTACGGCGCGATCAAGCATCATGAAAAAACACCCCATGCGGTCGTAAAATCACATCGGTTGAACGCAATGTAGATCGACAGGATCAGGGATCAGCGACAGCATTCTGGATGTAGAGCGATCCCAGTGCTGCCAGCGCCAGAGAAATCATCGTGGTCATCGGCGCATGTTTTCATCATGGCGCTGGCGGGCCTTCGGAACCGGCCACGGCCGATACCGTCTTGTGTGTGCATTCATGAACAGGGAAAAATCCCCGTCATGATATAGATCACGAAATCACCCCCGAATGGCGGACCCGCGCATACCGAGATCGAAAACATACATAGAACCGCCCACGAAAATGACCGTTTTGCATAATGTGATGGCGATGGCTGCAAACGCATTGGTTGTGCTGCTTGCGCACAGAGGCGCACGATCGAATGGTAGACAAGTTCGAAAAAAGTGACTGCCGAGCTATATTTGCCTGTTGGTGCGCCGTGGTTGAAAACTTGTTGTAGCCTCTTTGTGACGTAACCCTCGCACGGAATTTTGCTGTCCGTCAAACACGCAAATCATAAAGGGGTTTGCGCCAAATAATCACGAAACTGAAAATGTCGCGACATTATGGATTATGAACAGCTGGTAACGGTGATGCGCCGTTTGTCGATCGAAAGCAGGCGGACAAGATCATGGAGATTTACGGCTCGATATTTCGAGGTCAAAAACAAAATCTTGACGAAAAGCCCCGTGACCATCGGCGACGAAACAGAGCACCAGAATATCTCGACGAGTGCGCGCGCCGTTTCTCCCTGATGTGATGCTTGTACCGCTAAAGAGCAATCGCGCACCCATTCTAAGTGTCGGAGCGATACTTTATAACTCTCTACGCTGGACCGCTGGCGGACCAAGGATCCATTGTTCTCCTCGGCGATTTACCGTGAATATCGCGCTGGTTGAAGGCGGCTCCCCCCGCGGTCTGTCGTCTATGCGCCGGGCCGGTCGCGATGTTCTTTACTGGTGCGCCTTGAGCGGCATTGCTCGTCGTTAGGAAACCTCATACTCCCCCAGATTCAGTTAGGGGGCCGGTTCAGCGATAAACAGCCTCTAAAACCGGAATGGCGGCTTTGATGGTGTGGCGTCAAAGTGCACCGCGATCAGGGCGACCGAGTGTGTGGTGTCACTCTCGATATGTGTGATATATAGAATCTTAATGTTTCTCTCGCTCTCACTCACGCGGCGAGGCGGACCTTTTACCCGCGCGTTGCGGACGATGGAATGGGACACGGCTGCGGGCCATGCCTCGTCCTCTGACCGCTGTCTGCCAGTTGTGTCGTTTTCTACGAACGATACTGACCCGCGTCTCACGTTACGAGTCTCATTAAGCCGCTATTGCCAACCCTTTACTTTATCGCTTACTGCTCCACGGGCGTGGTGTATGTTGGAAAAGTCCTGCCTTGATGTCTGCCTGATTGTTATTCCTGCGCGGTAAGCCTCTACGCGCGTATCCCGCTAAACCCGCTGGCGTGCTGACGGCCTGCTGCAGCGCAATACGCGCCCACGCCTGGATCGAGGGCAGCTGGGCGTGTTGTTCCTCGTAGCCGGGAAGCACATGCCGTTCGGCCAAACTGCGACAGTAAAGGATCACACAAGATCCTGGCGGTGCCGACCCAAGAGGGCTCGTCGGTGGCCGCCATAGACGCACCGATCGCGCGCCCGCATCAAGGGACGCCGCCGCAGTCAGGCCTGTTACGCCGGGGGGCGCCCTGAGGTGTTTTCAGATCGCGGGATGCTATTCGACTTTCAATTGCTGGGTAAAATCGCCCGGGGCCAACGGCACAGACGAGTCGTTGTTGGCGCACGATTGATATTACCGCCCATACTTGGTTCTGGGGGGTCCCGCGTCGAGCGGCGTCCGACGATAGAAAAGTATCGCCCGATCGCCCGACATCGTTGCCTGATGATAAGCTTGCGGGCGAGGTGGCGCGATTGCCTCTCATCGCTTTACACAGCATCACCTCACGACCAGCGTGTGGATTGTGAAGGGAGCGTGCGTGCAGCCCGTACGAAGCGTTATGATCGCTGGTCCGCAGGGGGTCTTTCGTTTCGGCGGGATGCCGTGCAAACACGAGAGAGCTCTCCTAAGGCTCAGCATGTAGGTTTTGAATTGCGCTCAGACCAGATCTGTGGACGCCTGCTAATCTCGCTAGTGACTCGTCTGGTCGGCCTGCTTCGTAGTACGAACACGAGCGGCGGCCTGCTGGCCAGATCGCAAAGCCGCGGTCAGTCAACCGTTACCAGTCTGTTCATAAGTTCGCATGAATGTCGCGACCTGTCTCTCTCCAGTTTCGTTGCTACTCATGCCTCCTGTGGTGTCGCCCGCCTTGATGATTGCGTGGTCTAGTGGAGCGGACAAGCACAGCAAGTGGTAAACTCTTCTCCTCTATGAGGATGTCGCTTGGCCGTTCACATTCGAGAAGAACCTATGACGATGCGTGAGCGAGACAGACAACCGCAGGTCTTTCAGCAGCCTACGATAGACAGGAGCGTCTATGTGCCTTATTCAGACTCGCGCGATTGCTTTGGGCTGACAAACAGGGGCAATATATGGCCTCTTACCCGTGGCACGTCAACTGTTGTTCGAAGGCCTTCGCGCTCTTGAACGCTCGGTATACATATCGACTCGTGCGCTCTGTGGGCGCAAGCATTGAACACACTAACAATGCGGGTTTCTTGCGCGAGACCACTCGCCATAAGAAGTTGTATGTCTAATGACGGTCAATTTTCGTGGGCGTGTCGAGGTCGAGGCCAAGGTGTGCCTTCGCTCAATTTGTGAGAGCTAACAACCCGAAGGATGTGCCCCAAGATCGGAGCCAATGATGTGCCGAGATGGGGTGTTTTTCTGGAATCCCTGCCGGCGTGCTGATGCCCCGCAAGTGCTGCTCCCTGTCCGATCTCGAAGATTGCGTTATGGGCGGGCAATCTGCAACGGTAGATTATGCCCTGTGCAAACTCTGCTCCTACAAGTGGTATCGGTGTGCATATTTCTTTCCTCGCTATAGAACAACGAGTTGATCGGCAACTCACAGCCAGCAAACTTGCGCAGGGGGGCTGTGATACAGTCGCCGTAAGGCGCGCGTCCGAAGGGCCCGGGCTCAGTTCTCTCGCTATGCCATGTGCGAAAATCGACAGGCCAAGAATAGGCGCACCGACCGACAATTCGGATGATTTCTCTGGGGCTCGGTCTTGGTCTTGCCTCTTTAGGACTGCAGCTGACGACTACTCTGCGGTCTGCACAATCCAGATTCATCTGGTCGATGCATCTAAACTCGGTTATCCGGACGCTGATCTGTCGATCTACATTGGCGTTCAACGCCGATTCGTGATTTACGACACGGCTGGGTGTTTTTCTAATGATTAGATGGAGTCGCGCAATGCGTTTTCACAAATGCGCTGAGAGAGGAGATTTGCATAGTCACCAAAAAGCCGGATTCTTCCTGTTGCTGCCATCCAAAACCCTGGGCGACCGTCTGTGCTACTCGGCGTAGTTTCTTTACGACGGGAACTCTACCAGCGGGCGAATATGAATTGCTTTTCAAGGGCAGGATGGTTTCTGTTCTGCACCGCGTATTCAAGCTCTCCGGTTCCCTCTCTACAATGCTGACATGGTTCTTGGACCTGTGAGGCCCCTGTTCGATTCTGCCCACGCCACTGCTGGAGTGCAGTGCCGCGGGTATGCATGTTACTCAATTACGCCATTACACGCCCGCAGACGGCCTCGTCGTCTATAGTAATGGGAATATGCCGTTCTGGCGTAGGGCGTGGTGCTGATGGGGTGGATCAGGTGACCTAGAGGAGTGGTTCATCTTGCTGGCAACATATTCTCCCTCACGGGCGGCCAAAGCACGCTCTTGCCAGTCGTCGCTTCGGGAGGACTCGCGACCGACGCTTTGAGATCTCACCACTTCGGTCCCCCTGCCTCATGCAGTTGGAGCTCGCGCGTATGTTGCATACGTGCGCCGCACCAATATAGCAGAGCCTAGTGTGGGCAATCCGTTCTCAGAAAAGACCAAATATCCGCGCGCGTGAGTGGCGGGTTCCCGATGTTCGGCCCTGATGAATACTCTGCCAGAGCCACAAGCAGGCCATCGCTTGCGCTCTATGGGACCCGCAGACATCCAATATAGTGGATGTGGTCCCAAGTCGAGCCACTAATTGCTTGCTCTGGTGTCCTATGCCACGCCTCGTCTGCTCTCTCTTGCCGCCAGTAGCGCGCTCAGCAATCCGTCTCGTCCCATGAGGCGATTGGACACGGACAGATGACGGCTCAGTCCAGAAGACTTGCAAGCGCCGTTGCTCCTCTCCGCAAAGATGATCGAAGCCGGTCCTATGAAATGTGAAAACCCCCTCGTTTAGCAATCCGACGCGTAAGTAGTTAAATCAGGGGCAAGAACCGTGGTGGCGCTCCCAATCGCCGAGTACAATGGTGTATTGTCCAGATCGCAGGCGGACATCCCGAGTGATGGAAGGGTGAAGCCCGTAGTAGGGAAGCTCGCGCTAGGTTCACTGCGCGTTTGTGTTGTGGAGCGCATTTTCTCGCATAGCACGGGGTCAATTCCGCCGTAGTGGGGTCCTTGGTAAGTGTCAAAGGCATGCTGCCGCTGTTCTGACAGACCGACCCACTACTCGCAACCCGGTACGACCATGGCCGCTACCCACATCCTGTCTGCTGCGTTGCCTCGGCATGAGCGGGCCGGCGATAATAATAACCTCTGGTGCCTGCTTTACCACCCGCAGATCGATCCTGCCGAAGAATCACTTCAGCCAACTTGCGTGTCTCCGGTGCTCGCGTCGGCGATGGAAATTCTCAAAGCGATGCAGAGTACTCCTCTATCGCATTTGCGAAGAGCTGACCAAGCCGGCAACCGATGTAAACCCGGCTACCGCATTTAAGCGTGTTCAGATCCTGAGTCTCGTCGCACCCTGTGCGCGTTCTGCCTGACAATTTGTGGCGAAAAGAGTTCTCTACGACAGAATCCGCGCTGTCTTCCTCTCTTCTCGGAGCTGTGCAACGGGAATCTGTGCAGCGGATGAGTCCTGTGCTCGCTGCCGCTTCCTATCATACAGGACTCGTGAAGTAGCGCGCTGAAAGAAGCTGATCGGCCCTTGGTGAACGACGCTCGGATTAAAGCGCTGGACACAAAGGCAAGGGCGTGTCTCGCGACAAATAACGAGGTGCTTCTGCGGGCTTGGTCACGATGTTCACTCGGCCGCTTGAGTAAATGAGGGATCAAACATTGGCCAAAGTGTATTGGTATCGACCTTAGAGCGACAAAAACCAGTCGGCTGTAGATTCTCCGGCCAATTGCGCAGTCGGAGAGCGCTCTGGGTGCCAGAGCCACTAACGGCCTGTCCGACTCTCTTGTGATATAGCTTGTATGGATCACCGCGAGAGCTGCGCGAACCACGCCGATTTGGTGCAATACTTCGCCGGCTCCTTTCCGTGATGCTAGGGGTGAGATCGTGTCCTTGGAACCGTTGGCAGGCAGACCTGACCATAACGCGCTCGAATGCGTTGAACGTACAAAACCTCCTTAAGAGGCCAAACGATACGACATTTTCGGCGGTTAAGCGCCCCTGTAATGCGCACTCTTCGCGCGCCAGTCAGGTGTCGGGCGAGGATCACGATGTTGAATCTGCGACGCACAGCCGCAAAAAAGGAACCCTGTTACCTGCGTTCGACACGCTCATACAGTATTTGGTGGTAAACGGCGACGCTTGGGTAAAAGCCAAGGCGAGAAAATACTCCGCCTTCAGGCTTCGAAACTCTGTACTTCTCAGTGCTGAAGAGTCGCTATGCGGCTCAATCACGGGAAGCACGAGACATCCGTATTGTCTATTCATCCACTCTGTGACCGACCGGGTATATGATAGCTACGAGCGCGCGAGGATCAGGTGTTCGTATCATCTGGTATCTGGAACCTTACCGTGTCCAGAACCGCCGTTCATATCCATACGGGGCCCTCCTCAAAGGCCACGCAGCAAGATGCGGAAAGTGCAATAGCACTCTGCCCGTTCTCGCACAGATGTTCTCCGGAGCCGCCTTGATGCGCATGTGCGACCGAAAAGCCGGCAGCTAGGCATCGTCTTCTGCCGCCTGTATTTCTCAATGCTTGTGCGCAGAGAATGACAACGCAAGAGCGCAAGGTCCACAAGTGGGCGGAGATTTCTCACACGGACCCTTCGCCGCACACGCATTTGATCCCGCGATGTTGGATGCCCATCGACGGGAAACGCGATTGCGTGACGATTTTTTGGCACCGGTAGCTATTCGGGGACACCCCCGCTGGCACCTGCATCCGTGGCACGATCTCATCGATCACTCGCTAATGCACACTCGAGTACTCGGATCGGAGTGTCCTCATTGCTCTCTGGAGAGGGTTCTAGAAACTGTCGCCTACGCCTCTGAACAAAGGTGGATAAGCACTGTCCCTGTGTTCAATGGTGTGGTGAGAGGGCACCTGTTGACACGGGTTTTCTCGCGCGTGTGCGTGAACTGAGCTGTGGTCGGCACACAGCGCGAGGGAACCAATCACTCCTCGCGACGATATTGCGCCAACCTGCACCGAAGGTTGAGGCCTGACCCCGAACAAGGGACAAGATGGCGCTTCAGGGTGTACATTGTGCACCAAGCGTAGCGTTGATCAGAGGTCGCAGGAGTAGGCCAAGACATGCGAGACATGAGGTGACGCTGAGAGCTCGGGGCAAGCCAGACAGAGATCAACGCTCAGCCGTCATCCTCTGCTCGCGCAAAGACGGTCCGCAAGACGATGTCCACCAGTCGGCTGCGGATGAAGGCTGAACCGCCCAACTGGAGCAAGCTGGTAGGACTGTGTCCCCCGCACTGGCATAGTGCGAAAGCGTATCGCACCTAGAACCTCGCCGGGCTGCATCGCTCGTTAGCGGATGCCGGTGTAATACGCGCCAGACCGCGCAAGATTCGTACTCGAGTCAGGTTCTCTCTGTGGTGCGTTTATGACGTCGCGCATTGCGACGCCGTGATATCGTGGAATGACATGTTTGTAGAACACTCTGGCTTGCTGTGGCGAGACGAGTAGCCGCACTGACAAGTGTGGCGTATGAACCGGCTGACGATCAAGCTGCTGTGTTGCGCGTCTCGGTCGGGGTGGCCGCCATGTCAGCTCAATCCCGCCTGACTGCGGTTTCTGCAAGGCGACGTTAAAAGACGGTGTTGTCTCGGTGGCTCTGGATATTTGTGCTCGATAGCACTCTGCTGAGCCTTGGCTAATCAAAAACGCCCTCGGCGCGGCTTCCGTATTTCTGCAGCACTACCGCGATCTTGGTCGGCGTGGTCGTCACTCCTTGTCCTGAGTCGACACTGTGGTCGACAACAATCAGCGATCCCGACTAAAGGTCGCAGGTCTTTCTCGAGGCCGCGCTCTGAGGACGAATAGCACAAGGCGCGCCCGACCTGGTGCATGCGCGAGTCCGCCGAGTGCTCTCACTGATAGGACCGGCGTGAGTGCGCTGAACACTCGGACGCCTGCACGCTCACACGGAGTCTCGCGGTGCGCGCGGTGTCTCTAGAAGCTTGGAAATGACATACCTCGCTCTCCTGTCGGCAGGCGCGCGGGCGCGGTATGCGCTTAGTGTGCCCAGACTGTCGTGAGCCGACGAAAGGCATGCCTCTTGACATCGGATACGTCATGAACAGACTGATGATTGTTGCTGTGTCAGACGCTCGGCTGCATCCGAACAGCACGTCAAAGAGCCCGGACGGATGCGCAGGGATGCTAGAGGTCTGGCGAGGCCGGCGGGTCTCTGTCTCTCGATTGCGGACATACTGCTGAATAGAATTAGATGTGGTGTCGAAAGAGCACAGATGGAAGACCTTTTGCGGGCAGTCAGCGCCTCTAGTGATGCTCTAAGAGAGAGTGCGTCCGCGTCCACGTGATTCGGCAAGCGATAAGATGAACTGAGAACTCCTCGAGCGGTGTGACATTTAACCACTCGCCTGTGTGATCTAGCTGCGACCTCCGACCGAACGGTCGCTGTGTGAAGAACACCTTGGCTGCAGGGCGGGGCGCAAGTGACGCGCATTTTTTTTGTCTGACCGCGATAGAGCAGCAAAGGTTGACACGATCAGAGCGAGCTCGAAGCGATCTGCGACATTGGATCCCACGTTTGTGTGCGTGGAAACGGGCCGCTATGTTCTACGTCTCACTGTCGAACTCTGACATTGTATGACCTCGACCCGTTGGATAAATTCAACGAGAACTCCTATGAGGCATTGCGGCCCAGAGACGGTGCAGGGGATGAGGGCGCACGCGACTGAGGAACTGGATATATACTCACAGATAAAGGTCTACTCCGTGACCTCTCAAAGCGGTCATACCTCGCAGAGAACATCCACTATTCAGAAAGACGAAATGCGGCTGCCCGCTTGCTGACGGCATCCGCAGGTGAATGACGATGAGTCCGGGTGCAGATGCACCTCTCGCATTGTCGAAGATCTGACGATAAACAAAGGCGCGTTGGTAAAGCACGCCCACGGAACCGACTATGGGGGCCGGTCCGCTTGCCTGGCCGGAGCCGTCCACGTTCCAGTGCGTAGGAGTTAAATTCATGGCAAAACGGGATTACTTACGAGACGCTCGGCGTCGCAAAGGAGCCGCTGCCCGACGAGATTCAAAAAAAAGGCTACGCACCAAGCGCTCGAAGGAATATGCCGACTCCTTCGAACCGGTGCTCAAATGCCAGAACAGAATCCGCACGCCACGCCCGAATTCCCCAGTTCCTGAGAGATGAACGAGGAGCCGACGGACGAGAGCGCCTACGATAAGTTATTGGGACCAGACGGATCTCGCGCGGAAAGCACTAACTGCGCTCGCTATGCGCATGCACCTTCGCTCATTGTCAGCGGCCTTTGAAGGGGGCTGTACCAGCTGGGCCTAATCCATCAGTGTGGCTGAGGGCGCCAACGGACCCTGCTGGGTTCGGTTGTTAGGATCTGTGTTTGCTCTACGTTCTCGAGAGTTGCGATATTTATAACTTCGTGGCCCGATTACCATATTGCTTGCTGCTAAGGCTCGGTAGCATAAGCCGTCGTGTGACTCTTGGCGACTCGTGCGGCGTTTGTGTCGATCCGAGAGAGGGCAGGGGCTATGGGAAGAATAACACGTGGAGCGTGTCTCGAGCGGAGTTCTTACAAGATGCGCGTGCGGCGCAAGCGGGAGGCGTTTGATCCGGGCCCTGCGAAGTTTCGTTCCGAGCTGCAAAATGCTTTACGGACAGATTACCCGTCGCGATCCGTCCTGACGATGTCTTGGCTTGTCTGCACAATGCTGAACGAAAAAATCCGGCGTCTTGCCCTACCTTGTTCACCTCTCTGGTGTTAATCCGACTCCTGCGCCTCTCAGAGCGGTCTCGAGATCTCAACCTTCCTATCTCTCTGGATACTGCTGATACACGTGGGGTCCGCGCGACTGAACCAAAGCTCGTGATTACACGATTTGACTGCCCACCTCCGTGCGTGTGATGAACGGACTGCTTGCATTGTCTGTCCTGCTGTGACTAGACCGACGCGCCGAGTGAATCGTTCGATCTCAGGTTATGCCGCCGGCGGTATATAGATCGACTGGGACGAACGCAATGTCCCAACCTGCTCTGGCATGGGCAAAGTCGCGCCGCAGCAGGGTTTTCATCACCGTCGAACGCACCTGTCCCAACCTGTATCGCGGCATTGGGCCAGCATCGTTTCAAGAACCCGTGTAAATCCTTGCCGTGGCGCTGGCCGCGTTGAAAAAGACCGCGCACTGTTCTGTGAACATTCCCTTGCGGGGCGTTGAAAACCGGCACGCGGCATTCGTCTGGCGGCGAAGGCGAAGCGGGTATGCGAGCGTCCAACGGTTGATTTGTACATTTTATCGAGGTGCCAGGAACACAAGCTGTTTTGAACGCGACGGGCCAAAACCTGTTCTGCCGCGTTTCCCGTTGTCGATGAGCACAGCCGCCCTTTGGGGGCGCATCGAAGTGCCGACGAAATCGACGGGCGCGGCCGTGGGCGCGTGCAAATTCCCGGCGGGCAGCCAGTCTGGTCGCCAGGATGCGTCTGCGTGCAAGGGTATTGCCCCCGCTTCGTGGGGTGGCACGGGCGATATGATCATCGACTTGGCGGTCGAGGACGCCGGGAAACCTGACCAGCCGCAAAGAATTAGTTGCAGGAATCGAAAAGAATCCTCTACAAACAAACCTGAAAGCAGCAGCTTCTTTTTCGTCGGTGAAAATCCTTCTGGCGACTCGATGAAGGCTGATGGCCGACATTGAAGACATCGGAGCGGGGCGCAGCTCCGCCCTTTTTTGTTCCCCTCTGCCCGCATTAACGTATGATAACTTCTATGCCACAGACTGGGCCTATGGAACGCAAACAACGCTCATTTCTCTGACCCGCGGCTACCCTTTCTGGGGGATGAGGCTGTGTGGCGCGTGCCTGCACCCTCGGGCAAACAACCGTCTTACATCGCGGATGTCACGGCCAACGGTTTGCGCGCCGCCTTTACGCAGGGCGGTGCTGCGGCCCATCCCCGATTACGAGCTGCCTTGAAACTGTCCTGTTTCCGCGCCATTCCCCCCCGTGACGTGAAACGCTGGCCCGAACGCTGATGGGACCGTTTCGGCGACTTTCAACCGTGTTGATCACCGCCTCAGAAAGCCACGGCCTACGGGACGTTTCGGGTGGGCGACGCGGGTCATCGTCGAACTTCAGATAATAGAGGGCAGGCGGCCCCACCGCATTGGCGCGTTCAAGGCTCCTGCGCCAACTTGTGCTGTCGAGCTGGAGCGCGCTGATGGATTATTTGCCACACCACCATGGCGCACCGAGAAACCGAACAGTCCGCGTGATCTTACCTTTGATCGCAAGAAACGCGTTGATCGGCGACGAGGAACACAGGCAAAGGCCACAGTTAGATCACGTGCCTGTCTACCCCCGCGAGGTTGCAAAAACGCGCGCAGAGCGAACGCCAGCGCGCTTATTCTGGTGCACAAAACCCACCCGTCGGCGACCCGACGCCATTCACAGGCCGACATCGAACATACACAGGCAGATGTTGGCGGCCTGCAGCACATTGGGGGCAACGTTGCACGGACCATCTAATTTTATCGGCAAATCGCGCGACTGCTTAGCTTTTCGCAGCGCCGGATATTTGTGATTGCAAAGCAGCCCTCTGTGCGCCAGCGCCGGTACAGGGCCGATGCTTAGCGAACCCAACCCTCTACACGGCGGTGCCTGCCCGACCCCACGCCGTATCATCGGCAGGGCCATCGGCATCGCTTCGCCAAAAGCATCAAGATCCAGTCGTGGGACCCGTTCAGATTGGCGGTGACCGCGGCGGCGATGACAGCTTCGGCGCAACCGCCTCGGCACGGCGGCAGCGCGATGTCCTACGCGTTGGGCAAAAGGACGCACCTGCCCGTCCGCTGAAAACCCCAAACAACAGACGGCTGGGCATCGTATTGACCGACCTCTAGCGCCCGCGCGAGGCTGCTGCACGTTTGATCGCGGACTGTGCATCCAGCCGCACCGACCCGGCCCTTCGAACCTTAAAATGAGGGTCGACAAGCCGCGCCCAGGTTTCAGCGTCGCGTTCATCCGCTGCAATTCATTCAAGCGTGATCTCCGGCCCTGCGACCGCAATCGGCAGTTGGCGTAAAGCGATTGCCCTGCTCCTC
>Ga0163217_1119322_pt1 | contig 12792 bp, 13 predicted proteins | sample SynspAceP_FD_185933 | JGI IMG/M metagenome (GOLD analysis project Ga0163217, IMG submission 185933) | Saline lake microbial communities from Ace Lake in Antarctica - Synechococcus sp. Ace-P (PacBio error correction) | ecosystem: Environmental > Aquatic > Non-marine Saline and Alkaline > Saline ... | reverse complement strand
ATTACTCCACACCAGCGAGCTCCGCTGGGCAGGCCACTGATCGGGGATAGGAAGTTTTCCCTGAAGGGGGCCCAAGCGTCACAGCCCCCTGGGATCACGGGGGCTGGCTTGGGGGTTCTCGGCCGCCAAACTTCGTGAAGTTCTGAGTTTTTTCTTTCTGAAGCCTCAGGAACCTGCTTGCGATGCTTTGATCCTTTGCAGGGATCTCCGACAGGGCACGATCCATAAACGGAAGGGCTGGGAGCCTGCATCGTCACCGCTTGACCGGGCAACAAGCCAGCTGTTGACTCTGGCTGGTGATGATTTCATTTTTCACACTAGGGCACTCTTGAGCTGGCCGGTCGTTTGGCGACTCCGCCTTCACCAGCAGAGAATTCGGTGAACCGACTCCCGGTTCCGAGAAAAAGGGGCGAATGACACACCACCCGACCCTCGCCTGTCACCGCTGCGAAGCCCTGGGAGGTCAGCAAGACCTTCTGCCAATCTTGACTTTCCCCTGTGGGTGGCTGGCACAGCCATCTGATCCAGGGGAGCCGTTTCTCAACACACACCGCGTGATGGCCTGACCCTTCTTGCACAAAGTCACCGAGTTTGACCACTGCTTGAGATCACCAAGCACACCGGGCAATCGGGCGGCCCTGCGACGGTTTGTGTAATCCAAGTGGCGGCGTCCGCTTTTTGCCTGATCCCTGGATTTCAAGGCCTGTGGATTATAGAAATCCCTCATCCTTGGTGAAACAGCTCTCCTGATCATTTCAAAAAGATTTAACGCTCTGCATTGAGCTGATTCTTTGCGCGCCTCGGTCAGCGGCTGGCGTCCAGCTGGGGCCGTCGGCGGCACGTTGTCGAGGACAAGAACGGCGTTGGTTCTGCTCTAGCGCTGACCCGCTGGGCAAGGATCCGCACCACCGACCATCCGTTTCGCTGGCACCACATTCCGGCACCGACTCAAGCTTGCTCACCACGCGGATGTGGAGTAACATTTGGCTCTCCGAGCTGGCAGACATGGACGAGAGCAAGGTGGGCTGTGGCCTGAGTGCCGCCAGCCCCACTACCACATCAGCAGGGAGCAGTGCCAAGGGGCGCAAGCGTTGGAGGGGCAAAGAAAGCGCAGCCTGATCGGGGACCTCGTGGCCTTTGACTTGGCGATCAGAACGGTTTCCAACTGATGGCGAGGATCAATCCAAAGGTCGTTGTGCCGTCTGGGGATCCGAAGGGACGTAGTGAAAACATCGAACCAAGGACCGCAATAGCCCTGACTCAACACGGCCTCAGACTAGCTGTGATCACTTGGCGGGCCAGTGGGTGTTAAGCCACAGATGGACGGCAAAAAAACTCGCTCCAACAGGTGCTCACCCTCAGGGGCATTGCGGGGGGGCCCAACGGCCAGGGGATTGGGTGATAGGCAGATTCCGGATTGCTGACCTGAAGCTGGCGGCACGGTTTCGATCGCCATCGCGGCCAGGCAGGCGAAGGCTTCCAGCAGAAAACCGGGGAACCAGAACTGGCATAGTGCTGACCCGTGACATGGTGTTGGCCTACATCGACTGCAGGAAGACACTAACCCAACAGGCAAGGAGGGCCCGACAAGGCCTCGGCACGGATGCGGCGGCCGTGAAGCGGCCCGTATGGGGGGGAGCATCAGGGGAGGAGCGAGGCCACGAACCGGGGAGGATGCTCTGGGTCCTTGCCCGGACGACCCCCAGCTGTTTGACCACCACGTAGAACACGCGCAAAACCACAAAAAAGGATAGCCACAGGTGGCCACCATCAGACCGTCCGAGAACACCACGCGTGCCCAGGGACGCTGGACTGCGGGCACCGCCCCCGCTGAGCGAGCACAGGGCAGGGAAGCGAACAGGGAAGAGTTGGGCGTGCATCAGATCCGGGCCGCTCAGCCGCGATTCAAGCCGCCTTCCTTGCTGCCTTGATAGGGGGTGGCCCCCTCGGCCATGCGCTGGTTGCCAGATCGACGATCCAGATCCCGTTTCTTAGGCGGCCAGGCCGATCAGCGATCACCAGGCCCACCTGGGCGTAGATGTTGAGCACCTCGCCGCGCAGCGCCAGGAAAGCCGAGCCCCGGCATCGCGGTTGGGGGACTGTTCACAGGGATGATCAAGGGGTCGATGTAAGCTCTCGTTACGGGGCGGGCGAGGCAACCAACAGTACACCACCAGGCATGCCGAACGCCGAAGATCCCACGCCAGGGGCGCCGGCCTTCACCTCTTCACGCGGACAAGCGGTCCAGTCGAAGCCGAGAGCCGTGGTTGTCGAGCTGGTTGAAGGTGATCATTCAGCCCTTGATCGCCTTCACCGGAGGCTGCGGCCCCGCGCCCGCTGGACCCGTCGATCTTGATCGAGCGGAACAGGTTGAATGGGGAACACCGGCCGGAGGCCGGTGGTGGGTTCCACCGTGAACACCTCTGACAGCGCCCACAGGTTCGCCGCTGCGGTTGCTCACGAACAGGGACTCAGTTGCTGGGCGTGCCCGGAGCCGCATCCGATGCACGTAGACCCGACGAATCTTGCCCTCCTGGAAGGTGTCGTTGATGTAGGGCCACCACCGAAAGTAAGAAGCTGAAGGTCTGGCATTCGCCCTGGCGAAGTCGACTCGAGGGCGGCAGTTGCTCCGGTTGACCTCCACCTTCAGCTGGGGGACTCGGGCGTGAACTGGGTGAAACGCGGCTGAACACTCCGGTGGGGATCCTTGGCGATCAGGCTGGTTGGTATTGGCGAAGAACTCAGGCAGGCTCAGGCACCGAGCTCTGATCCAGCATCTGGAACTCGAAGCCCCCGAGTTCCGTAACCGGGGATCGGCCGGCGGTTTCCACCACGAAGATCCGGCCCGTTGATCCACCGAGAGCTTCGTTTCAGCCGCTCCACGATTTCTTCTCCATGAACTGGATCGGGATTAGGGCGCTTACCATCCCATCTTGGTCCCAAAGAAGAAAACAGGCACGGTGGGCGTTGCCATCGAGGCTGAAGCCCACTGATGATCACGGAGGTGGAGGATCTCCGGTTCGGTGCGGATGATCTTCAGCCACCTGGGCATTGATCTTGGGGTGTTCTGCTCGGAAGGCCGCCGTCGGGAGCCTGCACAAAAGCCGATCGCGTAGCCCTGGTCTTCGATGGCACGAAGCCCGAAGGGGATCGATGTAAAGGCCACCCCGTTGAAACATTTCCCCCCACCAAACACGCCATGATCAGGCAGCCGGTGGGCGAAGCACCCAGGCCAGGCTGCGCTGATACCAACCTTCCCCGGAGGCATAGAGCGGTTGAAAGCCGCTGAAAATCGGCCCAGGAAAAGCCCCCAAGCAGCAGACCGATCAGGACTGAAGAATCCCACCGCAAGCGGGACTGGACCACCCGCCGAGCACCAGCCCCAGGCACCGCCGCTGCACGGTGACGGGCAGCCGCAGGGCAGATCGGTTGATCAGGCCCAGCAGGTAGCGAGCAGCAGGCCCGCCACCAGCACCCCGAGCCACCACAAGGGCACCGCCACCACTAACCAGCAGCCAGAGACGAAGCCGATCGTGGTGCCCGCGATGCATTAGGTGCGCCGGCTCGGTGGGTTCGCTTTCACGCGCGAGCAACAGGGCCGAGAGCCCATCGGCGAGAAGGTGAGGGCGTTTGAAAGGTGGAAAATGGCACCGAGAAGATGACGTGGCGGCGAAACTGCTGGTCAGATCGTGCCGGTGGCGCCGGTGAAAGAAGAGCACCGCAGAACACGGGCAAACAGCAGCAGCGATGTGGCGATCACCGCCCCGAACATTCGTTCATGGTTGCTCTGCGGCCCTCCAGCGGCGGTCATCCCCTGGGCCTTCTTGGGGAGGTGTCTTCGACACGTGATCGCGTCATCCACCACCAGGCTGTCGCCAGCACCAGACCGAACAGTGGTGAGCTGGTTTAGGAGAAAGCCGCCGCCTTCCACGGAACAGGAAGGTGACCCACCAGGGCCACGGGATGGCGATGCCAGGCACCAGGGTGGCCTTCCAGTTCTTGCAGGAACAGAAAACAGGATCAGCCACCACCATCACCACGGCATCGCGCAAGGGGAAACTGGTCACCCCCTGGATGAGGCATTGATGAAGTCCGTGTGTTCGTAGATCTTCTCGACCTTCATGCCGGGCGGCATTGCTGCGGCTGAAACTCGTCGAGCACCCTTCCTCCACGCCCGCGGACACCTCGAGGGCATTGCTGGACCGCTCAACTGGTAGACAGTAGGCCGACGGAGGGAACGCCCTGGAGATCGTGGGCGTTGGCGTCGTTAGGTGTTTCTCGGCGCCCAGCTCCACCCGGCCCACCATCCCTGCAGGCGACCAGGCCGCCGTCTTTCACCGGTGCGCAGGACCAGATCCGGCTAAATTCCGTCTGTGCTGCCGCAACGACCCGTTGAAGCTTAGCACCGTTGAAGGTTAAACTGCTGACCCTCAGGAGCGGGCTCTCCCCCCACCTGACCAGCTGGCACCCAGGCTCGGGGCCTGGCTGCCGCAGGGCGATTCACCACATCGAGAGGAGGTCAGCTGGTTGGCCGCCAGACGATCGGGATCGAGCCAGAGCGGAAGGCGAGTTGCGGTTGCCGACATAAGGCAGTGTTTGCCACACCCTTGACCGTTTGATCGCATCCGAGGTTCTGATCGAGCAGGGCCACTGATTGAATTCCGCTGCTTTGAATAGGGTATTATTGCATTCGTCGCTGCCGAAGTTGTACAACCAGCAGGAATCGAGGTTGGAGGCCTTGTTGACCCACCACCCCGGATTGGCGCACCTCCTCGGGCAACTGAGCTGGGCCAGTGCCACCCGGTGCTGCACGTTCACCTGTTGTTGATGTTCCCCGTCGGTGCCGCTAGCGAACGACAACGGTGATCGCGCGCTTCCATCGGCGGCGCTGCGAGGAGTGATGAAGTCCATGTCTCCACCCCGTTGATTCTTGCTGCTCCAGCAACATGGGTTGACACCTCCTCCACCGGACACCGCGTCGGCGCCGTTTGTAACGGCAGAGTTCACCGTCACCGTCGGGGGGCGATGTCGGGCTTCTCGATCGGCAGCAGGGGGGATCGCGTCAGGCCACCGATCACGTATTCAGCAGGCTGCAGGACGGTGGTCAGCACGGCCGGGTTGATGGAAAATTTACGGAAAGCAGACATTTCCGGGCGGCTTCCCTATTTCACCGTCACGGGCGCTGCCGTGCGGAGGGTGAGGCAGGTTGGTCGGTGATTTACCGGATCGACTGAGGCAACCCTTGAAGCAGCCGGATAGCGGTTGTTCTGGCAGATCGCCGGAGCTGTACTGGAATCTGCAGGCGAACTTGGAGCCGGCCGGTAAGGCGCGCAGGGGGTCTCAAGATTCACCTTTGCCTGGGTTGCGCTCAAAGCCTGCAAAACTGCGACGGAGAACACGAAACTCTGTCCCGACGATGGTCGGGGTGACAGCAGCATAACTGCACCGGAAGGCAGCTCGCCGGCGGCAGCACCAAGCCGTGTGCGCCAGCCTCAGGCCGGTGGCAGGGCGCCGTTGGGTTAGGAACTCTGGCTGGTGAGCAACAAGGTCATGGGTCCCTGGGGTGACGGCCGGATCCACCGAGCTGGACCACCCCGGTAAGCCACCGCCGTTGCTCCCTGAGGTTCTGCACAGCACGGCAGGCCGGGGCGGACCCGATTGGTAAAAAATACCGGCCACATCGATGCGGAGCATCAGTGGTCGTTGCGCACCCACCTTGGTGAAGGCCGCGCCGGCGGCCAATCACATTCGCCCTGTTTCACCTGGAGGTCGCTGATCACGCCGCTGATCGGGGCGCGCAGGTGCTGAATGGCCAGGTCGGGCCTGCGGCCGCCACGGCTCCCGGAACGCAGATATTGGGCCTTCAACTCTCGTCGCGCTGCAGGGCGCGGAGCCCTTGGCTGCGAAGGAATTCAAAGCGCTCGTATAGTTGGCTTGTCCTGTCGCGCTCAGCGATTCAAGCTCCGCCACATCCGGCACGCACCCTGGGCCTGATCGATTCACCAGCAGCAAATGCCCCTGCTGGACCTGGACACCCTGCGGACACGCAGCGCTCAAAATCCGGCCTGGGGCCTGGCCGCCAGCTGCACCTCCTCGATCGCTTCAAGGGTGCTGATCGTTCGACGTCTCGTTGCTGAAGCGCCAGCGCACCGGCGGTGTGGACACCTCCACCTGGCGCCACCGCCCCCGCGACTGGCGCAGCCGCTGAGCGCCAACAGCCCGGCTTGCCAGGACAGCGCTGGTTCCCGAGGGAGGATGGAACCGACGACTATTGAATCACCGTCGGAGAAAGTTGGGCAGATTACTGCTTGAACTCGTGGCAACGATCTGTTGCGACGATACGACTAGCAGGATTGTTCACCATTCCGACCTGACCTTTGCCGCCGAATCCAGACGGACCAAACGTGTGCAGCGTATCTGTTTCGCCGTTCGAAGCGCTCAGCGCCGCTTGCAGGCGATCGCGCCCTGGCCGATCGGATGCGACCACGCACAATCGAGGAGTTCGTTGGGCCAGGCCGCAATCCTCGCCCGCGAGCTGTTTGGCCGCCGCCGCCATCGCCGGCCGACCGGGTGGACAATCTTGATCCTGCACGGGCCGCCCGACTTGGGCAAAAAACCACATTGCCCGGACATCCGCCCGGCAGCAACCCGCCGCCCACTTCGCCAGCCCTCAATGCCGGTGCTGGCCGGGCGTCAAGGAGTTGCGCGCGAGGGTGAGGCGCGCTGACGAGCGGCTCGGTTCGCCATTTGGGCCTGCGCAGCTTTCTGTCATTCGACGAGGGTGCATCCGCTTCAACAGCGCCCAGCAGACGCCCTGCTGCCCGTGGTGGGAGAAACGGCCACGGTCACCGCTGATCGGGCGCCTACACCGGAAAACCCCTGGCTTCGAGAGTGGAAAACAAGGCGTTGGTGAGTCGCTTCGCGCCTGTTCCGCTGCAGCCCCTGCGAGGCGGAATGAACGTGGGGCAGTTGCTGGAGAGAGAGGGGCCCTGCTGACTCCGAGGCAAGGGTACGGCGATCGGTTCGGTGGCCTGGAGCCAGCCGCCGGCCGCCCCACCTGCTGGATGTAGGGCCAGTTTGCAGATGCCCGCAGACAATATTCTGCTCACATGCCCAATTGGAGTTGGCGTTTGAGACACCGAACCAGGAGCCGACGGGCTTCGCGATATCCGCCATCGATCTGGCATTCGCCGTGGAGTCGATTCCAGCATGCGCGCTCTGGTTTCTCTACGACAAGCATGGGGATGCCCACTTCCGACACGATCAGGCGCCGTTCATCAAGTCTGCTGAAGGGGCTCCGACAGCGACGCCTGTGGCTCACCCGTTCTGCGCTGCGCCGGATGGGTGGAGTGCTCGGTGAGAATACCACGCTTTCATTTTTCGCCGGATGTTGATCGCAGCAGGGAGAAGACGTCGGGCCTGGCCGATCCCAGGCGATCGTTAGGTGCAGTCGAAGCCTGTGCCGCGGCCTTCGAGCGGGTGGGGCTCCGGAGGGCTCTACCCCCCTGCCCAGGCGGCCCCTCCTATCTCGCTGGTGCGAGAAAGATGCACACAGGCGGTTGCTGGGCTTTTTCAGATGCCATCCAAACTGTTCGTGCCGCCAGGCAAGCAGGGCCGTTCCCTTCCACCTGCGCGACGCCAATCGCGACTGGCCAGGCGCCTTCGGGTGATGGCAGGAGCTACGCTACCCCATGCCTACAGCGAGCACTGTGTCGCCCAGACTACCTGCCGGCGCCCTGCAAGGGAAGTGTTCTGGCAGCCCGGGCTCCCTGGGGCTGGAAGGGCCATCGGGGCCAGGCTGCGGCTACGGCGCCGCCGCCAACTGGCCGCCCAGAAGCCGAAAGCAGCGCCGAGCAGATCAGAGATCGTCAGCAGCAGCAGGCCGGACCCTGCTGCGGCGCTGGCTGCAAACGCCAGGGCCGGTCGCTGAAGGGGAGCGTCTCGATCGTCTCCGGCAGCGGTTCTGGCAGGGGGCCAGCTGGCAACGCACGACAGGTTTGGTGCTGGAAGCCCGTTCCCTGTTCTGGCCCTCGCCCCCTCGGCCGCCACCCTGAAGGGGGCCTGGTGATCACCGTGGCCGAGGCCTTCGGAGGGGCAGGCGGGCTGGAGGGCCAGGTGCAGATGCTCGAAACCGCTTCGCCATACCGCAGCTTCTGGAGATAGCGCCCCGATCACCGAACAACTCGCTGCCTTGCTGGAGCCGGCCAACGCTTCGAGTGGTCGGTGGCGGGCCGGCAACCCTTTCAGGGCGCGCTCCGGATTCACTTCGCCGCTGTGTCCAGACCATCACGCCCTGAGCGTGAGAAGGCTGAGATTCGCCTGCTGTTCAGCGCGCCGCTGATCGGGCCACCGAAGCTCTGCTGGCCTGCGCTTTGGGGGGAGGTAAGGCTCCCCCGCACGTTCCGCTACGCCAAAGGCTTGAAAACCTGCCTGCCCTGGAGCGGCACTGGCTGCGGAGGCCTCTGTTGACGCCAGAGGCGATCGGCGCCCTGCTGGAGGGGTCAGGCTGGAGCCTCAATAACGATTGTTGGCAGGAATCCCTGCAGATCCGCCTCAGTGGAATCCCTGCTGGATACGCTGGTTCGGGCGGGCAAGCAGCCATGGCCAGGCCTTGCGGCCAGCCAATCCAGAGGAACCGCCATTCTCAGAGATTCGTGGCCGGTTTCACAGCAGCCCCTGCAGGCCCCAACTTGCGCAGCGCTTGCTCAACGCTGCTGACAGCCCAAGTGTAAGGGGCCAGGGCGACCATCAAAAAAGCCCCGGAATCCCGCGGGCTGAGCACAATTCGGATCGGCCAGAAAGGCCTGCCTCGATCACAGAGGCCGCGGATGGGGCGGGGCGGAGTGAAGGGGCATGGGGGCAGGAGCGGAGCCGGCGTCATCCTGACTTGAGCCACAGGGGTCAGTCATCTGGTGGCCTGGATGCAGGCGGGCAGGAAAGACATACTCAGACAGCAGCTAGGTGCACTGGGCTTCGCCTTCGCATTTGCCTCGGCGCAGATGTTCTGCTTGCCGTCGTAGGGTGCCGCAGTGTCGGCGAGGCGAAATCGGTGGCAGGCGCCATGATTGCCGGCGGAGGAGAGCTCACCATCGACAGAATCGGCGAGATGGCGGCCTGGCGCAGGGGCTTGCACCGCATAGGTGCTTCATGCCTCCAGTACGGGAAGTAGCTCCGGCTCTGATCCTTGAGGAACTTTGACGCCGTCGATCGGAGTAGAGGAAGCGCAGTCACGCCGACCACATCAAACGCTTGTAGGGCTTGAAAGGACCAGCGCGGACCTCCTCGGACGTCCAGCCAGAGCGGGACAGGCCATCACGGAGGCCACGGTCGGTGACTTCGCCGCTCTCGTTGAAGGTAACGAGATTCAAGGCTGGTTGGACCCACACAGCGGCCACCGGATGTTCCAGCGGACGGAAGGTCGTTATTCGACGCGCGACGAAGCGGGCAGCGCCGCCGTCGGAGAGAGCCAGCACCCATCAGCAGGGGGCAGTAAGACGCTTAAGCAGGCAGAAAAGCCAGAAATCACCTTTAACCTTAGTCCTTTGAGTTTGCATTTGCCACGATCCCAAGCTGTTTTGGTCCTGAATAAATATGACAGATCACAAACAGATTTAACTGATCAGGATCACCGGAGGGTAACGGCGCCGGTTCGCATGTTTTGGGGAAGCGGCGCCCAGCCCTGGACAGGTAGAGCGAGCTTCGCAGCGAAAGCCCCAGGGGTTTCCCTCCCCCCTGCAGACCACGCCACGGGGCACACGTCGATCGCCGCGACCCTGGCACGTAGGTTTCGGAGCCGCCCTGGGCTCCAAGCAGGAAGCTGGGACAGGGACTGTGTCGAGGTCACGGTTGTTCCATATCCTCGGGCCTTTGCATTCCCAGCACATCGAGAGGAGCGCTGAATCCGCCCCAGAAAATAAACGGTGTGATTTCAGCGCCTACAAGCGATCAAGCAGTACGGCTGCTCTCTGACGTTTAGTCCTCAACGCCCTTTGCGCGTTGGTTCCACCAGGAATCGCTGTGCCACGCGGCACGGCTGGTCATGGGACGTGTCAGCGGCAGATCCAGCAATCCGGCTGCTCCGAATTCAGGCCCTAGCACAGCAAACAGACCCACACGGGCGGCAATGCCATCAGATCCCGGAAGGTTGAGACCTTAGCCCCTAGTCTTCGGCGACCAAACCGTTCCGTTTTTCCGTATGGCCTTGAGCATTGGCGAATGCCGCTTCCGACTTCCACCCTCATGGGGACCAGAACAGCGAACCGCTCAGGCCTTTCCTCGCCTGCGGGTGGCAGCGGGTGGTGACTACTTCTACCCAAAGACGACACCCCCTGGGTGCCACCAAGGAGGCGTCGGCTTCGTGATCAGATGGGCGCGCTAACGAAACAGCTTGGATCAAGGGGCTGGGGAATCAGCAAGGACGCGCCGCCAAAGCACGAAAATTCATCGCCAAGTAACCTGCCTTCACCTGCTCCTGTGACCCGAGCCGCCCGTGGCCACGGCCTATGGAGCTATGGACTGAAGAAGTTCTGGCGGGATACATGGGCATGATTGCGCCACACCTTCGTTGTGACCCGGAAGGGGAAGTGAGCTCGTCTATCTCAAGTAAAGCTGAGGAAATGGCTGAGCAGATCCTCACGGATCTGAATCTGGCTGAGCCGCCACAAGGCCTTCCAGGCAGAGCTTCAGTTGCCCACTCAAAGTCCAGGCCAACTCTTTGAGTAAAAGGGGCCAGCTCGGCCATCGCCCCTGTCAGCCAGAGCGTGTGCGGCCCTTCAGAACCTGGCCCGCCTCCAGCGCCTGACGATCGCTGCCGCCAGACCCCAGAGAAGCCGGCGCTCATCGCCTCCGCCGTGGCGGCAGGCCAGGGGTCGAAGGCCCGGTTCCAATCCCCCCGTCGGGTGCCGCCCAGGCGAGGCGCCGCAAGCTGGGCCGTCCCCCCTGCCATCGCCTCAGCTGAGTTGGACTCCAGCCATCCAAATCTCCTCCGGCGAAGCTCCCCTGGCTGTCCACCCGGGTCAGGCTCAGGCAGGTTCCGCATCAGGCCACAAGCACAGCACCTCCGCCCCTCACGCTGCCGGCGGCCAGGCCTGCCATTCCAGCAAGGCCCGGTCAACGCCGATGCCAGGGCCATCGAGACCAGCGGCACGCCGGCCGGGTGGAAAGCGGCGCGCCTGAGCGTAACTGGAGTGGGGTGCGGGCTGTCCCACACAGGCCCAGGCCAGCGCAGCCGGCTCGCCCTCCTTTGGCTTGGCTGGCCGGTGCCTGGCTGTGCCAGCAGCGCAAGCCGGAGGTGGCGCTTGCTGCCGCCTCTGCCCAGGTGCCAGCGTCTGTTTGCGATCAACAGCAGGCGAGGCCGGTGGGGCAGGCCCCGGCACGCCCAATCTCAGATGCCCTCGGCCATCACGCCAGTTAGGTTGGATGCCACATTCCTGCCTAACCCTGCAAACGGCTGCCGCGTTGGCCATCTTCGCGCTGGCCGTCTTCGCCTGGATTCGCTGCCAGCTCCGGCGCCCCGCCCACTGGAATTGCCAGTCACGACCGTGGAGTAGCCCTGCTCGAAACAGGGGTGATGGGGGAGCGCCTGATCCTGCATGAATAAAAAACGTCTCGACTTGGTCCAGCTCAGCAAGTGACGCAGCGACCAGCGGCCGCCACGCTGTCCAACGGCGCATTTCGCGCCGGCGATGGTCAGTCATGTTGCCCCTCACCCACTGGCCACCTGCACCTGAAGCTGCTCCAAACATCCATCTCAGCGGCTCCACCTTGGCGCATCCGCAGTAGAGATTCATGTCTTCGAGTCGGCCGGTCTCCAGAGCCGTTCCATTGCAGCGCCTCATGCAGCCGACTTTGCTCCGCTGCGCCACTGAAGGTTGACGCTTGAGCAGCTGGGCAAAGGGTTCGCATTAGCGGTAGGTTTCCGCCGGCAAGTAGCCGGTTCCACCAGATTCACGGGATGCGGCCACTGATTCGCTGACCATGTGCGCAGGACCGCCGACTGAATGCCGAAGCTGGTGTCAGAGCAAAGGAATTCACCGAAGTCTGCCAAAACCCCAACGGAGGCGGGCATCGGATCGGATGGGGTTGGAGCAGGGCCGTTGGCGGCAGCGTGCATTCAGGACAGAGGCCCGTCACGATCGGTGGGAGGCCGCGAAGCCATCAAGCTGCTCATGGCTCCATTCCTCTGCGTTCCTCCAACGACGCTGGTTAGGTTTCACCATCCTTTCCTGGACGACGGCGGTCTGGGCCAGCATGACGGAGCCCAGCCAGAGCAGCAAAGCGGGGAGCTACTGGGCGGTCGTCATTGCCAGGTGGCGGGGCTCGGCTGGGTTGTACACAGCCCTTGGCCCTGGCGGAACGACGCCACCAACCCGCGATCCTGCTGATCGAAGCGAACGATCGGTTTTCGTTTCGTGCCGCTCCTCTTACGAAACTGCTCTCAGGCGAACTGCGCTCTGGGAAGTGGCTCCTCGCTATTGGACACCCTTTCTGCTGGCCACGCGTGCCTGTTGCGGGATTGGCGGGTGAGCGCGATTGTACTCACGCCTCCTCCCTGCGCAGGCCGAGCAGGCCGGGAGCTGGAGTTCTCGAAGCTTGGTGATCGCCACCGGCAGCCGTGCGACAGCTTCGGCGTGCTGGGGTGGAGAACCACGAGCCATCGGCTTCGCACCTGGCGATGTCGAAGCACCTACAGGGCCTTGGGCAGGAGCTTCGCGGCCGGCAGCGGCCTCTGCAGCGCCTGGCGGTGGTGGCGCTGGCCCCAGCGGCGTTGAACTGCCTGCAAGCTGGCCTGAT
>Ga0163217_1043720_pt1 | contig 12793 bp, 16 predicted proteins | sample SynspAceP_FD_185933 | JGI IMG/M metagenome (GOLD analysis project Ga0163217, IMG submission 185933) | Saline lake microbial communities from Ace Lake in Antarctica - Synechococcus sp. Ace-P (PacBio error correction) | ecosystem: Environmental > Aquatic > Non-marine Saline and Alkaline > Saline ... | reverse complement strand
CGAAACATGGTTGTGGGCACCACAGGGCCAACACGGCGCGGATTCGACCAAAGCTGATGAAAGAAAGCCTGATGCTTAGCGTGGTGACAGCTCTGGCCCCGACCATCGGCTATGACGCCGCCAAACCAAGGTCGCAAAGACCGCCGCAAAGAACACGGCACACCCTTGCGCGAGAGGCGATCCCTTGGTTTACGTCGATGGCGGAAAAACCTTTTGACCGCGTTGTGCGGCCCGAAGGACATGATCGGCCCCATGGGCTGACATGGCGGACACTCAACCTGACCGCCAAGATTACGCAAGCCAAGGACCGCCTGAAGAAACAGGCGCAGGGGGATGAGAACCTGCTTGCGAAATCTAAGGTCCGCAGGCAAAGGGACATATGAAAAGCCGAGGGCTGGACGCTGCCGCAAAGGCCCGCCGCGAATCTTGACGGGCATCAGCGCGAAAATGACTGGCAGGCCCTTGAAACATTCCTGACCCTTGCGCGGGCACCGGACATCTGTCTCCTTGGAAACCCGAGTTCTGGGGAGGGCAGTTTCGGCCCAGATCGCCGCCCGTGAAGGTCGCTTGAGATTGAATGTTGCTAGCCGGTGCGCGATCGACGAGGCAACGCGGGGCCGATGTTGCCTCGCTTCGGCGATCGCCTGTATAGGTTTTGCACGCGCGATTTGCAGGCGCGCGTGTACAGCGGCCTCCCGGCGGACTGACCCTTCAGGCCTGATTCCCGATCGCCGCGCACCGCACTGTCAGATGCGCCCACCGGGCCACCGGGCACATGATTCGGCAGCCGTCAAAGGCCAGAACCGCCCCACCAGGCATCGCCAGCCAGCAACGGGCCCTTCCACCACTCGGCAAAAGCCTGCACCGGGGCAGACCAGCTCGCCTTTTGAACTAAAAGGGCCATATAGCATCGCGGCACAGATTGCTGGCCTGCCCTCGGATCGCCAGCCGTCGTCCGGGTCAAAGTCGTCCGGCTTGGGCCAAAGCCGTTCACGTTGCCGGTGCAAGTGCCAAAGCATCAGCACGATCTGGGCACCTGCGTTTGACCGCACCGCTGTCGCATCTCTCGGGGCAGGCGTTTTTCACGCACCATCATCGGCACGGCGGGTTAAAGCCGAAGGGTCTTCGCGGAAAACACGTCGCGGGTGAATTTCAGCTTTTTTGACAGCGCCGCAATAATCGGGCGCATCGCCGATGGCCTTCGGCTCTTTGGCGGACGACGGTTCTGAATAGTCGGGGCGCAGGGCCAGCAGATACAGCGCCCAAGGACAGCGCCGAAGCGCTGGTCTCATCCCAGCCCAGAGAAAGAAGGAGATCGCGACCTGATCAACCATTCTCTTCGGTCTCCAAAACCGTCGCCCGTCACCGGGCGTCCGCCGCCGTTCATGATCTTGGTTGCCAGATCATCAGGGCGCGGTCCCGCAGTATCTGGGCCGCGCGGCTTTCGGTCAGCGCAGTGCCGTAATCAGGCGCCCGGATCTCACGGGCGCCGAGGTTTTTGGTAACTTTGGCGTCGATGCAAGCGCGGCAATTCCAGCGCGCCAAGGGCAGAAAAGGCGGGCCAGGAATTGAGGATCGGCTGGAACTGCGCTGATAGTCGCGGTAAAGACCTCAAATAACAACCTGACGGGACGATCTGGATGCTACGATCGGGATCGAAAAGAAGAACGTTCCGAAAGATCACATCGGCGGCGGCATGGCTCATAATCAAATCTGCCTCCGATTCTCCCACCTCGCCCTTCGGGGCAGGCGGGAGGCGGCCGATTGCCCCCGCATGCAAAGATCGCAGGAAAGGTTTAAAATCGCGCAGGCGACCCCCTTCAAAGGGCCGGATGGCTGATGATGCGGCGTTTGGACGTTCCCGTACGCGCCATTCGTCACGAAAACCGAATTTGCCAGGAAGCGGCGCAGCCCTTCGCTGACCGGTGCCGACTTTTGGAAAATCGCGCGGGCGTTCCTTAACCACGCGCCGGATCAAACGCCGGATCGGTTGCACAGCGTAGCTGCGAAAGAAGGGTGTGCGAAAATTCAGCATCGCAGGCCCGATTACAACGCGCGGGCTGCGCCGACCAAAATATCGCGCCGAAACAGCATCATAATTTTTAAAAAGCCCCCCCGAGGGGGCAACATAGCGAGACACGATCCGGTTCGGGAGGACGAGAGCAATTGGGGGTCGTTGTCATGACCCAAACAATCCCAGACTAGCCGTGAAACACTATGCTCTATGCGGGTGGCTGGAGGGTTCCGGCCCTCTAAACGTTCGCGCAAGCAGATCGTACCTGCTGTGATCGAAAGTAGTCGTAGCCCCGGGGTCGGTCAAAGGCGGCAAGATACTGGATAAATTGCAGGCGGAATAAAATCGTCCAGGCGCGACGCTCTCTCCAAACCGCGCGGGCGACAAGGTTTGCGTAAAAAGCCGCCGACAGGACCAACGGCCAGATCTTGGCCGCGCGCGCGGACACCGGAAAACGGCCACCGGATCGCAAAGTCGCGAAGGGCGCAGCCATCGGCCCGGTGCCGTCACATCACCCAAGTCAGGCTTGGATTGCTTCTGACCAGGGAAAACTGAAGATTCAGCCACGCAACCGCCCTGCTTTCGGCAGGAAAACACCATCGGCACCACCCTTTGCCCCAGGCGACAGAAACGGCCAGCATCTGGACCTCTTGCAGCGGGCGTCTTCACGGCAGCAGATCGGCCAGAAGGACCACCGCCAGATTGCGCCCCAGAGGAGATGCCCCTACAACCAGCACCTACAATCCGGCCGATCCCTGCATACGCGGTTCGCACTACTTGACCGGGAAGGACGCGCATCCCAGCCTCCAGCCAGGCGGGGGCACCAAGCCAAAACGTCCGGAATACGCAGTAGTCATGCATCAGGATAATAGGCGAAAAACCAGGTTTGTTCCCCGCTGCCCGAGAAATACCACGCCAAGCACAGGCCCAAGCCAAGGTTAGCCCCGCCGCGGCCCCCAATAGGTCAACCAAGGGACCGTTGCCCCAAAAGGAGGGAGTGGGTGGGTCTACTTTTGCGCCGCGCCCCTCCCCCTTTTTTTTCCAAAGACCAACATACCGGCCAGAACAGCAGAGAGCCAAGTTGGACCAGTCATTGAAAGAACAAATCGGATAAAGTGGCGGCGATGATCGGGCCTTTGCGCCAACCGCCCATGAGCCGGAAACAACGCCCCGGTGCCTCGATATACAAACCGCCGCAGGTGCGGCAATAGGATGCACCGGTACGGCTCGTAAAACAATCGTTGCCGATCATTGGAGTTTGCGCATACCATATATCCGACCAGACCAGTTAAACATCGAATTCGGAACCTCTGCCTGCCCCTCCATCTAGAGTCGGTGAACACGCCAGCCCATAGTGATCCGCACGGGGTTTTTGGCGCCTGAAAAGGCCAGCGTGAGCCAGATGGATGCGTGCGCCTGCGAACAAAACAACCGCCGCCCCATCTTTGCGCTAAGTTCCCTGGTTAGCGGCGAAGGACGGTATCGGCATCAATAGCCCGGAATATAGAACACATGCCGCCGAAAGTGGCGGTGAACTTGAATAGCTGCGTCAGGGGCCTTTTGGGGGCTGAACATCCGGTTCCTTGTTTGCACCGCGGGCCGCAGTGGTGCTGCAATAAATGTCGGCGGAAAATATTGCCGCGGGATGGACGGAAATATCCATTTGGGGCGGAGGAATGGGAATTTCTCCAATAGCCCAGAAGGAAATCAGAAAACGCCCCCGTCAGGCAAGCGCAAAACCCCACGACCAAAAGGGCCAGCAAACCATTTCGCGCCGCTCAATTGGTTTCATGTGACCGGCTTGAGCCGGGTTTCGATCAGAGCCCATGGCACCGTTCGATGAAGATCGCCGCCCAGCAAAAAAGGGCAAGCCAAGGGCCCAAGGCGTTACACGCCCAAAAGCCGTTGGTGCGCGCGCAAGGCTTGCCTCGGACGCCGCAATCGACAGGATCGCGGCCCAGTTGCGGGCGATACAGGGGCGTCCAGCCAAAGGCGGAAGGCCAGCCCCAGGAAAGATAGGCCCCGAACGCCGCGTCCACCATGATTCGCACCGCATTAACCAGAAACCGCGAACGTTCCCGGCCCTCCAGCCCCATGTGGGATTCCGAACACCCCCCAAAAAATGCAACGCCAACAACGAAATCAACAATAACGCCCGAGATTTTTGCCAGAATATTCCTGATATTTTGCAGGAAAAATGTCCAAAAACGGATGACGTGAAAGCCCAAGAAACAGAAAGGACGGTCGACAGGCCAGAACCAAAGAAAATTGGCGGGGCAGCAAGAACCCGGCGGCGCGCCTTGCCCCCCTTCACCTTTTCTTGCATAGAGGGACCCCGCCATATAGCAGAAGGGCGGGACGATCGGCCAACACTCAAGGGCCTCAGGATAACGATCAAGACCCCGGCTAGGCAAGGCCAGCCTAGCCCATGGCCGGCAGCAAAGGCTAATGGCGGGCATCTAATATAAGATCAATTCCAATCATGCGTCTCTTTCCGTCCTTTATCTGCACGCACAGGCTTAACCATGTCCCGGCCGCCGCCTGTCAACCGCGGCGCCGAGTCACATTCGCGAGGCCAGCCTGGTCGCATGCTGATAAAAAAAGGGCGCCCGGATTTGCCGGACGCCCTCTTTGACTGGTGCTGAGCCAGGTCAGAGGCCTGACCGGTTCCACCCCACCCCTTTGCGGCGCGGGCTTTTCGGCTGGACAACAGGTTCGGCCATTCCGCACATAGCCTCGGACCTGCGCGTCTTGAAGACGCGCGAGGGCTCCCGGCGTCTTGGGCGGCTTCGACAGGCTCCGGCGTCAAGATCTTGGCGCAGGCGTAGCCACCGAAGCAGGCTCCGGCTGGTCGCATCGACCACCGCCAGCAGGCTCTGCGCGGCGACCGCAGCAATCGATGCCACGATCAGAGGGAGACCCGCTTGCGGCTTGGCTTCGACAGCAGGCCCGCGTTCGGGCTCGCCAAGACTGCGGGCCTCAGCATGGCGCTATCCTGGGTACTGTAGCGACCTTTGGTTTGCGCGGGGCTGCGCGTGCGTTTTGGGCTTTGCTTCGGCGCGGGGGCCCATCGGTTTGGTGACTTTCGGCAGCAGGGCCTCTTCTCACCTTCGGCTTGCGGGGCTTCTGCTTGCGGGTGCGCTTTTTCGGGGCATCCTCAGCCGGGGCTTCATCGGCCACAAGGCAACAGCGCCTGAGTGTCATGCATCAGCCAGCGCTCAGGCGGTCATCGGCCCCTCTTCCGGCAGGTGTCTCCGTCATCGCCCCTCGTCGGAGTATTCCCGCCATTTTTCATCATGGGCATTGCTTTCCGCGCGACGGCGGCGCCGACGCCTTGCCGCTTTTGCGCCCGTTTCCCGTCACCGCCCCTGGCCATCAGATGCCACATCTGACTGATCATTCAGACTTTGCGTTCATCCTTCCTCCGACTCATCGCTTGCGTCTTCTTCATCCGGATCGGGGCAAATTGCGGGATCTTTTCGAATATTCATGTCGACATGCCGGCCATCATCGAGGCGTTGCCCGAAATCGCGGCCGGATTTTCATGGATACAAACACGCGTCGTCGCTGTCTTGAATTTCTCAATTCGTGAAATTCGGTGTGAAGATTCATTCCGCCCGGATCGCCTTCAACCCGGACCGACTTTGCCTTAAGTGCGGCCCTCGATCAGGGCGATAATGTTCGCGCTTTATGATTTGCATTCAGGAGTTAACGACCGGCAATCGGGGCGCGCAGCAATACTTCCTTGGACCGCTTGCGCGTCCCCTCTTCTTCCAGCGCGCGCAGATATCTTGCAGCGCCATGCTGTCATCAGACCGGATCCAAGCCGGTTGCCGTGGCAATGCTGGCAGGCTGGGTCTGTGCTTTCAGCATACGGGATCGTAGGCGCTGGTCGGCTTCAATTTCTTCCAAACAAGGCCGAAAGCCGAGATGCGCCCACCTGAATTGCGGGCCCGGTCAGTTTTCAGCTTTTCTTTCAGACGGCTTTCTTCAACGGCTGCGTTATTGCGACGCTCTTCCATGTCGATGAATCCGATCACGATCAGAACCGGGCAGTCGCGGCAAACGCAACGGCGCGCGAACTTCTTCGGCGGCCTTCAATGTTGGCTTTGAGAGCAGTATCTCGATCGAGGCCTTCCTTGGTGGCCCGGCCAGAGTTCACGTCAATCGCCACCAGCGCTTCGCGGTGATACCGATCCCACGATTATAGCCGCCGGATTTCAGCTGAAAAAACCGTCGGGTTTGAACATGCCAGCAGATGCTTTCGACCCTGATAGCGCTGCGCGAAAAAGCGGGGTTTGGTCAAAATAGGGCTGCACAGCCTTGGCATGGCTCGTCCATTTGATCATCCGCCATGAAAGTCCTGAACGCGGCTAGGCCTTCGCGGCCCCTCGACCAGAAACTTCGTCAAATCTCGCGGCTGTAAAGGTCGCGATGGACCGCTTGATGAGGTTGCCTTCCTCATAGATCCCGGCTGGCGCGATGATTCAGCGTTCAACTCCCGGGATCTGGTTTCCCACAGGACGCATCAGGTTTTCATAGTCGCGCTTTGATCTCTTGGCTGGTGCCGGCTTGCCCCTGCGGTCCGGATTTGTCAGGGCCGCGCCTTCGGAACCTTGATTTTCTTGCGCGATTTTCTTTGAGCTCTTGCGGTCGGCGGCCTGGGTTTGATCTTGCGGGGAAATCCCGCCGCCCCGAGCCGTATTTCGGCATCACAGGGGACGCTAATAGCGACCGGCCAGCGGACAAATAGGTTGTCAGCGCGCCCCTTTGTTTGCCGCGTTTCTTCCCTTGACCACCTGCACCAGCATGATCTGGCGAACCTTGACCACTTTTCCTGAATTTTGTAGCGGCGCGCGCGCTTGGACGGGCGCGCGAGGGCGCGGATTTCTTTCGCTGACATCTTCTCGCGACGGATTCGATTCTCGTCATCCGTTTTCCAGAGCGCGTGATCCATTCGCCCGGGTACTCGCCGCTGTCCTCATCGGCGTCATGGGGCGCATCATGATTGTCGCCTGCGCTGATTGCCTCGGCGGGCCGATGCATCGCGGTTCCGTTCTTTCGGCGACGGAGGCTTCGGCCTTCAATCCCCGGAAGACTGGCCCCGCGAAGACTGGGCCCCGGAAGACTGGGCGCTGTCATCGTCAGATCGACGACGTCCATTGCTAGAGATGTCGGCCGGTTTTCACCGCATTCGCGCGACTTTGTCTGCTCGGGCTTGGGGCCACGACGGTTTGTGGGGCGACTGGCGGGACCATTTGCCCACTGTCACGCTTCGTCTTTCCCTCCTCGGCCCGCGCAAGCGCACGTTCCTTCGTCCACAGAGCCTTACGGTCTGCGACGGGATTTGGTAGTAATCCGGATGAATCTCTGGCAAAGGCGAGGAAGGCCGTGCCGATTGCCACCGTAATCAATGAAGGCCGCCTGAAGCGACCGGTTTCGACCCGTTACCTTGGCAAGGTAGATATTGCCGGCAAGCTGACGTTTGTTGACAGTTCAAAGTCGAATTCCATCGAACCTGTTTCCATCCACCACCACCACCCGAGTTTTCCTCGGCATGCGTGGCGTCTATAAGCATTTTCTTTTGGCCATTGTATTTCCATGGCACCCAAAACCATTGCTGGCGGCAACAAGCGGCTTCCCGCCTGCCCGCGACAGATAGGATTTATGTGACTTGCTCTGGCGAGGCGGGCCGAAGAGGAAAGAACGTCAAAGGCCCGTCAGGCTTCATTCTCTTCGTCTTTGAACTTCGGCGGCGTGCGCATCGCTGATTATTTTCCCGAATTGCCGGATGGCATCCATCTGAAGGCCCGTTTGTCAGGGGACGTGAGGCGAATAATAGGGAACGGGCTTTCGGGCCAAGCGGATCACCTTCGTGCCAATTGGCCGGAATCAAGATGGGAAAGCGGTCCGGCGCAAGGACCCTTGGGTGTGAATCTTGGTTGAGCGAGCGGGTGCCGTTTGGGACGACCACCGCGTGGCTTGACCATAAAGCCTGCATTGGCCAAAAACACAATGGGCAATTTGTTGCGAGCATGCAAAGGCCGCGGTTCATAGTTTCGACCAATTCGCCGCGAAGTGGACGTCCCAAAGCCCTTTATCTGACCCATGGCAGTCGCAGCCCGCCCTGGATCCAAACCGACCCCAAGGCCCCAAATATGCACGCCGCCCCATCACCTTTCCGTTGAGATCGTCGTTTCTGGCCGCACGAGGCCTCCACAGCGGATGCGAGGGACCGACAAGCTGCTTGGAACAGTGATCGATCGGGCAACCCAAGATCAGACGGGATCGGTGAGGCTGCGACCAGCCACCGGGTGTCGGGTTTTGAGGTCACGCTTCCTGTCGGGTCACTGACCACGGCGGGGGTCCTATGCAAGGGGCTTGGGGACGTCGGCCTGATCCCCGTTTAGCCCGCCGGTGCGGCCATGGCGCATTCTTTTTGCGCACCGGGATTGCGGCCGGTCAACGCAGAGAGCGCATGGCCGCAAGTTGATTCGTGTGCTGGCCGATTCTGTCCGGAAGGATAACAGCGCGACAGATCTATGCAGGCATGCGTCGACCGCCACCAAAGCCTCGCGGAGGCGATCTGCGGGGAGATGTTCTGCAACGAGGGTGGCCGGGGCATCCTGTCGTTGTTCCGCTTGGGTGCTTGCCCGAACTGTCCTCCCCTTGCGGAAGCGAACAACGGTCTGCGCGGCGCGCATTCGGCCCGCCATCGCGGCACAAAAGTGGGACTCCCGTGGCCCCCCGATGAATCACCCGCGATTACTCGATCTTGGATACAATCCCGAAAGATTGGGGCTGCATGGCGCGGCGCGGCAGGCCAGCCCTGTGCGGGATGGGACGGTGTGCGCCGTGCAGCCGCAACAGACATGCGCCCGTCAGAATGGGCCATTCGTTGCTTGCAAAGGTTGAGCGTTCAGCGCCCCAAACAGGACCATCGCTGGTCCACAGGCTGAAATCTTTCGGTCCAGCCCCGTTGGCCCAGATAATCTCATGTCGTTCGAAACAGCAGATGCACAATAGCGTACGGAAACGAGGCGGCCGGTCCGTGGTGCATTGCGACTGGAAGATCTGCCGCCGAAATCAGGACTCACGCTTCCCGATAGTTGCGCGAGCGGCGCAAGAGTCCCCGGAGATCAGGATCTTGTGTTGGGCAGAAACGACCAGATACCTGATCTGGCACACCCACGCGCCGAACATGTCCTTTGAACGCCTAACACAGAACACTCGGGGCAGATCGAGAGCAGGAACCAGCAAGCACCTGCACCGTCAAAGCACGGACCTGAGACCTCACATTAAGGGCTGAAAGCCGTTGTCTCGCGGTCAGGATGCGACTGCTCTTTCGCTATCGCAAGTGTTTCAACCGGCAGTACGTCCCCCTGTTCGGTCAAATCACAGCCCGTAGCCTTCGGCCAAAGCAACGGATATAACATACTGTCAGATCCGGCTGGAAGAGATGTATGGTGCACGGGAATATGGACCGTCAGGCAGGAGGAGCAATAGTGACAAAGCTGAGCTTGCAAGCGCCGTTCGCCAGCGCCAAACGCGCTATGCAGGCAGTGAACACCCTTGCTGTTCAGCTTGTGGAAGAAAAGCAAGGCGCGGATACGATCTGGCGCGGTCTTTGGCCCCGCTTATCCGGAGCTGTCCGACAGGATCGCTGGCATCCAAGGGAGCAGATATCATAACCTTACGGCCATCGGACCGTTTCTCCTTTATCCGCGCACAACGCTATTTAAAACGCACAATCAAGCACCTGATAGGAATCCTTTTTAAGCTGTTGAGGCACCCTGGAACGGCGAAACGAGCAGCGCCACGCCAAGGCGATTCAGGCGCAGTACGGCCAATTTGACGTAATCAGGAAAAAAAGGCAAGGCACCGCCCGGCTGAACGCACACAGCTCGCATCGCCATCGACAGATAAGAGCGGGTTGCAGGCTGCCAGTTCAGGTCCGGCCGGCACCATGAAAATGAACGTTAGTCAAAACGCACGGCAGCGTCTTCGTAAGGTTTTGCAAGATCCGAGCAGCGCGCGCAGGCGGCATAGCCCATCAACCCCCTCGGAAAACAATGTCAATATCAAAATAAAACATCATGGGAAACAGCTCGATAATATCATCGCTGCGTTGCGCGGATTTGCCACACCGCGCAAAAGTAGCCCCGCACCTAAAGACATTATAACGTCAGTGCCGTTCGACCAAACACCCCTGAATATGGCGGATCAACATGAAGTGACAAGAATAGGTCGTACCCGCGCTTAAAAAATCAAAAAGTGGTCTGATCGCGAGATATCCCTAGGCGCAGCCGACCAGATTGCATTGCGCAACCAGCACCTCAGTAATCGTCTGGAAAAAACAGGGAACGTGCGTTCAGTTCGACACTAAAGAACGGGCCAGTCATTGGGAAGTGACATAGGATGTCGTTTCAGAGACAAGGCCATTGCCAAAGACTACCCTCGCAAAGGAATACGGAAACCCGCGAAGTGCGGGTTTGCCTGCATCTCAAATGGCACAGTTCGATCGCGGCCGCACCAGCGGATTTCCTCAAAGCCGTTGTCGCGCGTGACCACTTTGGTCGGCCGGTGCGAAGTAATATTTCCACCGGAAACCTCGCGCGCGGCCCCCGTTTATATTGATTGATTTTTGTGTTTGGACGATGACTGTCCGGGGGTTGAAGCAGGGAGACATCCCGCTCTCAGGCCATAAAATCAACCGGGCCGAAACTGTTCCAACCTCGAGGCCACGCAAGAGGTTCGAGAGGGAGGCCTCCGACGGCATTCGCTGCGCGGCGACGAAGATCTGATATAGCAAGGATCGGCTGGCATCGCTTGAGAGATCTTAGTCCCCCAGCCAGATTCGAGCAGAGAGGGACATTCGGAAAATCATCTAGGCTTACTGTATCGCTGGACAAGGCCATGTTGAACACGATCCTCGTCAGCAGAGCGGGGACACGCCCGCCACCATCCGATCTATACAAAAAGATGAGTGCAAATAAAAGACAGGAGTCTCGTCCAAGCCGAAGCCAAGTTTCCAACCTCAGGCCAGTTTGCGAACTACAGTCCTCTAAACAAGAGCTATAGTTCAGGATTTGAAAAGTGCACAGACTAGCATAACGAGAAGAAGACCGCAGAACTACAGACAAGGACACTCTGAAATGACTATTTGGTGCATGCCCCGAAAAATACAAGCTAGAGCTCTTACAGTCAACCAACGTCAACAAGACGCGCACTCAGAACGACATATTACATCTACAGACGCCCAGCCACGGACGCTCCTCCCGCCATCGAACGAGACTAGTAAACGTACTCGTGAATTCCAGAAAAGGCAGGCCAAAGCATGATTTGACAGCCTAAGCGTTAGCCCGTGTCGTCAACAATCCCAGTTAAAAACGCTGCCCCTCTGGACCTCAGCAGGAAGCGACAAAAACGCGATAATGTTAATACTCAGTTAACAGAAACAGCTTACCTGGTAGACACACTCCGCTCAAAAGCCTAATACGTAGTCTTTCTGAGCTGCTTACAAAAAGCTGTCTGCTTATTAGCTAAAGTTACCAAAAAGCGACAAATCAGCCGCCGAAGAGCGCAAAGGCAACACCGCTGAAAATCTAGAGTGAAGGACGAAAGGGGACATCCTCGGGTCGTCGAGCACCACTGTTTCAGATTAAGCGAATCACCAGGAAAAAAAACACTAGAGATCTAATCGGGAATTAGCGGAAAATCGTAGTTAAAACAAGGTGCGCGAATAAATATCGACTTCTGCGCCAAGCGTATGGCAAAGCTGCGACCCTCATTGCAAAAACTATGACGCTGAAACGCGGGACAATCGAATCGATGGAGGGTGGGTCGGACTGAAACGACACTTTCCTTGCAAACAGATTATGAGTCTGTCGCGTCTACCATTCCCCACACCTCGCCTGCAAAAGACTCCAATTAGGTAAGGACAGCCCTTAAGATCGACACATCGAGTTCAGCGCGAGCCCCAAGGGAGGCATTCTTCCGACGGAAGAAGACTGATGGATTCAGCCTCCCAGCGTTTTTGGCGCGTGTCAATCACGCGCTCGCGTATGCTATTTCACAACCGGCGATGCCGCAAAATGGTATATCGCCAAATCAGCGAAGATTGTCGATTGTAGCCCCGCAAGAAACAGGGCAGAGCGCTGTTGTATAAGCCGTCCGCATGCGTGAACAGTAATGGGGAGGCATCGGCTCGCCGCACCGGCATTGCGTTGGCAGGGTAGTCATCGCCGGATCTGCGCCGCCGCGATTCACCGGTACTCCCAGATCCCTCGACATCTACCAGAGGCAAACAGACCGTGGACAATGTGTCTTTCAGCAGGGCCAACATGAGCAAGAAATAGCAATCGGCCTGCCATTCAAATCACAGAACCGAGAATATCATTTGCTCTCCTTTTATACCGGACACTTTGCAGACGGATCGTGGGATGGCGCGTTGGCACCAGAATATCTGCCAACTGCGATATCTGGAACACTAGAGGGCGATATCATTGAGGGCCATCTCAGGAACCTAAATATAGGGGCGGCGGCAAAATTCGATCCTTGCGCCCCAAGGAACGCATGTTTTTGACAAACAGGTGGATTTATAGAAAAAACCAGCGGTGGTCCAAAGGGATATTTACGCCTTGCGGGTCGGCGGGGCCCAAGTATTGGTAAAAAAACGGGGCCCGAGAGTAAGCACCGCCGAACGCCGCCCCCACCAACGAGAGGGCCGATAACCGCTCTGAACAGACAAGGTGCAGCCGAGGATAGGGATCTCTCTCT
>Ga0163217_1029855_pt1 | contig 12793 bp, 13 predicted proteins | sample SynspAceP_FD_185933 | JGI IMG/M metagenome (GOLD analysis project Ga0163217, IMG submission 185933) | Saline lake microbial communities from Ace Lake in Antarctica - Synechococcus sp. Ace-P (PacBio error correction) | ecosystem: Environmental > Aquatic > Non-marine Saline and Alkaline > Saline ... | reverse complement strand
GGGTCGCATCACCTTATCCATTGATACCGTCGGGGCGCCCGCTCCAAAGGCCGCGCCCGGACACCACGACGGGCATTACCCATCGCTCCCCGCGTCTGTGGAAGCGCATCACCCGATAATTGAACACGGCACATGTCGCCGCGCCCGAACGGTCGACATGGCGCCGCACCCGCGACTCTCAACATGACCGAGAGCTCGCCGGACCGCGGCATCACACAAGCGCTGTTTGATGCGATCCCGCGTGGGGTCGACTGATTTCGCGAGCATCAGTATCAGAAATATACCGCGCGCGGCATGTTGATTACCATTCTGCCATGCGCGCATGCCCGCCCGCTTGCGGATCCACGCACCAATCCACCTGCGCGCCGAGATTTGTTCGAAACGCTGGCCGAAGAGACTGACAGAGTTCGCCCCGAGGATCGCCGTGGGCATTGTGTCGATGATTGGACCACACCCCTGTCAGCGCCCAGTATTTCGGACCTGTCGTAAAATTTCTCAGAGCGCCTCACCGTCGCGCGGCAAACACCAGCTATTGACGCCAGCCGCCGTTCCACGCCATGCGCGTACTCTTTACGACGTGCAAAGCAGTACCGGCAAAAGCCACTGAGGCCGCGACGAGTTGCTATAGGCATGCCCGCCGTGCTACACTCTCTTTGGGCGGGGGCGTGGGCGGGGGATGCCCCACCCCCCTCGGGCCCCACCCGGGCACTGGCCAGTCAATGACGACACCGGCAAGAGCAGGTCGTTATATCAGTGCACGCACTACTCTGGCTCCAGCGCAACGGCTGCCGAACCTTTCACCCCCCCACCGTCCCGAGGCCGCCAACCCGCATGCCACGCCAAACGCGGATCCGCGACGATTATTGGCGCGCGCGAAATTCATTCCGCGGGGGACGGTCCATCCGGGCAATGTCCAGCGCGCGATCTGAGCCAAGGCAGATCGGCTTGATATTCTGTCATCGGAATTTATGTCCCGCGGGGGCTGTTGTCGCGCGCCTACAAGCTTGGCGATCTTTGGGAGCGATCTTGTCGCTGCTCTGTCGACGGTGATCCCGCGCTCCTGGCGCATCGTGGCGAGACGTGCTGACGGATCGCGGGAGCGCTTGAAGTCGGTCGCACGTGGCTGATCCGCGTAGATCCGGTTCGCGCGGCTCGACCCGCGCGTTCGATCACTGACACGAAACATTGGGGTCACGGGGGCGCGTGTCTTTTAATACTCCCTGATGCAGTCGGAGCGACGCTTGCCGCTCTGTGGCTCTGTCCCGTTTACGTTTTGGAGTGCAATCGTCGGCGGAAAAAAATGCTTTAGTTGCCCGTTTAGGGTACCTGAATACCCCGAAAACAACAAAAGCAGGGAACGTGGCTTATGCGCCTCACACACGCAACAAAACTGCGCGCCACAGGCGTAGCCCGATGCTGCTGGTTTTGGGAACTGGTCCGCTTCTGATCTGGGCGCGCGGTGGGCCGCATTTGCAGCCACGCGAACGACGGGTTCGTGATGTTGGCATGGTGTTAAACTAGGATCTCCTCTGCGATGATCGGCGTTGACCTGTTGCTGCCGGCGACGCATCCCTTCGCCGATTGTCGCGACGGTGGATGTACGCCGGCGCCTTGGCTGGCTGTCCTGACCGGATTTTTGCGTGACTGCTGCACTCTTTGCGTAGGTATACGCATGGGGCTAACACCGATTGCGTGCGGCGGGCGGAACCCGCAAGCACAAACCCGCCGGCGCAAGCCGCACATTTCAGAGGACCGACGAGCTAATGCCCGCTAATGCCCGTCATATCGCTGCTGCGCGAAGTCGGCGGGAGGCCTGGGTCAAACAAGGCGCTCAAGGCAAGCGCCGCGGTTACTGGTCATTCGAGCGCAGGTGCGGCTATGGTGCACCGGCTGCTGCAATATTCATGACGGCGTGCCTCGTCTGTTCGGGACCTATTGGCGTGATCGAACGAACGATCATTGTTGAAACACGCCAACCTTCCACGCAGAGTCGATCCCATAAGGACAGCGCATCGGGCACGGGCTCAAAGTCATTCTCTGCACCAGCCGAAGATGGAGGCCCAGAACCCCTTTGTCACGGCTGCGCCGCTTACCATCGCCGCTGGACCGACGACATCGCGGCCAGAGCTTTTTCGCCCGACTACTATTGTGCTGGATCGGCACCGATAATTTCGTACACCGCTATCATGGTGAACCGACCTGCCCGTCGCTGCAGGGCTGACGAGCTGATTCTCGGGACGCATGTCGCAATGGAAAGGGCAGACCTACAGCATCTTAAACCCTTCCAAAGGGTGCGCCTCTGCTACCAATGCATCTTCCCAGGCCCCTATGCGGCAATCTGGCCCCCAGCCTGCGCCGCAGCCGTTACCAAGCTGGCTCTCGGTATTACTCGTGATCGACTCCCGCTGCCCGGTGTGATCGTGCGATGATGGTGCGTCTCGCAGCGCAATCAAGCTTATCACTGGTGCCGGCTGCCTTGCGTGTGCAAATGCTGATGTTACTGACGCGCTTTTATGGCGAGAACCGCGTGATCGCGTACCAAGCGCGCACGACTGCCCGATCTGTAGCCGGGGGCGGGGGCGGGGGGGGGGGCGGGAACGCGGGGCGAATAGACGACCTCATGGGGCGTTCGCGCGCAGCGTACTATTCGCATTGTATTGCCCTGCTGCAGTGCATAGTTGACCCGTAAAGGGAGACCGCCATGACCAAAACCCGTTGCTACAGGCATTGGGGACACCCCGTTCCGAGCATTGCTCCCTTCACCAGATCTCCGACGATGATTTCGCCCCCCGCGGGCTGGACGAGGCACTTGCACGCACCGATGAAATCAAAGCCATCGCTATCGAATACCGAGCGACATTCTCAAACCGATCGAGGCGCTCGAGAAGCAGGGCAAGCCAGCTTGACCGGCGTGTTGGGCTGTTTTCACCGTCGCAGGCAGATAGCATACCCCGGCGCGAAGACCTGCAACCGCAAATTCTCGCCGCTGCTGTCGCAACATTATCTCTGAAATCTCAAGCAAAAGGCGCTGTTCGGCGGGGCGCATTCGGTCTGGAAAAAACCGCGACAGCTTTTCGACCTGACGCCAGAGCAGGCACCGGGTTCGCTGATGCTGACCCACGCGGCTTTGTCCCGCGACAGGCGCGGCGGCGACGGGCGGCCGATGCGCGGATGAAAGAGATCAAGAACCGGCTCGCGTGCTGGGGACACAGTTCACCCAGAAACCTGTTGGCCCGATGAACGCAGATTGGTCATGCCGCTGAGAAAGATCCGATCTGGTAGGGCTGCCGACTTCGTCATCCGATGCCGCCCGCGCTGCCTGCGAAGAAAAGAGGCAGGCACGCCGGGGGTGATTTCACCCTTTCGCGTCGCTGATCACGCCCAGTCTCCTGCAACCTTCCCGCCGGCGATCTGCGCGAAAAAAGCGGTTTCTGGCCTGGCAGTCGCGTCAGGGCCACGGTGCGGCGAAACACAACCGCGGCATCGCTGCTGAAACCCTTGCGCTGCGCGAGGAACGGGCCCACAAGCTTTGGGCTATGACAACTTTGCCGCCTACAAGCTGAAACGAGATTGGCGAAAACGCCACGAGGCGTGCGTCATCTTGCTTATGAGGTCTGGGCACCTGCCAAAGCCAGGCAGAGGCAGACGCCGGGAGTGACTGACCCGCATGATGCACGCCGATGGTGTTAGGCGATCTGGCCCCGGGGAACATAGGCGCTACTATGCGCAAAAAACGGCGGGGTGGCGAGAAATATCTCGATGAAGCCGCGTTTGAACCGGTATTTCCAGTTGACTCTGAGATGATCGACGCGGCCTTTGACTGCGCCACACGGCTCTTCTTCTTGCTCGAATTCAAACCTCGATTAGTCGCGCTTTATCACCGATTTGCCGCGCGATGGGAGGTCACACGAGACGGCGCAACATGTGGGCTGTGTCATCGCGTGCACTATTTTGCGCGCGGTCAAACGTCGGCGCGCGTGAGTGCAGCGCCATGCGGTCGCAGGCGGGAAATTTCCCGATGGACAAGTCGGCTGGTGTGGTATGAACGTGTGGCCAACTTTTGCCAAAGACGCATCCGCGGCCCGCGCTCTGTACCCTAACGACGACGCGCGATCACGTCTTTCCATGAATTCGGCCCATGCCTGCACCAGATGCTTGTCGGACGTGACCTTATGATTTCCGTTAGCCAGGTACATCGGTCGCCCGTATTTCGTCGAACTGACGAGCCAGCTGTTCGAGCATTGGTGAGAGTGCCCGAGTCCTGAGTCAGTACGCCACCCACGCAAGGACAGCGAACGATGCCGCAGGAAATGCTTGAAAAGGTTTTTTAGGGGACTGCAAACTTTGAATATGGGGTTTTCGAGACGATCAGAATATGTCGCCTCTGCTCTTTGGTGGATCTTGGAATTCACGATGGCGCGGCACCCGTTGACCACCATTGGCGAAACAGGCACAGGTGCTGGCCGATCTGGTATGGCCCGACGCGAATCACCATGCGCCACAGCCCACGCCGCAGTATTGCCCATGTCTTATTCAGCGGATGGCTATTTCCGGCGGCTACTACAGCTATATGTGGTCCGAAGTGATGGACGCAGACAGCCTTTTGCCGCTTTGAAGAAGCCGGCAGCGCCTTTGATCCCGAACCGGCGGCGCGCTAGGAGGCAGCACCAATCCTGTCGACCGGCGGCAGTCAGGACCGGCAGCAGAACTCTATAAGGCGTTCCGTGCAGGATTGCCGGGCGGTAGAGGCCTTGTTAAAGGGTGGCGGATGGTTTACCGCGCCTAGCGCGCGTTGGCAAAGAATACTTCTGCGAGAGTTTAAAGGCATAATATGAAGGGGCGACGCTCGCTGCTTCATTTTGCCAAATAAACTCAAATTTTTCCTGCGGGCAGCGCGGGCGGCTCAGTAACCTTTGGCGCGGTCCACCAGATGCAAAAAGGCTCTTGGCTCGCCGCGGCGATAGTTTTTCCACGACGGCTGTAGCTTGCTGTGATTGCGCGTTTCAGCGGCGAATACTGGGGGAACAGTGACCTTGGGTGCGCCCAATAGGGGTGCTCGGAATGGCATCGTGGTGTGCGACGCGGAACACATTCCAGCGTGGCATGGGCGATTCCGGTCGGAAACCAACCGCAGCCAGCAACGCGTCGTCATCGATCAACGCCCCGCGGCCTGGGTTTATAATAAACGGCCCTTAGGCATATCTTGCTAGGGTTCGGCATTCAGCAGTGTCTCGGTATCAGGGTGTTGCGCAGCAGCAGTACGCGATCTCGGCGCTGCGCCTAGGGCCTCCTTTAGCCCGTCCGTTCCCACTTGCAACACCGTTACGCCTAGAAATCTCTTTGGGCTGCGCGACAGCCGGGTGCGTTGGAAAGCCCCAGAGACACCAATGTCTCCGGCCACAGCGCGCCCAAGGCACAAGCCCGAATGGGTTGATCTGACGTTCCCCTGTGCCAGCGGCGGGCTGCGCGGGGTCCAATCGGTGTCCGTCTTGCGAATGTCTCCGTTCCAGCCCCAGATGACTAGCGCATCACATTGGCCCGGACCCATTCAACCATGCCCCTTGGTCAGGCCCGGATCCAACCATCCGAGCCCATGCGATATGCAGCGTGTCATTGTTGTGATATTTTCACCCCCGCCAGAGGTTCAGCAACCGCTTGGCCCGCGTTGTAGGGGGTGAAATTCCCTTGCTAAGCGTGTATTGGGGCATACAGACGATGTAGTCGATTCTTGGGCCTGAATATCCGTTGACAGCATGCGCCCGTCGATCCTGACGGGCGTCGAGCGCTTGGCGCAGGGGGTTTCATACGATCACCCAGCGTTCGGGGGGCGGGCGGCGAACAAGGGACGTGCAGGACATAGGTTTCCTCATCTGGGGCGGTGACATGCGCCGAGTGATACAAGGCCAAAAGGCAGCAGCAACACCAGCATTGCGATTCCGCCATAGCTGACACGCGCACGCGCACACCGACAACCAGGGCCACACCCAATCACCATCGACATGTTCACGGCGCAAGAACAAAAAAGAAGTTCATCGCGGATACCAAAGGGTGCAGCGACGAGAAACGGTTCCTTGTTGATCAAGGCCGCCGCGACGCAGAACACGTGATCAGCGCATAGAGGCCCAGCAGGGAAAACCGCCGACCAAAGCCGAATTCCTCGGCCAGCGTTGGTAAAGATAAAATCGGAGTGTTTCTCGGCAGGAAGTTCAGGCGCGACTGGGTACTTGCCTTGCATTGAACCCGCGACCGACGTCAGCACCAGAGCTAGCCGCAGACTGGAATTGCGAGTGATTTGATAGCCGCGCCCAACGGCGTCGGTGTGGGGTCGATGAGTGTATCGATCCGCCTGAACTGGTTAGTCCTTGAATCAGTCTGCCACGGGGTGCCCGGGAACTGGAATCCGCCGTCACCAGTCCCACCGGACTGCCTTGTATAACGACGGCCGAAATAGCCCCAGTTGACCCACTGCATCGGAACATCAGTGTGCGCGGCTCATCAACAGGATCGCCCGAGTGGCCCAGATTCGGCTGCTTGAGCAACCAGCGCCTGTGGGGAAACGAATCATCAGAAGGCAACAACACCCACAGCCGCAACCGCGAGGTTTTCTTGGGCGGGAGCCAGTCGTAATAGGGCGCCAGCATCCATTCACCAGCTGTGATCTCATCAGCTGATGTTGCAGGCGGGAACGACCGACGAGCTCGATCCAGCGCTGTGCGCCCTGCCGACGGCACGAAAATTCCGACCCCCGATTTCAACAGGATCACCGTGCCGAAATAGGCCACGCCCGCGGGAGATTCGCCTAAAGCTCAGATCGGACCATATTTCCGGCGTTGGCAATCATCAGCACGGTATCCCCAAAGGCAAAGCGTTTTCATTCTGCGGTTCGGCCAAGGGTTAAAAACTAGCCCCCCGCGACCGAGACAGCATCAAGAACCCCACCCCCGAGGACAGCGGCCCAGCCACGGATGTCAGCGGCCAGTTCAGATGCAGGATCTGCAAAGGCCTGTGGGACATGATTTGACCGATATATATCAAGATAGGCTCATGCTGGTTCTTTCCGTGAATCGCTGGGGCTGGACGCGCGCAGGCCTTTGTTGTTCGGCGATGCGGGCACGTCGGCGGGCGTAGCGTCCAGCGGGGGTCTCCCCATAGACTCGCTGCAGCATGACGTCGCGGCCGATGGGGCGGCTGCGCGGTCGATTCCCGCCACGCCGCCGTGTTCCAACCAGCACCGATTACCGGCACTAGCGCGGTCTTGTTCATAGGCGCCGAGCGAACGAATAGCGCGTGGTCACGGCTCTCTTCGTTGCGGCTAACCCCGCGACGCGTGTTCGGCGGCCGGTTGATGTTGCTACCTGACTGCTGCCGCTTTTACCGCCAGCGCACCCCGGTTCGCGGATGACCGCGACCGGTAGCCTGTGCCGCGCCGGTCGTTGACCACCGAATACATGCCTTTGCGGGACCTGACCGCATGTTGTTTTCGTTCATGCCCAAGTCTCGCCCGCGCCGCTCGGCTTGTTCGACGCGATCGATCGATGTGATGCAGCCGTGGACCACGGCGCGGCTTGGTCGCGATCGCGCCGTCATCACCGCCAGTGTACAGTGGCGAAGAGCTGAAGCGTGAGCCCCTGCCCGTAGGGCATTTCACCGTATCCCCGATCACCCATGAATCGCCACGCGCGTTTTTTCCATGCTTTCGTCGGGGCCAGACCTGCCGCAACAGAGGATAGTGGCAGATTCATGTTTCACCCAGAGCCCAAAACGGTTTGCCCATGGCCGAGATTTTTCCGATCCGCTTTCATGCCAGATCATAGTATAGAGTCGCAGGATTGCTTGAGCAGTTTTCAAGGTCGGATCCAGCCGTGCCCTGCGCGTTCCCACAGTGGAACCGGCGTCCGCCACTTCGAGGCACCCGGGCAGTATTGTGGTTTCCATCCGGGGCCGACGATTGCCGTCTTTTCGAAAGTCGCGGCCTATGCGACGACATCTTGTAGTCGATCCGGCGGATAGTGCACTGCACGGTCTTGATTCACCCAGCGCGATAGATGGATTGCAGCAGCGGGTTGTAGTCCGCTGAAGCAAATCCCCCGTAAAGAGTTGATCATAGCTGTGCGACGAGCGTTGCGACAGATCGGCCGTTACACAATCCATGATCACCACCGCAGCGCTTTCGTTACCCCAGACGGGCCTGTACAAAGTCTGCAGATTGAATCGATGGGTCAGCTGACTGTCGAGCACCGGACGCCCTTCGCGGCGGGACAGTTGCGCATCACCGCCGGCCGGTGGCGTTGACTTCTACCTGTTTGATACGGCAGAACCCGCAACAGGATGCCCTGGCGGGCCTCTTACGTGATCTTTGCGATTCTGGAAACCGCTGGATACGCATGAACCGATCGAGGGTTTTCCAGCGCGTCCAGATCGGCTTGCTGACGCGCCACACGGCCAACGATATGGGCAAAAAATCCGATCCGCGCGGATAGACCACGGTGTCAGGCGACTTTCGGGGCTGACACCGGGCAGGGCAGGAGGCGTCACCGACACCGCGGCTGACTTCGTGTCCCAGCTTGACATCGTCGCCACCCGTGACAGGCAGGAAACCGGGGCAGATCGCTTGACTCGGCCAGTCGCGCGTGCGCGCACTTCGGGGTCAAGGATCGATCACTTCGCCACCAGACGTTGCATCACCGCGTCGACATCATCGCGTCTCTCGCGCACGATCACGATTACGGTAGGAACGGCAGTTCTGCGCAACCGCACCCCGTTCCGGTTCGAAAAAAATCTTCTCCCGCGGCGGGATTCCAGCCGGATTTGATCCGGTTCTCTTCGCCAGCAGGCGAAAACTGATTCGGCCTGACAACTGCAAATAGTTCATCCGTCCGCCGGCACCGCCATGAAACAACAGCTGCGCGCTGCCAGCAATACAGCACGGCGGCTCAGCTTTGGAGTGGCTGGCGTCGCTATCGGCTCTGCTGCGTCTCATTCTGCTCCTCATGAGCGACGCCCATACTGTCCAGATCACGGGGCGGATTTGCGCACGCCCTCATCAGCCGCATGGGGTCACGAATACCACAGGCCGGATAAGTCAGGAGCTCAATGCGCCCAGCTCAAGCAGGCTAAGCGACCATTTGTGGCGGCGGGACAACAGCAAAGATAACACATCCGCTTCAGATCAAAATACCGATCAGCCACAGCCGACACCGCCAGCCATTCGGCGCCGAAGGTGCTGTCACGGCAGGTGCGTCCGCGGTCTTCATGTTTTCGCATGCAAAGCAGGGCCGCACAGCAGCGCCCACTAGGCCGGTGGCCGTTGCAACAGAGATCGGTCCAGCAGAAAACGCAACAGCCGTTAGCAACCGCAGCGCACAATAGTCGGGCCGCCGCAAGACCACGCCAACGCAAAGGCGACAATCAACAGATCAGGGTCAATCCCAGACGCGGTCGCTGCCTTGATCAGCAAAGCGCGGGGAAAAAAAAAAACCGGCCGGGGGGGGGGGGGGGGGGCGCCCCCCCTTTGCTGGGGTCCATGGGTGGGCGCCAAAGGGGTGAGGCGACAGGTACAGGCCGCGAACATCTGACTTGGGTATCAAGCGGCAGCAGATGGAAAAAACAGCATCACCAGCGCCAACAGCAGAAAACGCGCGCGGATCAGCCATAACCGCAAGGGTCGACAGAATCCATCATATTCAGTCTCAGGTGCAATGCAAAGGCCCGATCAGGGGGGGCCGTCTTCGCGGATGAACCGCCGCGTCTTCGTTCACCCTTTTCGACTCATGGATGGCGCAGGCACGGCGTAGGAACTCTAGCCCGTTCAAAGTCAGGCCGCCAAGCCGTACGCGCAGGACGCCCGCCCGTGTCGGCGGCAACCTGTTCCATCTCACGTGCCGGCGGGGAAAGACACCGCCGTCGCCCGAACTGCTAACACGATCGCCGGGGGACAGTTACACCAAATTCAGGGTTCTTCGAGACAATCATCGGCCCTGTGCGGACCTGAATTGTCGCCCGCCGATAATCGCCCGTTGCCCGGACGATGGATACGGCTGGGTATCCGGCTTGAAGTAGTTCGCGTCACCAGATCCCGACGCGCGGTAATTCTACCCACACCAAGATTTTACGGCCCACACAAGCCCGATGCCGTCCCGGTCGCCAACTATCAACGATGCATCCCGCGCACCGACGTTCGCAACACGGATTGCCGGTCAAGGGCGACCCGAGTCTGCCTGCACCACGACCGGTAAATATGGGTCGGGCGCGGGTCACGACGAATACCTTGTTCAGTCCAGCAAACGGGCGTTTCCTGTTCAAGCTGCAAGCTCCAGGTCTGCATTCTCTTGCGCACTCGGAACGCAGTCCTGATTCCTGCACGGTCAGCCGTTAGATTAGCTTTGGAATCGTGTCGAACAGTTTACCACAGAAAAAAAGGACCTGGTGACCGGTGCCTGGCCATGTCCAATTGGAACAAACGCGAGTGCGGTGATTATGGGCCCAAACGTTCCACACGGGGGGCTGTCGATCCGCCACAGCAGAAAGATTACCAAGCCAGCACCAGCACGATCACGGCAGCAACAAGCGGCGGCAACGGAGCGCCCAAAATCGTTCCGACAGAAGGATCGGTCGACATGGCCATGCGTTATTACGTTTCTACCGCGAGGGGACCGCGCCGTCTGCGCATCCGGGCTGTTGGGTTAGTGTCGTAGTCGGATGGCGTGGACGCAGCTGTTTTCGTATACCAACCGCCTCTGCCGGTGCACCCAAAAAGCCACGCAGTTCAACGGCTCGATCCGCCACAGAAATGGCCAACCCCGTCGTTCGCGCCCAGCGCCAATCCAGATCTCCCAGCGCGCACCCGCCCGCCGGTCAGAAGACTCGCTCGGTCTACGACTATCGCCGCCAGATCGCGCTGCCAGATAGGATCTCAAGCGCCGCGGTCCATCACGCTCGCCCTTGCTGCACCGGCTCGGCCGCGCTTCGCGATCTGGGCTTGGGTCACTTCGATCTCTTTGGGTACTACGCGCTTCAACAGGTCGCGAGATCCGCGGATATGCATTGGAGGTCCACGTCCGTCGTCAGGCATTCCGCGCCGTCCCGATAGAGAGGTTCTCACCCGCTCCGGCAGTTGTCTCGCGTTATCAAAGGTTATGCTGGCGCGCAGGTAGTGATGGATCCCTTCGTCCATGCATCCCCACCAGACGTACAGAGGTGCGTAAACGATTGTGCGCCAGCGAACCAGCCACGGCAATCCTCTGTTTACCGCCACCGATATCGACGACCATGTGTTACCGGTCGGATCAGTGATCGCATACCCGCACCAATCGCAGCGGGCAATCGGTTCGGCAAATCCAGACCGGCGCGGTGCACCTGCAGTACAGCAACCGACTGGCGAGATCGCACTTTCTCGACCGGGTCGCGCCATGTTGGCACGGCAGACAGATGATTGTGGGCTTAGAAAAAGGTCGACCGTTTATGCACCTTTCGCGAATGAAGTGTTTTATCATCTCTTCGGCTGGTGTCGAAATCGGCAAATCCACGCCTTCGCGGGCATGGGGGCGGATCGCTTCGATGCTGCCGGGGGTCCGGGCCCAGCATCAGCTTTGCTCTTCACCACCGCAAGTACCTTTTTGACGCGCGTCCTTGACGTGATAGGCCCACGACCGACGGCCGACAAAACGATGCCTTGCCTTTGACGTAAACAGCGTGTTCGCGGTCCCGAGGGTCGATGGCCATTATTCGGACGAAGAACATACCACGAATTTGATCAAAAAAGGACATGAGGCATGGGACCTTGCAAAAATTCATTTTGGCCGTCGCTCTGACAAGTCCCGGGCTCATCGGCTTATAGGCTGATTGGACGTCAAAGACGGAAAGGGGGTTGACTTGGGGTGGCATTGATGCCGCCGCTGCGCTATGGTTTTCCGGTCAGGGCAGAGATACGGGGGATAACGAGAAATCAGATTCAGGTTATTGGTGTGCATCACTATCACTTTGATGGGCGCGGATCGTCAGACCAGTATTTGATTTCTGGGAGGGGTGCTGGTGGGCATGGCCGTTATCTTCGGAATCCAGCCCAACTCTCGAGCCCGGACGAAGGGCATCGTTACTTGATACCGGCGATGGCCGTTTGATCCCATCTTTACCAATGGGAAAACCGCAAAAACCCAGTGCGCACAACCGCCACGCCGACCGGATGCAGGCATGCGCTGCACCACGTCGCGTTCGAAGGTCGACGCGCGGCCCAATGTTCGACCACGGTGCAGGATCGGGCTACAAGGAAGCCGGGATCGGCAAATTCCGGCGTTCAAGGATCGCGGGTTCATGCATTCGGCTTCTATTTCAAAGATCCGGCTTGGATTCCTGATCGAATGGCTGCTAATTACCTTGGATTCCGCCCGCGGTCATCCCAATGCCAGAGGTCCATGCTCGAAAGCGCCATCAAAATTGCGCGTTTGCACGGTGCGATCACCACCATCGAAACGCCCAGCCATCTTGGCCGATGACAACCGTGATGATCGTAGAACGCTCGCAGAGGGGTCCCTGTCGGAGGGATCGACAGCGCCAAAAGAAACCCACCTATCGGCTAAAGGGGCCCGTCCGGCACGATGACAGGGCGTGTTCCCAAAATTGCAGGGGCGGGTCAAAAATTACCCACCATTTCAAACGCCATATGACGGGGTGAATTTTCTCTTGGCTGGTGCAAGGCGGAAATATCCGGCCGCGGGGCCTAAAAGACGCTTTTTGGCCCAACCCACGGGGAGCCAATTCAATTAAATTTTTCCCTCCTCTTTCCCCTCTGCCCTGT
>Ga0163217_1059102_pt1 | contig 12794 bp, 14 predicted proteins | sample SynspAceP_FD_185933 | JGI IMG/M metagenome (GOLD analysis project Ga0163217, IMG submission 185933) | Saline lake microbial communities from Ace Lake in Antarctica - Synechococcus sp. Ace-P (PacBio error correction) | ecosystem: Environmental > Aquatic > Non-marine Saline and Alkaline > Saline ... | reverse complement strand
GTCTTGTTATCTGAGGAATGATTGGATCATAATATGAATTTATCTGAAATCAATTTCACAAAAATTACGAAAATTAAATTAGTAAATTGGTAATAACGAAGAAACTTTTAATATTAATAATATCAGGTACTTTATCGAACATGGAAGAATCAATGAATTTAAAGATTACTCACTATTGTCAAAGTATATTTTACCCTATTTGAATTGTGTAATTACGGAAGTAAGAATGGATACACTATATCATATTGGCATAAAAATAATGGTGCAGTTGAAGTGTTTATCGCCCCCCTATAGAAAAAAAAAGCAAAAACTGAAGCACTTTCGTAAATTATCACATAACCAAGTCTTCAACTAGGACCAAATTTTAAGCTAACGTTATTTTGTGCTGCGCCTCACGCCGTCAGATTACACAAAATACTTCAACCTGTTTACAGAGGCGTTATAACCAACAACTTCAGGAGGGACTGTGCGGTTTGGGAAAAAAGCATAAGGAAAAGTAGAAAAGCAAGCGCGCAACCCACCCATTTATGTATGGAGCCCAGTTTTATCTGCGGCGTGTGCGGGCTATGTAAAACAATAATGATTCTCTATATTTCCAAAAAGCGGGGGAAGCGTATCTAACATAGTAGTACCAAAGAGGTTCTAGCGAAGGAAACTGATTTCATAAAATAAGCCCGCTTAATTCAGAAAAGATATTTGAATATATAAGAAATTCTTCATCTTCAATCAACACCGAATTTTCTTCAGAAATACACGAATTCACACGAGAAGACTTCATCAAAAACTCTCCTCAAACTCACTAACGGCCCCATTTCAAAATTCGAAACATTTATCGGGAAAAAGCCTGGAATCGAATTGATAACGCAATCAAGCACAATAGCTTGGAAAAACCTCACTCTATATTCGGAAATGACTGCGGTTTAAGTAAATAAACAACTTTCCAAGGTAATGTTAAAGTGTTTTAAGTTACAAGTGCTAATATGACCTTTCTGTTCATATTATCAGGACATATCAAATATCTAGAACCCAAGGCATTGAAAAAAGAGCAGTCCTCTTAAGGCGCGGTAAAGCAGGCATGCTTCGATAATGCCAGTCCAAAAATATTGTGGCCTTATGAGAAAAACTGGTGGTCTTTAAGTTTTATTTTTGGCCTTAATATAGGTTATGAGCCTTTAAAATCAAAAGAGCGGGATAAAGCATGGTATTTATTATAAACAATACCGATACTCCCTTCACTACAAGTGACCAATCGCAATTATCAACGTCCAACAAATCATGGCAGGGCTTGCTTGATTCTGGAAGCACCAACCGAAGCGATTTTCTTTATTTCCCCTATCCGCCAAAATATGCATATATGATTAAAAACTCATCCGAATAGGACGCATCTTGGAGCTTTAATTACAACTCTGAGGGAAGTAAATGAACTCAATTTAAACTATTTACTATAAGTCTATAAAACAGTGTTCGCTTCAGAGGACCAAGTATTGAGGCGAACTAAAAGCTTATAACAAAGGCTATCAAAAAATCGTTCCGTCAAAAAAACGGCCTCCACTGACGCGCTAACACGCGCCTTTTTAGCCAAGCGTAAGGAAGCATAGTAGAGTATTTGAAAACCCCGAAAAGTCAGTTCGACGCAACAAGCGTGCGCGATTTTATGAGTTTCAGAGTCAGTTTAAATATCCTTCCTAACCAAAACACCAAAAAAACAATCTATGCCTTACGATATAGGAGGCAGCGGTTAAAGCTTATCTTCGCGGGACAAAAATCAGGCATTTCATTAAAGTCTTTAAAAAGAGACTTTTGGTTACTTTTATGGATCTGTGAATAAAGTTACCCGCCGCAGGCCGCGAATTAAAGGTCGGGAAATTCAAGGGACGTTTGAATGGAACCAAAAAATAAACCCCTCTCCTAGCCCTCCACTTAAAGAAAGGGGAAGGGACCTAAGCCCACGCCCAGCAGAGCGGAAATTAAAGGTGGGAATTCAAAAGCGTTTAAATTGAACCAAAAACAAACCCATTCCTTCCGCCTTCCCTTGGGAGACGACAACAGGTTGCAGCATCTGAAGTGACCCCTAACAGTCATGCCCGACTGTGCCGTGACGTGCAGCCTGTGTGATGCGGAATAAAGGGGTGTGCGCTTTATGCGGTTCCGAATATCAAGGCGTTTTTATCAGAGAGCAACAACAAAAACACATGAACCCGCCATTCCTCGGGCGGGGCCAATACCGTCCGCGCTTCCCCTGTGATTACGCCAAAGTTTATAGAGGTCGGGACTGGATCATGCGACGCTATCACTACCCCGTAGCGGCAACCGTTTATCGAGGCTACATTCGGCCAGCGGAAAACTTGATTAGAGAAGGCCGACCCATGCTGCGGCCTATTCAAAATGGCCAGCGGCCCCCCCGCACGCCCAGCAGGCGGAAAAAAGAAGGTGGCGGCGGAAATGCACTAAGAACGCGTCATCTGGCAAGACTCGGCCCGTCGACCGATTACTGCTTCTTGCAGTATTCTTTCCTCGCTTCTTATCCCAATTGGTCCGTTCGACAAGCGCGGCCGGCACGCCTCGTCTTCGAAATCGCGCAGATGGAATGCTGAAGAGGTTTCATAACCCCATCTAAGCCTCCCCTTGAAAAAAGGGGAAGGGGAAAAAACTGGTTATCTTTCGCATGAGCACCCGAAATACACTCTTTTTGAACACAAGATATTTGAGGGTTTCACACTGGACAAACCACTGATGATCACCCCGAAGATGGCGTAGCGGGCCAGACGGAGACACACGACAAACTGTTCTAGTCTTCGTTTACTGTCTGAGCGGCTCGTGCTGCGTTAGTCGTCCGTGCCCGATTCTTCATATCGATACGTCTCATATAGCAGCCTCGACTTGTCGGACATATCCCTTTTCTCGATACAAGCAATTTGTCCTGACTTTTACGCATCGGTTCCCCGTGGGTCGCGATTTCCCCTTTGGTAAAAGACCCCGGAGTATAAGTTACTGGTTCGGCGGTGTCTGCCTTCTCGCGATCAATTTCTTCATCGATACACACATGTTGCCGGGGCCTGTCAGACGACAGTTCCGCACGTTCTCGTGACGCAGAATTGCCGATCCCCTAGCCTTGTGCCAAGATGTGAGTCGTGTGCATTGTCGAACTTTTTAACAAAAGTATTTCTGCTTGTACGTGAGACCTTCTGCAATTCTCCCATAGGCCTTTGGACAAACGGCAAAAGGGACTTGTGCGGGCAATCTGCTGTATTTTCAACCACTTTGCATGATGGATGAAACCATCTACCCACAGAGTCTTGTCCAATGGGGGCCTTCTTTGCGTAGGTGGCTTTGTCGGCAAAAAGTTGCGTTGCGAATGCTGTTGAGGTGTTTCGCCAAGTAAGTGAAGCCAGCGCGGTCGAGTTGGTTCCTAGGTGGTTCCAGCCAGGTCTTTAGTGACCATGCCTAAGGCATGCATCTTCTAATCGTGTTACGCCACGTAAAAGCAAATGTTTGCGTCGGCTAAGGTCCATGCATTCCTCGCGTGCTGTACTCGAAGGCGTAGCGTGTGTGCTTTCGCGATGACCATCTGCGAGCGTCATGTCGTGGTGTTTTGCGTTTACTGTTCTGCAGTAAGGTTCGCATCAGCTCACGAAGGTCAAGTATCCAATCTAAAAAGTTTGTTCTTCTTGATACACGCTTTGTGGTGGACAATTGGAGGCTGTTAGAATCTGAGCGGAGAAGTTCTACGGCATGGCACTTTCTGGTTGGTTATGTTATCCCACAATTACATTCAGTCGCTGTCTAACACCGGTGATATTTGTTAAACCTGAACAGGCCACAGCCGTGTCACGACGCGCAGATTCAGGCGCGCATCACGTGTAGGTTGGGCGGCGTCGTGACGGAGGCCCTTCGCTTTTACGAGTATGCGGTGATCGGAGAGACAATTCAGGAACATGTTCTGATGCGCCACTCAGTGCTGTTACCTGTTCAGGCAAGAAGCAGCACACGGATCTTCACTGAAACAGTTACGCGTAAGGCATCAGTTGTAAATGTGCTAATGAGCGGCGACCTTCCAACCGCGTAACGAATTCGTCACCTGGGCCAGGACCGTAGCTTCTGCATCATTCGCCCGCACTTTGACGCCTGCGACGAGGGCCTTCGGACATTGTCATCGGATATGCTGGTCGGGACGATCCGCGACAGACTATCGAGGGAACGCCCTGGTGAGCGGTCGCAAACATGTCCATCGAGGGGCCGGAGGGCGGTCCGGGCTTGTGGGCCCCAGACGAAAAACCTCGCTTATCTGAAGGGCGTCCGTCTTCCCCGCGGGCGCGCTATGGACGTCTGCCGACTTTATCTATTGCGAGAACCCCTTGCCGACGAGGATGGTTGCCGGTTGCGGTACCGGGGAGATAGGACTCGATGCTACGACAAGTTGTCGCGCCATGGTTCAGTGGGCAATACCGCCAGCGGAACACCTCTTCCCTATCACAGGCCGGATCCGGAACTGCAAGAGTTCCCCGAGGCGGGACCAACGCGGAAGTCCGTCGTTCGTTTCAATGAATTAATGGGGTCTGCAACCCGGGATGGCGCTGTGGAAGGTCTGCCAGTAGACCAAGTCTCATCGTGTTTCGGCTGTACCAATGGTCGGATCGAGGATTTGCGCGCAGCAGCGGAGGGTGCTTGCGCGGCGTCCGATAAGCAGTGGTGCCGGCGGTCGTATGGTGACGACCGGCTCGGGGGGGCATGGTCGCCGTTCAAAGGCTGGAAGCCGAAGTGACTGGACCGAATAATTCAAGGACGTGCTGGCTTCTACTTGGATGTAGGGAAGGCCGGCTGTTCCGATGTGCTGTCGGCATGAACTGGTGACACAGTTGGCGCGGTAAGCGCTGCTGCCTTCCAACTCGAACCGCAAATTTCGTTGGGCGGGCAAGGCCCTGGAGCCGAAACCCATGCTGATGACTTGTCACCAATGGTCTTTGCGGGGCCGCCGCGATCCACGGGACGCTGACCGATTGTGCGCAAGCTGAATGCAGTAATGGAGGCCGCGTATTGAAAACCGTTTCAGACCCACTTGCGGCCAATCGCCCGTACCTTTCGATGGCCATCACATGGCCACCGATCTAGATCCTGCCGCTCGTTTTCTACGGAAAAACGGCGGCTGCTTTGGACTCCCAGACTATGGAGCACTTATCTGTTCTATGATCTTCGCTTCCCGGTCTGACGGGTCCGAGATCAGCGGAATTCCCGTCTTGAACCATGTCGGCGTGGCGGGCGAGGCCACAACGCCGTTGGGAAACACGAATTTTGGTCACGGCCGGTTCATCACGCGACGCGGCCGCCTTTGGGTTCGATTCTGCCATGGTGTTCCGCTGCATCATCACGAGCCCAATTTTGGGGAAATTCTTTTATCGGCAGAACTGCTTTGTGTGGAGGAAAACGGGCCATTTGCCGGTGTGAGACTGCTACTCAAAAAATAGAAACCGAGCGACTGCGGGCCATGTTTGACAAGTCTTCCCGGGCAGCCAGCTTTGAGGTGGATTCTGGAGGCGTTCAGACCGTCCCGTGATCCCGAGGGTGGGATTAATTGCAGTTGAATCGAGGGCTTTTCAATAACTAGAATGCTGCTTCGCTGGGCGTCAGCCCTATCGGCCTGACGCTGGAAAAATGCCGGACGCCATGCGTGAGCAGACTTCGTTCGAATGACTGCACTTACGGTTGCGTGATGCCGATGGGCGCTAGGAGCGCCCCCCTCACTCAGCGGCGATCGTCGGCTCGGAGCAGTCCGGCGCGGGTTGGCCGCCAGCTGTTCAGTGCCGAATGGTTGATCCGCAGTCTCAGTCCGGGACGATCCAATGATCGGCACGAGGCCTAACTGCGGCACGGCGGTCGCACTGCATATTGCGAACACTTTGCGAAAACTGGTAGCGTGAGCGGCGATGGACCTGTTCCCGGTTGGCGACGCATCGTTCAGGCATTGCCATCGCATGTCAGTATTGGGGGCAAGAGGAGCTATCCGTCGCGAGGGGGGTATTGAGAGGAGAAGCTAAGATCATTGACCGAAAACTGGCATGAGTTGTTTCCCGGACGATTGCTATTATCGCGAGCAGACCTTCCTCGCTCTTGTGGAGCGATTTCTGGTGGCGGAGACCCGACTTGCCCGGAAGGGATTATCATTGGCCCATTTCCCTTCTAACCCCCACGCGCATCTATTCGCGCTGGTCGAACTTTTTCTGGCAGCGTGTTGCCGATGTCGATCGAACGCGCTGCGCGCTTTCGTACTGAGTCTGGTGCAAACGACTGGGTACCGATCGTTTCTGAAGGCTGCGGAGCGCGGCCAAGGGGGGTCATTTATTTGGTGTCCAACCGTCTTCTCGGCCTTGTTCCGAGCGGCGTTCATCTCGTGATCGAGGGGATCGCCTCGGTGGGGAGATGTGGATACGGCGCTACGCGAGGACCGATGGGCTGCTGTGCATGGTCGATTGTGGGCCAGCTACACCAAGGTATAATCTGGGCGCAGGACACGGCGGCATCCGGGACCTATATCGAACATCTGGCAGTAGTTCTTCAAGAAAACGGCAGGAGGGGAACGATTTGGGGCGTCCAGAATCTGACCCCAGAGGTGCGGCGAGGACGTTTGATCCTCCGCTATAGAGCGAGCCTATGTGAATCGACCTGGGGAAAGCGGGATAGAGGTCCGAGGCGGCGGAGCGCCTGCGCTTATATCGAGACTTCGGGCACGGGATTCTTCGGAGAAAAACCTAATGGATAGATACCGAGCATTTGAAAGCCTCAGTAAATCTGGCGGAAATTATCTTACTGTATCGTGCGCTACGATGGATCAATTGTTCCCAGCTGTCCACCTTTGTTTTGCCCTCGAGCGAAACACGCGGCCCCTAGTGTTCCCCAACCTGACACAGGATTCCCCATTGAGGGCATGAATTGTGCCAGTATTCGGGGCATGAGGACGCGATGACATTTTGCCTTTTACCTTGGCCCCGCCCGACCGTGCTGAGCTTCAAGGCTCTGATCACCAACCGCAACACTGGCGCGCAAGCTTGTCTGGCGGGCCGAGATTCCGTGCTGGCGACGAAGTGCGGTACGGTCATGGCACCTTCGAGATCATTTGCGACGCGCCCGCACGTTCGAAAAAAAAAAAAAGGGCCCACGGTCTGCGCTTGGCAGGGGCGTATCTTGATGAGGGTGTTGGCAGGGCCTTCATGCGCGACAAGACGCGGGCCCTCGCGGGTGCCGCCGTTGCCCATGAAAACCAAGGTCTGAAGGTGAATCACCAGGACGGTGGCAGGTACCGCCGCTCAATGCCCACGCACTGGAGGCCGCGCCCTGATTGGCCGAAGCCATGGGGATTTCGCGCGAAGCGTTGGGCGCATACGCGACCTAAGCGATCGAGGGAGATTCACCCATGACCAAGGACATGATAGCCAGAAAACCCGCCGCGTCTGAAGGCGCTTCTTTCAGAGGGGAGGACAGCCGATATCATTCAAGATCCTGGCCGAGGATGCTGGTTTGTGGCCCGACCCGGCTCTTATGGCGCTTGGATGGAGACCAGGGTGCGGTTGGCCGGGGCCATGAGCGCTCGGGCGAGCGCGCGTGAACCACCGAACGGGTTATCGTGAGCGCCGTCGGTGAAACCCGTGCCGGGGCCGTCGGTTTTCCAGATTCCCGAAACCTGCCGGAAAAAGGTCGTATTTTCCCCGAATTCCTGTGGAGCCTCCGTCGCGGCCTTCGGATAAAAGCGATGTGACGGCCGTGATCCAGGAAGCCTACATTCGGGGTGTCTCCGACCGCTTCGGTCGATTGATCTGTGAAGGCGATGGGCATGACCGGCGTCTCCAAGAAGCCAGGTCTTTCCCGCCTCTCGTTGAGACGACGAAACGCGTTGGACGCTTTCCTTGGAGCCGGCCACTGGAGGCGAATGCGCCTTACTCTGGCTGGATGCCACCTACATCAGTCCGGCGTTCGGGGGGCCCGGGATCGTTTCAAGCGTTCGGCGCCATAGTTGGCCGGCCGGTCAAACACCGAGGGCGGCGTGGAAGGTTTCTGGGGCATCGCCATTCAGCGCCCAGCCCGAGGCCGAGGTGTTTTCTGGGACGAATGTCCTGCGGTCTCTGTGGCCGATTCGGGGCCTGCGCGGCCGTCAAGCTGATCCATCTCGCTGACGAACATAAGGGCCTGAGGGGGCCGCTGCCAAGGTGCTGGGTTGCTTACCCGTCCCAGCGCTGCGTTCGTGGCACTTTCATGCGCAATGCCCTGGCCTTGGCGTCGGGCAAAAAAGGGACCGTCCAATCGTCACGGCCGGCACTCAGGACGGCCTTTGGACCAGGACACCCTGGCAGAACTTCAAGAAGACCAATGGGCAAAGCTGATGCGAGGCCTTCCAGGCCGCGCCCATGCCAAGCTTGCCGAGTTGATGCTCCGGGCCGAGGACGATGTTTTTGCCTACAAAGACTTTTTTCCCGCAAGCCACTGGCGGCAGAACCACTCGACCAATCCCTTGGAGCGGTGAAACACCGGAGATTTCAAACGCCGCACCAATGTGTCGTGGGGATATTCCCGAATGGGCCATCGGTCAGCGTCTCGGTTGGTGCACTCATGCTTTGAGCAGAACGTTACGAATTGGGCGGTCACCACGCCGTTACCTGACGCTGGAAAACCGTTCCTGCCATCTGCGAGGATAACACCATGGACCTGGCAAAAATCGCCGCTCCGTGGCTTAAACCGGGGCCTCAAACACCCAGCCGGAGAACAATTACACCACCTGCCCGGGAACAACTACCCTGGCATCTCAATGTTACTAACTTGCGCCAAAGCACAACCGAGAGATCCAAGCCCTTCAAAATGGATCTCGAATAGCCTCCGATCCCGCGAGTCTCTCGGCTCGCGATTCGCCGCGCCGCTGAAACGACGCTCTGACATGAAGCATTCGGCGAAAACAGGTAGGAAGTTGTCAGACTCAGAACACTAGGCGGCTATAATGAACGAATACAGGTGGTTAGTTCAGTAGATCCAGGCACCGATTCTGCTGTTCTTCAGACGCACGTACCGGGCTTTCCATCTCCTGCCACCCTCGCTTCATGGCCGATCAAGTCGAACAGTCGCGAAGGAGGCGATGTGCAGTCCAACAATGTGCTCGCCGTGCCTACCCCGCTTTCAGTTCGCGCAGCGTTGCGCGACGGCGGTGACGCCGACAGGAGGGCAAAATTCGGATAGATGGCGAGCTTGAAACCCGCTTCCTTGGATCTCGAGTCCCCGGAAAAGTGAAGGCGTCTGTTTCGTCGATGGCCATGTTAGAACAAAGCCCTAATGCCCCTTTAGCCGCAGTCGGGATTTACGAGCGATTTCTCTTCCCGGCTTCCCAGGCCGCTTCTACGAAAGATTCATTGTCCGGCCCTGCTTTCCTCGTAGGGCTCTGCGCCTCGTCGGAGTGCGGGGCATCCATACCCTCGACAGCAAGGCAATCAGTCCGGGCTTTATTATGACGAATGTTCTTCGTCAATTCGTGAAGGCGGTCGGGCAGGCGGGCCCGGATATTGGCGAACCCATGTTTGGCAACGATATGATTACGTCCGCTTACGACCAGATGCCCGCAGACGAGTTTTGGCCGAGTCTGCATCCTCGATACTCGCGGATTCCACGAACCTCCTGACTTCTCGAGCGCCGCGCGACCGGGTCCGGGCATCACGTTATATGATCGGCCCCCCGTATCCGGTATCGGCGGATCGGAAATCACTGGAGTAGGGCCCGCAGGGCACTCAGCGGATCCGACCCGCGGGCTTGATCGACCATCTCGCTCATCGTTGAGAAAGCCCCCAGGTCCACGGCATGCCAAGGATGGACTGCAGTCGTGCCACCCTGCCGGTCATATAGATCGCCTCGAAAGCTGTTTCCCGCTACATGGGCGCGCATGAGCGCATCGGCTACACCCGGGGGGCGACAACCAAATTTCAGGCCCGGCCAGAGTTTCCCTGAGCCGTCGTGTCGGACGTGTGGTCATGCAAAATCTCCCTGGTTGCGAGTGGCGGCCCGCCGTGGCTTAGGCCGTCTCGGGTCTGGCTCTTCCAGCAGGCCCTTGCTCATCCATAAAGCCGAGTAGATTCCGGCCTTGCGCGGATCGTGGCGAGCAAAACATCTGGAAATCGGGTGCCCGCAGTACCAATCCCAACGAGTTAGAATTGGTCACGGTGAAGTCCACGAAAATCCACCTCGGCTAAACACTTCGGAAATGCCGTCGCGTCACGCCAGGACATTGTTCCGATTGCATAGAGCCGTAGTTTTACGCAGTTGCGAAAAAATTACCCGGTTTGTGACGACTTCTTGCCACGAGACAGGGTTATCCCCACCTCGCGTAGCGACCGTGCACCGCCCGTCGCCCCGATCCGGTGCCGAAATTTTCAGGCCTGCGACCAGTATGTCACCGGGGGTGAGCCAGATTCACCCATTCCTGGCCGGTTTGCGAGGAAGGACGTACGTTAGCTGTTCGCTCGAACTCATTCAACTCACATGTCCAGGGTAAATTAAGATCCGGTTGTTGATATGGTCGCCAAACTTCCATTGTTCGCTGTTTTTTATAGTTCATCTTTGCCGCTTCTCCTTTTTCGCTGCGCCTTCCCTTTCCGCACGTCATTTCGTCGCGGATCCGGTGATGTAGCCGCGTTGATGGCGGCTGGCCTGCGACCGGTTGCGGCGAAGCCAAATAAAATCGACGGCATCCTTGCCTCCCCATTCCGGCCCCTGAAAGTTTCGTGTTGCTTGGCGGTGATGCATACCTCACCCGCCCCAGTCACTCCGTTGGAATAGCCGCAGCATTTGCCCCGCGGTCGAAATTTGGTCCACATTCGCCTGCGGCCATTTCAAAATCCTCCCCTACGTAACCGCGCCGCATTGCCTTCCAGGTAGGACCTGCTGGTGAAGCCGGTGTTTTAAGGCGGATTAGGCGGGTTGCCCGAGGCGATTGCCGCCGGACCCTTCAGAATTCTTGCCGCGATTTCAAAAGTTCATCAAGGCGTACCGTTGGCGCAGGAGCCGATGAAGGCGCTGATCGAGACGCACCCCTAGGGCGTCCCTGACAGGAATCGAGTCTTCACTACGGTACCTGCGGAGCGCCACCAGAGGTTCCATTTTGGAGAGCGTCATTTCCCGCTGGATGTCCAGAATTGAGCGTTCCGCCATCTGGAACTGTGGTTCGAACTCGGCTTTCTCATGCGGCTGCGTATGTGTCGCAAGCAGCGCTCATCGGCTTTCGAACACCCAGCAAACTCGGGTGCTGATCTCTGCCGCACATCGTCGCGATGGTTGCGTCGAGGTTCATGCTCTTGAGGGTGATGCCGACCCACCAAATCACATTTTTTCGCATTGCGTGATCGCCATAGGGTGGCAATTGTAAAAGTATGGTACTGCCTTACCCGTTCGAGAGAGAGCGGCGGCAGGGTCGCAACGACGGATCGCTAACGCACCGTGTTCTACCACTCGGGAAACCAAGTCTGGGACCGGTCCCGCCAATACATAGGCCATCTCGGGCTCGATGGCCCGATTACCGCGCCGGCTGCGCAAATGAAACGCCCCGGCGCTGCAGTGTGGGCAATCTACGCAAGGCGAGGGGACAGTCCCAGGAATAGCATAGCCGCTAGTCCGGCGACCAGTTGATGGCAGACTCCCCAATCCGTCGGTTGACGTCATGGAATCTCAGAATGCCCTGTTTGCTCAGCAAAAAGCCGACGGGCCGCCTTATGCATATTCGGCTGCGCATGGGGTGTCAGCCGGCGCGATGTGATCGAGCATGATCACACCTTTTCAGATTGTAACCTTCTTGGCTGTCGCATCCGGTATGGCATGAAGTTCTGATCCAGAATCACCCCACTGTCGTTTCAAGCATTTCCACAGGTTCGATGTCGCCTGGGCGCAAACTTTCGGGTATTCCTGCCGCCCGCGCAAGAAAATTTCTCTTTTCTTACCATTGTCCATGCCCATTTAGCATTTTAGTCCCCCGGTCGTTTTGCCCGGCAATCTCATAGGGCGCCAACCGTGAACTACAGTCAGTCGAGCTGTGAACAAGCGTTATTTCGAACTTGGCGGTTTTCAGATTTTTAATGTCGATTCTTCACGGAGCTCGCCTATTCGATAACGTTGTCTAGCTTAGGCGCAAGTGTTGCAATAGCAAACAAGTTATTGTGCTAATATACGCAATGGGTCAAGCCAGACACGAGATATTTCAACCTTGGCATTGACATGGCCTATGCGTTGCGGCCAGCCCGAGGGACGAACGCGTAAAACAAATTACGTTATCTGGCAGGTCGTGTTCAACAGTTTTGCCCGAATGCGTCGGCGAGACGAAGTTGTCGGATCTTGGTCGCAAGAAGCTGCCGCGGCCAGAGCTTATCCGGTTCATGGCCGGGATTGCCTCGGGCTATTGATTGTGCATGCTCTCCGGGGCTAGTGTTTTCCCACCTAAACATTGGATTTAATTGCTGGGCCTGATTGAGCCAGTATTGGTTGGCATGAAGACGCGGCGACAGTCTGCCTGTTACCTGGCCCCGCCGGACCGTGCTGGAGCTTGCTAGCTCTGATCATCAACCGCAACACTGCCGCGGCAAGCTGGTCTGGCGGGGCCGAAGATCGTGCTGGCGACAGCGACGGCTCATGGCACCTTCGAGATCATGCGGACGCGCCCGCACGTCGAGCCCACGGGTCTGGCAGCTTGGCTAGGGGGTCTCGAGGTTATCCATTGACTGCCAGGGGATCGGTGCGGGCCCTCAAGTCGCGACAAGATCGCGGGCCCTCGGTGTCTTTTTGCG